>Ga0308017_1000553_pt1 | contig 11437 bp, 14 predicted proteins | sample Neamet280_FD_203145 | JGI IMG/M metagenome (GOLD analysis project Ga0308017, IMG submission 203145) | Marine microbial communities from water near the shore, Antarctic Ocean - #280 | ecosystem: Environmental > Aquatic > Marine > Unclassified | place: Southern Ocean | collected 2014-10-01
TGTGAGGACTGTATAGAGGTTGAAGATGACAGTAGATAATTTTTCAGGAGATTCTTGGATTCAAGGTGCAAAGTATGACACCGAAACTAAACTCATGCAGATATATATGAAGGGTGGAAGCGAAGTATATGAGTGTCAAGAAGTAGATTCTGATACTTGGTCAGAATTTAAACTATCAAAATCAAAAGGTGCATACTTTAATAATTATATAAGAGGTAAATTTGATTCTACCGCCATATAATTAAATGCTTATATATAAACTGATTATATAAGGATTTAGTGACAATTAAAGACGATATAAGCCTTATAAAATTGAAATGTGGTCAGGTTGCACTTGGTAATGGCAAGTGTTGGATATGTGGTTGTATAACTGCTAAACGTGGTATGACTGTTCATCACTTGTGGTATCTAAAGAATAATGACATTATATACAAAAATTACCCGAAAAATGATTCAGGAACTTTAGAATATTATACTGAACTATATCCAAAAGTAGTAAAAAACCCAAAACGATTCATGTATCTGTGTAACACACACCATTTTACATTGGAAAAATTTTGTAGGTTTGGTGACAAAATATATAACAAAATATCAATCGCAAGAAAAATGACCAAAACCTAATTCTTTTATATAGAAATAAGAAAGTAGACTTGTTAAAAGTATATAAAACAAAAATATTTATTTTGATATGGAAACATCTATATAACTAATAATACATTTAAACTTAATGAGTCTAGCACACAAAGATGATTACTTTGAAACACCTGATTGGTTGTTTAATAATATAGTAAACGAAACGGGTTTGGAATTTGATTTAGATATGTGTGCTAGTGAGGAAAATACTAAATGTTTAAATTATATTAATGAGGAAACAGATGCACTAAAATTTAGTGGTGATAATAAAGTTATATTTTGTAATCCACCACGTTCCAAGAATGGTAAGTTTGTAAATAAAGTATATGAAACTTGGGAAGGACATAATACACAATTCGTTATGTTACTATGCTGGAACGACTTGGGTAATAAATATGGAGAAAAACTAATTCCTCATATTCTTAATGGAAGTATTGAGGTTCACAACTTGGGTAAAATAAAATTTAATAAAAATGGTATAGAATCAGAATTTGTTAGTAGGTTAACATATTTTTGGGCTTGGTTTAAGATAAAATGAGACTATGCGAAGATAAATACGAATCTCATATAATAAGAATAAAAGAAAGTCATGGCTATTGTTTGACTTGTGGTAAAATATTCAAGGAAGTTGTTTATTAATGAAGTGTATATTATTATCATGTGTATTCCAAAATAGGAAGATCATACTAAAATTCTACGAACCGACAAGTAACAAAATTATAATGGTATATAATACTGACTATAAACAATCTTGTTATGTAACAAGAGAAGAATCAACAAAGTTGCAGGGTATAATGGGGATTAACAATGTAGAGGATGTCGATATATATGATATAGTTAAAGACGAAGCCCGTGAAATGTCAAAAGTTAGTGTGAATAATCCAAGTGTAATATATGAACTGAGAGATTCAGGAAAATGTTGGGAAGGAGATATAAAATATTACCAAAGTTTCCTGTACGATAATAAATATATCGTTGGAACTTGGTATGACGTTGATAGTAATGAAGTCAAGTCCATCAAGTCCAATGAGAATAACTTTGATCTTAACAACATTGATATGGATTCCGTTGTTGATACTGACTCTTTTACTAATCAGGTAAAAAAGTGGGCTAACCTACTTGGTCAAGATATACCACATATAAAGCGATTAGCATTTGATATTGAGGTTGAGGTAGGAGATACAATGCCTGATACAAGCAAGGCACTTCAAAGAATAACTGCAATATCATTTCATTCTGAAGATAGAAAGCAAGTATATACGCTGAAAAGACCTGAAGTGGCTATGGGCGAACAGGATATAGGAAAAGACTATGAAATTATATGGTTTGATAGTGAGAAGGAACTGTTAGAATATGCCTTCCAAGTAATAGATTCCTACCCTGTTGTACTGACATATAATGGAGATATATTTGATATGCCTTACCTGTGTAACAGGGCAAACGTACTTGGACTGGAGTATAACCCGTTTAAAATGATGAAAGAAAAGGCTACCTTGAATAATGGTATTCATATTGACTTGTATAGTGTATTCTCAAACCGTTCCCTCAAAATATATGCCTTTGGTGCAAAGTATATCACCGATAAGTTAGATGATGTGAGTGAAGCCATGCTTGGAGAGAAGAAGGTGGAATATACAGGTAGTCTTGCTGATATATCTCTGAATCTGCTGAGCAAATACTGTTATAACGATAGCCGATTAACATACGAACTTTCACACTATAACAACGACTTGGTAATGAATCTGTTAGTTATATTGTGCAGGGTTGGAAATATGCCTATTGACGATATATCAAGGCTTAGTATATCTAACTGGATCAAGAGTATGTTTTACAATGAGCATAGGATAAATAACCAACTCATTCCCCGAAGTGTGGACTTTCCTAGAATAGAGGGAACGACTACTGCGGGGGTAAAAGGCAAGAAATATCAGGGTGCAGAGGTATTAGAACCTGTAAGCGGTATTCACTTTGATGTTACTGTATTGGACTTTGCAAGTCTATATCCAAGCATAATAAAAACCCGAAATATATCATACGAAACCGTCTGCTGTTGCCATGAGGAATGTAAGACCAATATAATTCCATATACTAAACATTGGTCATGCACCAAAAAGATTGGTATGGCATCCCTGCTAATTGGATCATTAAAAGAACTAAGAGTAAACCATTTCAAAGTGTTAAGTAAGACAAGTCAAACACAGAAAGAACGTGATATAAACAATACTATTGCCCAAGCACTCAAGGTATTCCTAAATGCAAGTTATGGAGTAATTGGTGCTGAAACCTTCTCGTTATATTTCCTTCCAACTGCCGAAGCGGTAACTGCTGTTGGTCGTGATATAATTTCAAAGACGATAGAAACTGCCAAAACCATAAGCCTTCCTGTCCTCTATGGAGATACAGATTCCGTCTTTGTCCATAAACCAACCCAAAACCAAATTGATTATCTTATTGACTTTTGTAAAAACCATTATTCTATTGATTTAGAGATCGATAAAGAGTATAAGTATTTGGTGTTAAGTGACAGAAAGAAGAATTACTTTGGTGTAAAGAAAGATGGTAGTTTGGACATTAAGGGTTTGAGTGGTAAAAAGTCCAATACACCCCCATTTGTAAGGAGATTATTTAATGACGTACTGGAAAAAATAAAGCCTATCGAGAATATGTCTGATTTCTATGAAGTAAAGAATGAAGTCAGGTATGTTATAAAAAGTGTAATAGACAGTTTTGATACCATACCACTTGATCAGTTATCATTTAAGGTAATGATTGCCAAAGATCCTACTGAATATAAGGTAAAACCACAGGCGGTCAAGGCAGGTGAGCAGTTGGGAGATGTACAGAAAGGGCAGTTTGTAGAGTTTGTCAAGACATGGAAAGATCCCAAAGTATGTCCTCTAAGTATGGCAACCCGTAGTGATATTGATAAAACAAAATATATGGAAAGTTTAGAAAGTGTAATGAGTCAGGTATGTGAACCAATGAAAATTAGTATTGATATATTGATGGGTAGGGGAGAACAAACTACTCTAACCCAATGGTAGTAAGTACAAAGTGTAGTAGGTGTAAAAAAGAAAATAAAACGCCTTGGCAAGAATGTGGTAAATGTATAAAAATATTTTATCCTGAAACCTGATACATATTATAAATTTGTTTTATATAGTTTTAGTGTTAAAAGTATATAAAAGAATTAATCTATATTGTAGATTTCTTTTGCGTTCTTTACGGATATATATGGTATAGTGATTGGCATCCAAATTAATCCCCAACGAATCCATATCTTGATAGTTTTCTTTGATCCATACCAATTATCATGCACAATAACTGTTGCTCTTGCACCATTTGTTCCTGCTTTGCCTTCTGGTGAGTCATATAACCGTACTATATGCTCTGTTCCAACTGCATCTTGATATATAGCGTGTAATAGTTCATGTGCAAGTGGCATGATGTTCTGTCGTATAATGAATGAATTGGCTAAATCGTTCACGAACATATATATCACTTTCTGACCTGTTACTCCCCATGCAATACCATCTGATACTTCTACCTGTAAATGACCATAATATCTCTTATATTCTTCCTGTTCTGTTACAGGTAAGATCATTAATACCCATGTCTGATCAAAGTTTTGCCATGCCTTATATCCCGAATTACTAGTTCCATCATGTCCATTTATCATAATTGTACGCTGTATAATATCTGTATATTTTTTCTTATCAATGTTTTTGGTTTTAAATACAATCATTGTTTACATATAATGTCATGTTAGTCTTCCTTATCAAGTTTTAGTTTTTTACATTTACAGTTGTCTAAACAACCCCCACCCATAACATCTACGGCTCTAATGACTTTATCAAAGTGCTTTAGATCTTCCACGATATACTTATATACACGATCTATTTAAATATTAAGAACAATTTTCACAAAAGTGAATAGTTTTATCTTTATTATAATTTAGACCTTTGCCGTTTAAACTTGCTACCATCCATGTATCCTTGACTTCTATATATCCAGTATGCCAAGGATATGTGTTGTTTGCCATATTATTATTTGACCATTTGGTTAACTTGGTCACAAATCCATTGTTATTATCTATGCACCATTGTTCTATCTTGTTTATTTCTTCTTCAATTTTTATACGGTCATGATCATCCCACTCCATTTGATCTCTACGTTCTCGTAAGTCTCTAAGTTTACCCATTATCTTACCTTCTTATATCTCTCTGTGTCATTATCCATAATAAGATCCCCTGCATCTAACATTTGTGCAAATATAGATGGAGCATCAAGAACATTAAAGCCTTCTTTCTTGGCTAAAGTATCTATGAACTCTTTCTTATCTACTGAGTTATCTAGTGTCTCATCCATACATTCTCCCCAAGTTAACAGGATAGTTTCTTTCTTTGTATCTTTTGTTTTCTTGTGACTATCACTACTCTTTCCTGTCTCAAGGTTCATTTTCATACTCTTGTATGATTCTTTTATTATATTCTCAACAATCTCAAAGTCTTTTTCACAAACAACACTACGCAAATTGGCTTTAGCACTTGCCGTAAGCAAACGATACAATCCGTGATACTGTCTCCAACCGATAGGAACTCCACTATCAACGTTTAATGGTCGCATTTTTGTGTGTAATTCATCTATTTTATCCATAAACTCATCTGGAACTGTTGCATCAAGGGAACGGATATATTCAAAGTATCGCTGTAATTCTTCAACTGACATATAATCTTGTTTTCTAGATTGATAACTTCTAATGAATTTTCTAATTAGTTTATCAGTTTCAGGATCATTGTCATCAACTAAGAGCCATAAAATGTCAAATCTAGATACAAACGGTGTTTCCATGTCAAAGTTATCCATAACAAGTGGGTATTTAGGATTAAATTTACCGTTCTTTGGATTACCTGCTATGAGTAACGGACACTTTGTAGGTAAAGTAAGACCACCACCTGTACCTGCTTTAGCCTGTGAAGTTGTTTGTTGCTCCATAACTTCAAGACATGAGTTGTGATCTTCTTTTTTCATTTTATCTATCTCGTCTATGATACATGGGTGTCCTGTGTGTTGTGGGAAGAAACCTGCCTTTGGAATCATTGTACCATTATATAGTTTAACCATAGCAATAGTTAACCCTGCACCAGAAGTGTTTCTACCAACCGTATATCCTGATCCGGGCAATAGTTTATACATTTTTAGTAAAAGATCTGATTTTCCTAGTTGTGCATCTCCTAGTACACCACAATGGATAAGGTCACGCTTACCGTTAAGACTATTTCCACCACAAGCCCACAGAATTAAGGACTCTATTATTTTAGGGTTAATGTATATATCAGGTGCGATTGAGGCAGTTACTCTTTCAAATATGTTCATCTGCTTCCATTTTTCTATTTCTTCTTCTGTTGGCATACAACCCTGCTTTTGTTCCAAGTCTCTCATTTGGTTTATCTGGAATACAATGTCATTATACGCACTCTTTGGTTTTGGTATGGAACGGAACTTTGCTATTACTGTTTTTCTGTCTCCAATAAATGCTTCCCCGACATCCTCATCAGTAATTTCTGCATCAAACTCTATTGGTGTGGCATTTCTAGCAGTTTCTAGGAACTCTTGTATTCTCATCTGCTGTATATATGCCGTGACCTTTGTACTCTCATCTATATCGTATGGTCTTTTGTCCTTCATACAGTATGGAAGTTGTAATATATGCAAGTCGTCACAAAATATTTTCTTATGATCCCCACATAGCACACAACTACAGTCTGCTGAAACCGTATAGGTCATACGTTCTCCTACTGCTGTGATCATACAATCAAACTCTATTGGTTTGTTTTCATAGGTAGGTGTTATATCCTGCATGGTTAGTTTAAGTGGAGCATTGGAAAGTTTCTCAAGAACTGTTCTTGCATCTTCTATATGTTTTGTCATGTTCTTGTGTTCTGCCTTTTCTGCTTGTGATATAATTAGACTCAACTCTGACTCTGGTAATGGTGGCGTATGTCTTTTGTTTAGATTATCTATCTCTAACTTTAATGCTTCCCCAAACAATCCTTTTTCTCTTATGAGGTGACAAGCGTACTTGAAAGTAGAATCATTCCTACCGCCTTCTGATATACCAACCTCTATTTCATCTATGGACTTACTTTCAACATTAAAGCCCATATTTTCCAAATGTTCTTTTAATTTCTGTATGCTTATATCCATAATTGGTGATTCATTTACTGCTGTGTATATACTGCCATTAGGGTGTACACTTGTTGGTGCAAGAACATATCCCCCGTGTGATTTTATATCAATATGTCTTCCCCTTTTATCATCCATTTTTTTATTTGCTGGTGGGAATCCATTAAAGTGATAATATAGGTGGTAACCCTTACCTGTCTTAACTGTGAATGTATCCTTTATTTCTGCTGGATAATCCTCATATAATGAATTATCATCTAAATCAACAACAAAAATATTACCACTTGAACTGCCACATATAACTGCTATATTACAACTGTCTGGGTAACTACCTGTATATTTGTTATCTTGGAACTGTTTCCAATTAAGTCCGCCAATAGGTTCTTTGGACTTTGGTTTTAATGGAATGAGATTGAATCCCATTTCTTTTAGTTTATCTATTGACATACCTTACGATTTATCCTATCATTTAACCCACATATAACCCTACTCATTTCACAGAGTTGTTCCTTAGTTGCATTTTGAATAAACTCATTCCATTCGCTATCTTCTGCTACAAGATCCTTTTCATCATTTAAATTCTGTATATATTGTTTAACTGCCTTACATATTTCTGTAGAAAATGGTTTGTTATTTGCTTCTGAAATAACTTTAAGTTGATCTAGGTATTGTCTGTTTTCTTTCTTAACATATAGATTAATTGTCATTCTAAATACTCCCGTATCTTCCTATCCACCAAGTCAAATATAGTAGTTTCTATTTCCAACTTGCTAATTATTAACAGGGGTAATCCTGCCAAGAAATATTCTTCATTACGTTGTTCTGTATTAGAAAACTTTTTGTCATGCACCCCGCCATCAATTTCAATTATTAGTACAATCTTTTTTGTATTCTTATCTATTAGTATGAGGTCAGGGTTTCTAGGTTTATATTTTAAGTTACCATTAAATGTCTCTTGATAGCCCATATATTCTCCCGTCATTTTATCGAATATTATATACCACTCACGTTCCACTCTATAATTTGTAGTTTCACGAAGGAACTGACCAATATCTACAAGTTCTACATCATCATTCTTATATGAAAAGAATGACTTTGCTTGATTATTTTTTGCTTTACTCATTTAAAACTAATTATCCTTATCTTATTATAAATGTTTCTCAGACTCATGTTGTTTTTCACATTTGTTTAAGTGATCTATAACTATTTTCATATCGTTATTTGTTGAGTAGAAACTAGTTTCTTCTGGTTCCCATCCACAATGCTTACATTTAACGCCCATGTTTAATAAGAACCATCCTTTTCTTTTGTAATTTGTGTTTTTGAATTTAAACATTTATCATCAAACTCATCAGTTATTTTTCCATCTATTTTAGCCTCAATAATAACTTCGTCTTCCATAATTATATCTATATTTTTCCATTCTTTATCTTTTTTTACATAGTTAGGCAAATCTAATAAGTCTTTTGGTAACACTCCCCTACCTACCATTTCTTCTATGTGCAGTAACGCCTGTAAGTTCCATATAGCTGCAATTAAATGATCCTCATCTCTGTTTCCTTCTAGGAATTTATACAAGTGTCTCATCCCCGAATCCATATATACAGATAGTGGCATACCCTTTTCCCAATTCCTGTCGTCATATTTTTCTGCACCACGTTGCAATAGTTTTGCTAACCTATCAATCATTATAGGAGATATAAGATCATATCTGCCCTTACCTATAACAACATCTCGTTGAGCTCCTGTATTGAAGTGTCTTCTTTCTCCACTGTCCTTGGTTACAAAATCACTCAATTTTTTCTCCCCACATATTTTCTAATGTTGTTTTTATCTCAGAAGAACTGTACCCTGTATGCTCATACCCCATTAACTCTTTAATTCTTACATAGTTATAAAATGCTATCATAAACTCGTTTCCACTTGCCATAGGATCAACAATCTCCCAACCTACACCAGCGATATATATCAAAGGCTCTACGGAGAATCTTGGCTTACCTGCAACTCCATCTTTTTTAATTGGTGCTAAGGTTTCAGAATGAAATGTTGCCTTTGTCATTTGAATATGCTTGTGTTCTCTTGTGGAAATATCTGACATATCCAATAATATCTAAATGATAATATAAGTGTTTAAAATTATACTTAGAAACTTTGTTTTATATCTATGCCAAACTGTTGTTGGTCTATTGTTGCTCCTGCGTTATTAACAAATTCAATTTCCCCAATCCAGTTTCCTGCATTAGCAGTTGTGGCTTGACTACTTCCTGAAATTGTAAACAACATGATTCCATTTGACCTATCATTAAAACTTGCGTTTATTGTAGCACCAATCTGTGTACCATCAGGCTTGTATATTTTTACAGTTGAAGAAGCATATAATGTGGTACTACTAAGACTTTTTGCAAGACCTGTATCAGGATCTAATATAGTAAGTTGTAGTGACTTTGTAGTTCCTACATTAACCGTAAAGGTTATCCCGAAATCTTGTCTTCTTGTACTCATGGATTATTTCCCTCACTTGTAGTATCGCCTTGATCACTATTAAGGTTTATTGACTTACTTGCATCGTTTAGACTTACAGTTCGTTTCTGTACTAACATAGCGAACTTTGCACCTACGTTATGTTTGAGTATTTTACCTATACTTATTGCACTAGCGATACCGTGTTTTAATACAAGGTTGCTAGTGATTGCACTTACGATTTCGTGTTTGAGTACAACTGTGTTTACAAGTGTGCCGTTTATGTTATGTTTGAGTGATGCCAAGTTTACAAGGATTCCTCTTATATCGTGCTTCAATATATGGAAAGCCCTTGATGGTGCAACAACGTTGTGTTTCAATACAATACTATTAACAAGACCAAGGTTAATTTTGTGCTTGGCAATTACAAAGTTAGAAGTGAACTTGTTTATGTGGTGGCTTAATATATGGTTACTTACGAGTATTCCTCTAATGTCGTGTTTCAATATATAATCTATAACAACATTACCTGCGTTGTTATGTTTCAAAATTATAGATTTTGTTACACCGTTGAAAAGTCTATGTTTCAATATGACGTTATTGTTTGTGAACTTTCTCAAGTTGTGCTTGGCGATTGTGGATTTGGTAATTGCCTCTATGACCTGATGTTTCAATATACTAATGACAATAATCATTCCACCCATGCTGTGTTTTAATATGAGTGAGTTTATGATCTTGGTTCTTATATCGTGTTTCAATATATTTGGCTTTATTATACCCTCTATAATTTGATGTTTCAATATACCAGAATTAATTATCTTTTCTATTATAATATGCTTTAATATATTTTCATTAACTATTGCACTTCTCAAGTTGTGCTTTAGTATGTTTGGTTTTACTATTGCACCTCGTATATTGTGTTTTAATGTATCTGCATTGTCACTTATTGTCAATCCAGTAACGTTGTCTTCCATTGTCAATCTGGTAGAGTTGTCTTCTAATGTAAGATATTCTACTATCTTAGCAACTCGTAATCTTATATTGTGTTTGAATGATGTTGTAGGAATAATCTTTTGAATTATGTTGTGTTTCAAAATATTAAACTTTACTGCTACACCGTAGTTGAAGTGTTTTAACACCTTACTAACTTTCATAAACTTTCTAATGTTATGCTTTAGACCAATCTCTTTTATGATAGCCTCTATAACATTGTGTTTTAATATATCAGAAACAATTATCTTTTGTATAACATTATGTTTCAATATATCTAGGTTTACAATTTCTGCTCTTACGTTGTGCTTTAATATATTTGGCTTTACGATTTCTGCTCTTATGTTGTGTTTTAATATACTTCGCTTTGTTGCCAATGAGTCAACATTGTGCTTTGCCAATACGGTGCTTATTATCTTTTCAATTAAGTTGTGTTTTAATACGGTTTCATTTGTTGTTGCACTTCTCAAGTTGTGCTTTAATATATCTAATTTTTCTGCACTTGTGTTTATATTGTGCTTTAAAGTATCTCCGTTGTTTCTTATTGTCAATCCAGTCGTGTTGTCCTCTATTGTCAATGATGTGACATTATCTTGTAACGTAAGATATTCTATTGCTTTGGCAACAAGTAATCTTATATTGTGTTTTAATATATTTTGTTTGATAACAGAACCAATAACACCGTGCTTGAATATTAGACCTTTAATTATGGTATCGTTGATATATAGACCTGTGGTATTGTCTTCTATAGTTAATTGGGTAGTGTTATCCTCTATTGTTAAAAAGTTTTGAACCATGTATGATCATACCCCTATACTAATCATTGTGGCTTTGTTGCTCCTTTAGCCATAAATTCCTCTGATCCTAATTCATCTAATCCCATTCTAGATAGTGCATCTTGGTAAGAATCTTTAAACTCATCTGCCATTTTATCTAGAAATTCATACATATCTCTTATAGTTACTTTTTCTGAACTGTTAATTTTCTCTTGAATTAATACTAGATATGATCTTGTTCTTGCTTCTGCTAATTGTGGGTGTATTCCTAATTGCTCCCAATATTCTACAACTGCTTTACCCACCCTACCTGTTGCAGATAAATCTTGTACTGCTAATCTGAATGAGGCTTTTACCATGTGAGATATTTCCTGTGACTCATAATCCTTTTC
>Ga0308017_1000556_pt1 | contig 11403 bp, 15 predicted proteins | sample Neamet280_FD_203145 | JGI IMG/M metagenome (GOLD analysis project Ga0308017, IMG submission 203145) | Marine microbial communities from water near the shore, Antarctic Ocean - #280 | ecosystem: Environmental > Aquatic > Marine > Unclassified | place: Southern Ocean | collected 2014-10-01
TTGGTTTGTTAGCCCCGAATGGACAAAGAATAATAAGACACCTAGTAAAATGCTTAAGGATATATTAGGAGTTGAGTCGTGGAGAGACACGATGCTAAAAGACAATCCAAAAGCTTTAAAATCACTAGAGATTGATAAGTCAGAAAATGGAGATTTCTGGGACGATAAAGAACAGGAGTATATTTACAGATCCGGTATGAACCGTCAACAGTTAAAAGTATTAGATACAAGAATGAAGAGACAAGGATTCGTATGGGACAAGGAAGCAGGTAGATATCCTTTACGATCTAATGGTGGTTATGTTGATAGAAAAGGTAAAAGGCTAGATTTTGATAACTTTAAAGTTCAATAGGATGAAACTATGATTACTGTAAGAGAAATTAGAGCTGCTTTAACAGAGGCAGTTAAAGATAACGATAAGTGGAATGGTAACCCTGAAGGGGCAACTATGAATGCTATTGCAAAAGACTTTAAAAAAGAATTAGGCAGAAACCCAGGTAAACCATACATGGATGATGATTCATTAGTTGTAGGTGATGAGACTGTATTAACTGTTAAAGACAATACAACAGTAGCTGATATGAAAAAAGCAGTAGCTGGATGGGTTGCAAAGAACGTTAAGCCTGCAGCCGGTGAAATTAAGATGGGTAAATTTAATGTTAAATTACCTACAGAATTAGGTGGAGTACTTGGTAACAAAGCAACTAAACTTGAAAACCCACGCGCAATCATTAAAACAGATATAGATAGTGCTAAAGAGATTCAAAAGGTTGTCAAAGGTAAAGGTGTTAAATTTCGTATGATGAAACGTAAAGATCATATGGCTGTATACATTGATGCTGATGATGGTAAATTACTTATCGATGCAATGAAAAAAATAGAAAAGATTAAATAAGGGATAATATGACAAAGGGACCAGTAAACATAACAGCAGCATTGAGAGATATGTCTGAAGCAAAGAGACCAAAGAGAGTAAAAGGTTTTTTCACACCAGCTCAAATGGTTGGACAATTTAAAATATTATCGAAAGAAGCTTTTAAATTAAGACAGCTCATGGATCAAATAAGATTTATGGATCAAGATGTTGGGCCTAGCATGGGTGATAACTCTGGAAAATACGATGGTGAGCATAGAATCTTTATGGATGCAATGGATAACATTGATAAGGCTTTAACATCTGCTAGCAAAGTAAAGTACGACAAATAATGTCATTGCATAGTTTTAAAGAACACTATCTTGAAGAGGCTGCGTCAGAAACAGTCACTATAAATTGGGGTCGATTTAATCCCCCTACTATTGGTCATGAAAAGCTTTTAGACGTAAGTCATAAGAAAGGCACGGGTGATCATAGAATTTATGCAACTCAAACTAAAGATAATAAAAAGAACCCATTAGAATGGAAGACTAAAGTAAAGTTTATGCGTAAGGTATTTCCTGTACATGCACGTATGATTCTTATGGATAAGAAGGTCAAGACTATATTTGATGCACTAGCTATAGCACAAAATGATGGATACAAGAACTTAGAATTAGTTGTTGGCTCTGACAGAGTAGATGAATTTGCGAAGTTAGTAAAGAAATATAATGGTAAAAAAGGAGCTCATGGTTTCTATGACTTTGCATCTATTAAAGTTATCAATGCTGGTGAGAGAGATCCTGATGCTGAAGGTGCCGAAGGTATGTCAGCCTCTAAGATGAGAGCTGCTGCAAGCAAAAATGATCTTGTTGCATTTACATCTGGTCTACCAAAGAAATTTAAAGATGCTGAAGGACTTATGAATGCAGTCCGTACTGGCATGGGTTTAAAAGAAGAGAAATCTTTTAGACAAGATATCAAATTAAAGAAGGTAAGCAATCTTCGTGAGAAGTATGTTGCTGGTAAACTATTTAGTGTGAATGACAAAGTTGTTACCAAAGGTGGCATAGCAGGTGTTATAGATACAATAGGAACAAATCATGTAAAAGTGAAATTGAAAGAATCAGAAACATTTAAAACATTCTGGTTATCAGATATAATTACTACATAAGGAGAAGTACGATGGCGATAAGAAAAACAGGTGAGTTAGCAAACAGTGTCATGAGAGCCAATGGTATTTACAGCGAAGACGGTTCGGTGATGTTAATGGCCAATGATGGTTCTAGATATGCTCATAGTAAAGAGCTCATGGATAAGTGGAATGGTGTTGAAGCAAAGAAGGTAGTTGTAAAAAAGCCTAAAGTTCAAGCTGCACCAATAGCTAAGCCTGAGGCACGTGGCACTAGAAAAGCTACACCTAAAAAATCAAAGGCAAAAAAATGGTTCGGTAGGAAGTAGTAACACCTTTTAAAAGGATAAATATATATTATGGAATTGACTAAGAATAACTTCGAGTTATATGCTGCAAAGCATTATCAAAAAGATAAGTGGGCAACCACTGAAGACTTTAAGGAAGATATATCTAGATTTAAATACATTAATCGATTGGTTAATAGGTATTATCGTGATGATGATTTGAAAGAAAGATTGATATTAAACCATATTATTATATTAGGTAATGTGTTAGGACCAAGTGTATGTGCAGAAATATTAATGTCTAAGACTGATATGACTCTGTTAAGCACAGTTAAAACGTTTCTGGTTTATTTAAACTATTTACCAGAGGACGAGTTTATCGAAGTCCCACTGGATGTAACTATTATAGACGTATTAAGGAAACTATGAGTCAATATTTAAAAGAGAGTGCTGTAGATTTATTCATTACATATAAATTTATTCGCTTACTTACAACTAAATGGAATAAAACCGATGCCTATAAGGAAGGAGTTATTGACGATAAAGGTAAGTTATTAGTTAAAGGTGATGTACAAACATCGAAGCAAAAGAAAACATATACAGTATTTCATAAGATGGTCTTTAATCTAAAGAGAATATTAGAGAAGGTACCATTTGGTAAAACTAGAATTGCTTCATACGCAGCTGCATTGTTTCTTCTTAGAGAAGAGACTGGTATGGCAGAAGAAGATATACTTAAAGTCTTAGAAGACTTAGGTCACAATACTTCAATAGATCTAAACGAAGATTTTAAAGATCTTTATCGTGAGGGTCAATACATTCTAAATCACGACTTGCATGAAAGCACTAAAGGAACACCCGTGTATTTAGACTCTATAAGTCCAGTTGGATATTTTGCTGGAGTTCCTATATACAAAACACAAGAAAACATTTATTTATCTGTTAATAATATATTGTAAGCATGTACTTTCACACTTTGTGTGATATAATATACCTATAATAAAATTTAATTTGGAGTGACATGACGTCGATTTTCGTAACCAAGCGCAGCGGTGAGACTGAGCCATTTAACATTAACAAAATTCACCGAGTGCTGGAATGGGCGTGTAATGATTTAGTTGGCGTAAGTATTTCTGAGATAGAGATGAGAGCCAATATCCAATTGTATAACGAGATGGAGTCTGTTAACATACATGACCTCCTAATCAAATCCTCGGCAGAACTAATCACTGAGGCAACACCTAACTATCAAACAGTAGCTGCAAGGCTAATCAATTATAAGCTTAAGAAGTTAGTGTATGGTGATAAAGATCCTTGGCCTCTTGCAGAGATCATTGATCATAACATTGAAGCTGGTGTATATGACAAGGATGTACTAAACAAATATTCTGATGCTGAATTAAGTTATATCAATGATAACATATTAGATCACTCACGTGATGATGACTTCACATATGCTGGTATGGAGCAGATGAGATCTAAGTATCTTGTACAGAATAGAAGTGATGGAACCATATACGAAACACCTCAGGTGTTATATATTATGATTGCTATGACATTGTTCGGCAGATACAATGGAAGACGTATGAAATACATACGTGAATTCTATGACGCTATATCTAAATTCTATATCTCATTGCCAACACCTATTATGGCTGGAGTACGTACACCTACAAGACAGTTCTCTTCGTGTGTAGTGCTTGAGACCAATGATTCATTAGACTCTATCAATGCAACATCAACATCAATCGTTAAATACATAAGTAAGAAAGCTGGCTTAGGTATTAATGCTGGTAAACTTAGAGCACAAGGCTCACATATTGGTGATGGCTCTGTTGTACACACTGGTCTTATTCCATTCCTTAAATTGTTTCAAGCTTCGGTTAAGTCTTGTTCTCAAGGTGGAGTACGTGGTGGTGCAGCAACTGTTTATCTACCTGTATGGCATTATGAATTTGAAGACTTAGTTGTATTAAAGAATAACCGTGGTACGGATGAGACACGTGTACGTAACATGGACTATGCATTCCAGTTTAATAAGTTAATGTATGAGAGACTATTAACTGGTGGTAAGATAACATTCTTCTCCCCTCATGATGTGCCAGGATTATATGATGCATTCTTTGAGGATCAAGATAAGTTCAAAGAGTTATATGAGAAGTATGAGAGATCACGTAACATACGTAAGAAATCTCTACCAGCTATTGAAGTATTCTCTCAGTTCCTAACAGAACGTAAAGAGACAGGTAGGATATATCTACAGAACGTAGATCATGCAAATACTCACGGTTCGTTTATTGAGAAGCAGGCTCCGATACACCAGTCTAATCTTTGTTGTGAAATTAATCTACCGAGCCACGGATTAGAATCATATGATGATGTAGATAAAGGTGAGATCAGTCTATGTACTCTAAGTGCAATCAACTGGGGATTAATTAATGATCCTAAAGACTTTGAGAAGTATTGTGATTTAGCTGTACGTTCTCTTGATGCTCTATTAGATTACCAAGACTATCCTATCATTGCAGCAGAGAGATCAACAATGGCTAGAAGACCACTAGGTGTAGGTATCATTAACCTAGCATACTTCTTAGCGAAGCGTGGATTGAAGTACGATGCTGAAGCCCTTGATACGGTTGACGAGTACGCAGAAGCATGGTCATATTATCTTATAAAAGCTAGTGCAAACCTAGCAAAAGAGCGTGGAACTTGTTATAAAAATCTCGAGACTAAGTACGGGCATGGTATCTTGCCGATAGACACATATAAACAAGAGGTCAATGAATTAGTCAAACATAAGGAAAGAATGCCTTGGAAGTCGCTCAGGGCGCAGCTTTTAAAGGATGGCATAAGAAATTCAACGTTAATGGCTATCATGCCAGCTGAAACCTCAGCACAGATTGGTAATGCTACAAATGGTATTGAACCACCAAGAGCATTAGTATCTTATAAGCAATCCAAGGACGGAGTCATGGCACAGGTTGTACCACAAATACATAACCTAAAAAACAAATATGATTTACTATGGGATCAGAAAGGACCCGATGGTTACTTAAAGATCATGGCTGTTATTCAGAAGTATGTAGATCAAGGTATGTCTATTAACACCAGTTATAATCCTGCTCATTATGAAGACAACAAAGTACCTATGTCTGAGATGATGAAGGATCTTATTACCTTCTATAAATACGGTGGTAAGCAATTATATTACTTTAATACAAATGACATGGCATCTGAAGACGAATCAGACACAATGGATTATGAACGTAAAGACTTTGCATCTGATAAGGAATATGATGACTATTGTGAGAGCTGTGTTTTATAATGAGAATATTAGGAATATCTGAAGGAAGCCACGACGCCGCATGGTGTTTAATAGAAGATGGTGAGATACTAGAAGCTCACCACCAAGAAAGACATGATCGTAATAAGAATTCTAAATGGTTAGATGCTAGCCTACTACCAAAGGCCGATGTTGTAGTCGGTCATCAAATACTTGCCAATGTAAACGCCCGCCGTAAATGGGCAGGGCAAGAACCAATAGAAAGAAACATTCCTGTTGACTATGAATATAACCACCATGAAACACATGCTTGGGCTGGATGGGCAACATCACCTTTTGATGATTGTGATATACTAACTATGGATGCTGTTGGAGAATGGGAGACAGCTACAGTCCATAAAGTGCGTGATGGAGTAATGAAACAAACTTGGGGAATGAAATATCCTAAGTCTTTTGGTTTGCCTTACTCTTTTGTGACAGAGAAATTAGGTTATAAACCAATGCAAGACGAATATATTGTTATGGCCATGGCAGCACTGGGTGATAGATATGACAGAGAAGACAAAAAGCTTTTCGGTTTTATAGATGCTGTGCCTAAGTTAGCCCCAATGTTCCAAGGGAGTTGCCATTCAGAGCACTGGCTATTTGCTCCACGGTATCAAAATGCTCAAATCAAACTTAAGAATAAACAGGATCGGAGAAATATTGCACGAAATATTCAAGATCATTATGAATACTATTTCCTTAAAACAATACAAAGACATACATCCCACAAGAATTTAATTATTATGGGTGGATGTGCATTAAACTGCGTAGCTAATAGTAAAGCTGCTTCTATGAAAGCGAACATTTGGATAATGCCAAACCCTGGTGATGCTGGTTCAGCATTAGGTGCAGCAGCAAGACATTTCGGAAATAAAATACACTGGAGAGGACCGTACTTAGGAACTGAAGTTCCACGTATGGATCCACAAAAAATAGTTAATGAATTGCAAAAAGGAAATATTGCTGCGGTATGTTCTGGAAGAGCAGAGTTTGGGCCACGAGCATTAGGTAACAGATCATTGTTATGTGATCCAAGAGGAGATCAGCAATTTCTTCACGAAATATTTAATGTAAAAAACAGAACAGATACTTGGAGACCATTTGCACCTGCTATTTTATCAGAACATTATGATGATTATTTTAAAGGATATGGCAGTGAGTATATGCAATTCACACCTAAACACAAGTGGCCAGATTTTAAATTAGTTGAGCATGTAGATAAATCTGCACGTGTACAAATAGTTATGCCAGAATGTACTAGTGTATTAAGAGAAGTATTAGAATTGTGGTATGCAGAAACTGGTTGCCCTATGTTACTTAATACTTCTTTGAATGTTAAAGGTGAACCGATAGTAGATTCATTAGATGACTATAGAAACTTTATTGAGTGGAGTGGATTAAATGATCTTAGCTAACGGTTGTTCACACACGCATGGTACTAATCATGCTGTACTTAATAATTATGCAGATAAGCTATGGCCTAATATAGCAGGAAAGTTATTAGGTGATACTAATGTTATTAACCTTGCTAAGGGTGGAGATTCAGCAGGAGCTATAGCAGATTCTACAATCCACTGGTTAGAAACAAATACAATCAAGCCAGATATGGTTATTATACAATGGACTTATAAAGATAGATTTGATATTCCTTATCACCGCATGTACGCAGATGATCCATTTAGAGATGGATGTTTTGTTGATAATATCAGAGAAGGTGACAATCCGGTTAACTCAGACCAGTTCACTTATTTAAATCAGTATCCACGTGAAGGAATGATTAGGCTAACATCTACAGGAAGCTATCTAAGGAAAGATGAACAAACAGGAATGTTAGAAGCAATGCCTTCACTAATGAATCACTTAGGTTTAAGGTTTTCAAATATATTATATCAGGCTGGATATAAACAAGATGTACATCCATATTATTTAAAGAATCATGAAGACCCACATATAGAAAAGATCATAAAATACTATCAAAGATATGTAGAGTATAGAGAAGCTTATTTAAATCTACCAATTATACACAATGATTTAAAGCACAAATGGGCAATGGCACAAAACCATGTTGCATCGTATTGTGAAGCACACAATATTCCTTATTATTGGTTTACTAATGATTCATGGTATGATAAAGAACTATTAGATTTTTTATATCTAAAACCTAAAACTGGTAATGAGATGTTTGGTAACCTAGGTCGTATAGATTCTTGGTTAGAGAGACAAGGCATTATTGCAAATGGTGATCTTGTAGTAGTAGTTAATACCAAGAATTTTGTAGATGATCACAGAGGAGAGGATGGTCATTACTTTATTGGTGAAATGATTTACAACTTTATTAAACATGGTATAGAACCTAAATTGAATGATGAAAATAAAGAACTATTAAAAGCAAACATATTAGCCAGACCGAACCTAATACAGACTTCCATCGGTGATCACCCACAGAAGCTATCTTCTGGCGGCGCTGTAACACCTCATCCAAGATCTAAGCACTTTAAAGAATTACTAGCTTGGGCGGAAGGTGATGACAAACTTCCAGCACCGTGGATGCCAGCCTTCATATATACCTAATAACTTTCACCATATGGATTTTTTCAACTAATTAGCGAAAATAGTTGCGTTTGCTGTGTACTTTACCTATAAATTATGTTATAATGGTTCTTTAAATTGAAAAAAGGTATCCTGGAGGTTTCAGGATAGATAAATAAATTATGATTGAACTACTTACATGGATGGGCGCGGGATTTATTGTTACTCTCGCTGTAATCGGACTCATGTCCAACTTGCTCTTCCCCTTATTCCTTGAACTAAATGATAAAATAAACGAACAGTTTAAGGATGAACCACCTTCGAGACAAGGCTAAACTATTTTTAAAAAACGACATAGGAGAATATATGTTAGATAAAATCACAAGTGGCGTTAGCGCTGCAACAGCGGTAGCGATGAGTTTAATTGGTCTTGCGATCATGTTACAAATCGTTTTCGGCGGTGCTGTACCTTTCTTAGGTGGCGACGTAATTGGTACCATTATTGGTATCGTATCCCAGTTAGGTGACGCTGGTTTAGTAGGCTTGATTTCTGCAGCGGTATTGTGGAAGCTACTATCTCATGATGCATAACATTCATTATTCAATGAAGTGAGAACGACGTAAAGGTTTAGGCAGGAGCACTTAGCACGTGGGTTCGATTCCCACCTCCTCCACCAAATGGTACTCTATCCTGCTACAGGAAACAAGTATCATTTAATGGGGGAGATTCGGCATCGACTAAGTAGCAGATCCACTCAAAACTCGTCAGTCAACAAAGACTTAAACATGAAAATTTAATCGGCAACACAAGCGATTATGCACTAGCAGCCTAGGGCAACTAGTTGAGGTTTTCTCCGGAGTTCCTTATAACCAAATACTCCGGTTCTTCTTATAAATAATACTATGATAACTCTAACAGACATTGCTGCTGATAAACTAATAGATCAAGTAAAAGATCGTAAGCTTAGAGTACTAGTTAAAACCACGGGCTGTTCAGGCCTAGCCTACCATTTAGAATACGCAGATAGAATAGAAGTAGATGATCAGTCTTACTTAGAGAAAGGTGTTAACATTGTTGTTGATGCAAAGTCTTTAGCTTATGTAACTGGTTGTGAGATAGACTATAAAGTCAAAGGTCTAAATGAAGGATTCGAATTTTATAACCCTAAAGAAAAAGCCAGGTGTGGCTGTGGAGAATCATTCACAATATAGATGTACATTCAGTACAAACTATGATATAATATATACATGAGTTTAATGAAACAACCCTTAGGTGACGGCACAGCCAAAGTTACCACATTCGAAAACTATAAGAAACACAAGTTCACCAAAGAATACTGGATGGAAGATATGCCATTAGTTATCTTTCCTGACTGTGTTAGACCTATACATATAACTGAGGATAAAGAATGAATATATTTTATTTAGACAGTGATGCGAAAGCCAGTGCAGAGATGCACCTTGATAAACATTGTAGCAAGATGCTTGTGGAATATGCACAGCTTATGTCTACAGCTCATCGTGTATTAGATGGTGCAGCATACTATGATAAGAATAAAATAGGATCAAAGATTAAACGATGGAGACATGACGAAGATACTTTATATAAAGCTTCACATGTTAATCATCCGAGCAATGTGTGGCTTCGAGAAAGTATAAATAATTACGCATTCCTCTATCAGATGTGGTGCCATCTCCATGATGAATTTGTTATACGTTACGGCAAGGATCATATGTCGTATGTAAAACTCAAAGAAGTACTAAAGAGCCCGCCACGTAATTGTGGTGATAGTCCGTTTACACAGCCGACCCAAGCCATGCCTGACGATGTCAAAGATGTCGATAGCATAACTGCCTATAGAAATTATTATATGAAGTATAAGAATCATATAGCAGCATGGAAGACCGTCGTACCAACTTGGTATATTGTATGAAAAAATCTGTATTTAAAATTAACACAAAGGGACACATGGAAAAGGATTTATTCTTTGACGAAGGTGTCGACATTGCACGGTACGACATAGTTAAATATCCACCATTACAAAAACTATATGAGAAGATGTTATCATTCTATTGGACTCCTGATGAGATCGATGTCACAAAAGACAAGATTGATTTTGGTAAGCTAACAGATAATGAGAAGCATATCTTCACAGCAAATTTAAAGAGACAAATCTTATTAGACTCGGTACAAGGTAGATCACCTGACTTGGCATTGTTGCCACTTGCAAGTAATCCTGAACTAGAGTTATTGATTGAGACATGGGCATTCTTTGAGACTATCCATTCAAGATCATACACACATGTAATTAGAAACGTATATCCTAACCCATCTAAGGTGTTTGACGAGATAACATCTATCCCAGCAATCAGCGAGTGTGGTAATGCGATCTCAGAACATTATGACAACCTGATCAATTATAAGGGTCCTCACGGTAGCTCTAAGCATAAAAAGCTGTTATATCTATGTCTTATAAGTATATACATCTTGGAAGGCATTAGGTTTTATGTTTCATTTGCTTGTAGTTGGGCATTCGCTGAGCTTAAGCAAATGGAAGGTAATGCAAAGATCATTAAGTTAATTGCAAGAGATGAGAATCTACACCTTGCAGCATCGTTAAATATTATGCGAACTCTTATTAAAGATGATAAAGAATTCGTAAAGATTAAAGAAGAAACTAACGATGAAGTAATGCAATTGTTTGAAGATGCATTAGTTCAAGAAGAAGAGTGGTGTGACTATCTGTTCGGTGAGGGATCAATGATCGGATTGAACGCAGACTTATTAAAAGAATATGTACGTTGGATAGGTGCAAAGAGAATTAAAACTCTTAATTATAAAGTACCATTCCATACACATCAACACAACCCGCTACCATGGACAGAGAAATGGATAAGCGGAGGAGCAGTTCAAGTAGCTCCACAAGAAACAGAGATAACGTCTTACGTACTCGGAGGAGTTACACATGACGTTAACAACAAGTCATTCGAGGGATTAAGTTTATGAGTAGAGCAATTGTTTGGAGTAAGAACAACTGTATCTATTGTAGTAAAGCAAAAGCTATTTTAGATCAGAAAGGAGTAAGTTACGAAGAAAGAAATGTAGAGGGTCCGGACTGGACACCTGGACAATTCTTTGAAGCAGTTCCACCAGGGACTAGGACATTTCCACAGATATATATAGATGAGAAGTATATAGGATCATATGATAATATGATGACATTTTGGACAATAGGGGAATTAGATTTATGATTTGTAACGAATGTAACAGTGA
>Ga0308017_1000557_pt1 | contig 11402 bp, 9 predicted proteins | sample Neamet280_FD_203145 | JGI IMG/M metagenome (GOLD analysis project Ga0308017, IMG submission 203145) | Marine microbial communities from water near the shore, Antarctic Ocean - #280 | ecosystem: Environmental > Aquatic > Marine > Unclassified | place: Southern Ocean | collected 2014-10-01
GGCATATCCCGCCCGCCGAGGCTGAGGCGAACTACTATGCAGCCAGAGAGACCCTCGATATGGTCGCATGACTCAAATGAAACCGCCTCCGGAAAACCCGGGACGCTTCACTATGTGCGGGGCAACAGCCGTGTGGTGCAACCCAAATGTTTCTTGGCTTGTCCTGCATCTGCCACCAGCAACTTTATGAGGGCCCGCCTCTGTCCGCTACGCCTTGAGAATAGTCACATCGCGGAACGACCGATCACGCTTTGTCCCCTTGTGGCGAACGCAACAATGATAGGGTCGATGCGCCAAGGCTGCTCCACCAGATGTGTGCTTGGCTGCCGTGTGCAGGCTGGACGCGGCAGCACATTTGCGGGGAACCCAGCCCGTTCCCTGTCACGAGCTTGTACCAATTGCGATGCGCCGAAAGTGAAACGGCGCAATCTGATATGACAGCAAAAATCCGAATAGATTCAAAGCACTTCAGCCCCGCACGGCAATCAAACCTCTGACACTTGCGGAGGCTTCGCAGCACCGCCAAAGGGAGCATAAGTTATTGTATTAAGTGTAAATATTTTTTCGGCCTGATTTAAACAAGCTTTAACTACGTAACGTTAAATCATGATCATGGGCGTGAACCATATTCGATCACGTTGAGTGTTTCTATGGCAAAGTCGGCTGGTCTGACATCAAAGGCATGTATTAGAATGAGCCACCAAAAACCGAAACGCGCATCGTTTCTGCAGCGATTGCTGCATGATGAGGCAGCGAACACCATATTGATTGTTGCAGCTTCGCTGGTGCCCTTGATGGCCATGGTGGGGGGCGCGATCGATGCGGGTCGCTACTACATGACAGCGGCACGATTGCAGGCCGCTTGTGACGCGGGCGCATTGGCTGCCCGGCGCGCAATGACAGGCGGCGACTTCAATTCGACCCACAACCAGATCGCGGTGAATTTCTTCGATCAGAACTTCCCCGAAGGCCTCTACGGCACGTCCAGTCGTTCACGCAGCTTTACCTCTGACGGTGATGGCGTGGTGGTCGGTACCGTTACCACGGTATTGCCGACCTCAATTATGGCCGCCTTTGGCTTCAAGAATTTCAACCTCAACGCGACTTGCTCAGCCGATATCAACATCTCGAACACTGACATCATGTTCGTGCTCGATGTCACCGGCTCGATGGCCGCAACCGATGCCGGCGGCGGGTTGAGCCGCATCCAGGCGCTGCGCAACGCGGTTGTCAATTTCTACGACACGGTGGACACAGCCACGTCAAGCTCAGCCCAGGTGCGCTTTGGCGCGGTGCCTTATTCCATGAGCATCAATGTGCTCAATGTCTTGCCGCGCGAATATCTTGCCAACAGCCACACGTATCAATCGCGCCGGTCTATCCCCGAGGTGATTTCCGATCAAACCAACATATTGATCCCGCGATCGCTCAACAATCTACCGAGCCCGAGCAGTGACCAAACCCGCTACAACAACAATGGGGGCTCTGCCAACGAAAGCGATAGAACGCTGTGCGAAGTTACCAATCAGGGCACCTTCATGATCGGGGGACAGCGCTACGAGATATCGGGCAACACCTATCGGTTGAACGAGTTCTCGAGCGGTAACAACAATCAGCGGGCAGGGTGCCGTGCAAACGTGCGCCGTAGCCGCGAGCGTTATAGCTACGAGCCTCGAACTTTCGATGTCTCGGCATTCAAGACCAATGGTACTGTGGTAACTGATACAGGTTCCTGGGGCGCGAATGTCTCGCACAGCTGGAACGGCTGCATCGAAGAAGCTAGCACCGTCAATGTTGCGAATTTCAACCCTGTCCCAGCGGGTGCCTTCGATCTCGACATCAACCTGATCCCAAGCACCGAAGCGCAGCGTTGGAAACCGGCTTTGCCCAATGCGATCTGGTCACGACCAGGCCCGCCTGTGGTAGTCAGCACCAATGCCAACTACACCCGTCCTTCGAATTCCGCCTGTGCGGCTCCGTCATTCCGCTTGTCCGAAATCTCGCGGACGCAGCTTCAGGCCTTCGTCAACACTCTGCAACCCAACGGCAACACCTATCATGACATCGGCATGATCTGGGGTGCGCGACTGATTTCTCCGAACGGGATGTTTGAAGCTGATAACACTTCTGCTCCGAACGGCGATCCGATCGCACGCCACATCGTGTTCATGACCGACGGCCAGCTCGAACCGAGCCTGACCATTTATGGCATGTACGGGGTGGAGCGCATGGATCGCAGAATCACCACCGATGGGAACGCGACAAGGCAAGTGGAACGCCATGAGGCGCGTTTCCAGGCCGCATGCCGCGCCGCCAAGAACGAGAACATCTCGGTCTGGGTGGTGGCTTTCGGGACCACGCTGACACAGAGCCTACGTAACTGCGCCTCTCCCGGACGCGCTTTCGAAGCCAGCAACAGCGCGCAGCTTGAAGCCGCGTTCCAGGATATTGCCCAAAAGATTGCCGCGCTGAGGCTGACGCAATGAGCCGCTCCCGCAAAGCCCTCATTCGATCACGGGTCTCGCCCCGGCTGCTGGCAGACGATAGAGGCGCAACCCTCACCGAATTCGGTCTGATCTCGCCAGTCCTGTTCATGATGATCATGGGCATCTTCGACATGGCGTATGGCATGTACACCACTGCTATGGTGAACGGTGCCATTCAGAGTGCGGCTCGCAATATGACTATCGAGGGTGCAACCCTGCGCGAGGCGCAAGTCGACGAGCGCCTGACTTCCCAAGTGCGAGCTGTCGTGCCCGCTGGAGCAACCATAGATATTTCCAAGCTTTCGCATTTCGATTTCAATGATGTGGGGCGCGCCGAAGAATTCACCGACACCAACGGTGACGGCGTTTGCCAAGGCGGCGAGTCATTTGTGGATGTTAATGGGAATGACCGCTGGGATGCCAACCGTGGGGCTGACGGTATCGGTGGGGCGCGCGATGTTGTGCTCTACACCGTCACCGTTACCTATGAACGACTATTCCCGATTTACAACTTCATCGGCATTCCGAACGAAGCAACGATCACGGGCTCAACCGTGTTGCGCAACCAGCCATTCGATGAACAAAACCGGGTCACGCGAACGGGGAACTGCCCATGATGTTGTCTTGTCCTGAAGGCACCAAGCCTCCGAAGGCGGGACGCTGGCGCAAGCTTGATAAATGGCGTCGCGCGCTCACCCGCTCCACCTCTGGTATCGCACTGGTGGAATTCGCCCTTTCAGCTCCGATCTTTCTGGCCATGGGCATGCTTGGCGTCGAGACAGCCTACCTCGTTATTACGCATCTGATGGTCAGTCAGATCGCGATGCAGGTTGCTGACAATGCTTCACGGATCGGCGAAATGGACCTGCTGTTGATACGCCAGGTGCAGGAGCGTGACATCAACGAAGTTTTCGTAGGCGCCGAAAAATACGGTGAAAATTTCGGCATCTTCGAGAACGGCCGGATTATCATATCAAGCTTGCAGCAAAATGAAGATGGCGGGCAGACGATCCGCTGGCAGCGCTGTCGCGGTGCCAAGGCATTTGTATCAAGCTATGGTGTGGAAGGCACGGGTGCGACTGGCACCAGCTTTCTGGGCATGGGGGAAGCAAGCAATCGCATTCAGGCAAGCCCCGGCACCGCTGTCATGTTTGTCGAAATTGCCTATGATTATCAGTCAGTCACCCCGTTCATGGTTTATGACAACCAACAAATCCGTTATACTGCGGCATTCAACATCCGCGACCAACGCGATCTGACAAATATCTTCAACCCGTCGCCGGCGGCTCCTGTGGCAAGGTGCAACGTCTTTTCAGCGGACAGGCCGACCTGATCAGACAAAAGCCTGCCAAACCGTCATGCCGTTGGGAATTGAGCGGTCTGCCACGCAATAGCGACGGCATCGTCTTGAACAATTCCCTTGAAACTGTCGCTGCTCGGGGCCCCCAGACTTCGACCAGCGACGGGTAGGGGCTAGCCCTAAAAGGGAGGCAAAGGCCGCTAGGCGCCGATATCAGCCAGCAGGAAAGACGCAGCCACCGCCAACATCACCAGTGCAAACCCGCGCCGAGCGATTTGCATCCGCTGGGGATCGGTCAGCCAGACCTGCGCGCGTGCCCCGGTGATTACCAGCACGAGATGAATGACCGTCGCAATGCTGGCGCTGACCACCGCGAGCAGCACGGCGCTGCCAAGGCTGAGCGTTGCCCCGCCGATAAATCGCGGGGCCACTGCCACGAAGAAAACATAGGCCTTGGGGTTGAGCAGATTGATCAGCGCTCCGGTGAAAAAAGCGCGCCGCACCGTGCTTGCAACCGGGCGCGCCAGACGCCCGTTCCCCGCCCCGCGCCAGGTTTCGATCGCAAGAACGATCATCATCGCAGCGCCGGTCCATTGCAGCGCGCTCCATAATTGCGGGGCAACTTGCAGCAGCGCCGCAAGGCCGAGCGCCGCCAGCAGGCCATTGATCAGCAGCCCCAGCGCCACGCCGGCAACCGCCGCGAGCCCCGCCGCCTTGCCTTCGGTGGCAGCAAGGCCTGAGAGCCACGCCATGTTGGGCCCCGGTGTCAGCTCGATCAGCAGCACCGCCAGCGCAAAGCCGAGAATGTCCAAACCAGCCCCCTTGCGCTGCCTGCCCTGCCCTAGCGCCGCTTGAGCAGGCGGGCGATGCTCTGATGCTGGCCAAGGCCCGCATGATCGGTGCCGACCGATTCTTCGAGCGCGCGGCGGATCGCTTCGATCTCGTGATCGGTGAGATGTTCGATGCCGACAAATTCGTTGCGCGCATTGTGCACCGCGCGGATCAATTCGTCGAGCTTGGCCTGCATCGCGGCGGCATCGCGGTTTTGCGAATTCTGGATCAGGAACACCATCAGGAAGGTGGCGATGGTGGTGCCGGTGTTGACCACCAGTTGCCACGTATCCGACCACCCGAACACCGGCCCGCTGATCCCCCAGCCGACAATGATAAGCACCGCGACCATGAAGGCGGCGGGCTGGCCCGCAGCAAAGGCGGTGCGCGATGCGACAATCGTGAACAGGCGATCCATGGGCCGGTGTCTCCGCAGCAGAGTGGCTTTCCCGGGCCAGAGCGCGCACGAGTCGCGCCCCGGCCCCAGGCCTTGCCATGCCACAGAAGCGCCCGGTTCTTAAACAGGCCTAGGCGGCGAGCTCGTGTTGCACGGCAGCCCGGCCTGCCGCATCGATCGCTTCCCAGCCGAGATTGCCGGTATAGCGCTGCGCCATCTGGCCATTTTCATCAAGCGCGATGAGATGCAGCCAGCGGTTGTCGAACAGCGCGCGCACCCCATCGTGACGCGCGAGGATATCGGTCATCGCCTTGACGGGGGCTTCGATGCACACCGTCAACCGCAGCGGTTCGTGCACCAGCTTTTCGCCGTCATGCACCGACTGCCACGGCAATCCGGCGCGCAGCGTGCCGCCATTGCCTTCGACCACGCCAATCCCGCCAATCACATTGTGGATCAGCTTGTTGCCGCCGCCCCAGACTTCCGGATCGACGCTGGAGCCATAGTATTGCAACGAAATCCAGCTCGCGACGACAACCGGCGCGGTCATGATCAGTTCGAGCACGCCGAAGCCTTCGTCCTGCTGCCAGACATAGTCGTGCAGGAAGGCGCGCCCGGCGAGGCTTGTCCCGCCCGTGCGGCTGCGCGGGGCGGCGATAAAGGCCTTGCACCCGGCAAGCGCCCATTCGGGGCGAACCTCGGCCCAATCGCGGCTGCGCCGGGCGATTTCGTGACCCGTCCCGGCCCGCGGCAAGCGCAGTGCCCGCTCGGACCGCGCGATCAGACCCGCGCTCGCCATCCACTCGCGCGTCTGGGCAAGGATCTCCGCATGATCGGCCGACGGATGATCCTCGGCATAGATCAGCACATTATCGGCGGTGGTATCGTGCAGCGCGCCGAGGAACAGCGTGCCAGCAGGGATGGCGATACCCGCCTCGGCCAAGCCGGTGCGCACCTCGGGATCATTAAGCAAGCTGGCGAGCAGCCGCGCATTCACTTCGCCCGAATAGCCGCCACAGGCCCCGCAATGCAGGCCGCTCGCATGCGGATTGTTCACGACATTCGCGCCGTGGCCGACGAGCAGCACCAGCGGCGCGAAATCGCGGGTCAGCGACATCGCGCCGAGCACCGCCTTGGCCGCACCGATGCGCGCCGCGCGATCCAGCGCGGGCTCAAGCACCGGGGCCGGATCATGCGGCAGCGCCGGGCGCTTCAATCCCAGCGTATCCTTGACCAGTTTGCCGACATAGACCGGCCCGGTCGCCTCGACGAAAGCGAAGGACGACACCGCCGCCAGCTTGAAGCGACCCCACGCGCGCTTGGCCCGTGCGAGATAGCGCGCCGAACGGTCTTTGTCGGCGTGTTCCGCCGTGCCCGCGGTGCTCGACACGCTCGCGTTGAGCAGCACCGGCAGGCGGTGTTCGGCCACATCCGAGGCAAAGCGCCGGTGCGATGCACCAATTCCGAAGAACCCGGCAAAGCCGAGCGTCTGGACCCGCGGATCGAGCGATTCGAGCGCGCGGCGGAACACTTCGGAACGCACATCGATGCAGAAGGCGGCCTGCACCAGCGCGGCCGTGTCAGCGGCAGGCTGTGCGCCCTGTTGCAGGCTCGCCCCCAATTCGCGCTGGGCGGCGCGTTCGGCCGCTTCCTGTAGGATCATGTCGACCACATCATCGCCGCTCGCCTGAGCAGGCGCGGCATGGGCCGCGGCCACCACCCGCCAGGGCGCTGCGATCAGCGGCTCATACTGGGCATACAGCGCCGCTTCCCACATCAGACGGATGCAGAGGAAATCAGCAGGTGCGCTGTCCTCACCGCCCGCCAGCTCGGCCTGCCACTGGATGTAGCGCGCATATTGCGCCCAGCCGCCGAGGGTGATGAGCAGCGCATGGAAATAGGTCGGCAGCGCCTTGGGCGTCAGATCCAGCCGCGCGACATTGCGTGCCATCGCCTCTATCGCGCTGTCGGGCGCATCGGCCACGAAGGCGCCGAACCCGGCAAGGCCCGCGATCTCGCAGGTGAGATCATGCTGCGCCGCGGCCTGCCATGCGCGGAAGGCGTTGCGACCCTTGGGCGCGGCCCACAGCGCCTGGCCTTCATCGCACCATCCGGCCGCCCAATGGCCAAAACGCTCGGCAATCAGCGCAGGCCAATCGATCCCCGAAACCTCGGCCGCAAGATCGGCGATCGTCGGCAAAGGCTGCGGGGCAGGACGCGCCACCGTTGCCGCCAGCTTGAGCGCTTCCATGCTCGCAGGGCGCAGCGGAGAGGCACAGGCCGCCAGCGCGGCCGCGAGATCATCATCGCTGATCGCGCCGCTGGCGATCTGGCTGGCGAACCAGTCGCGCGGCATGACGGTGCGCGCCGCGCTCACCCGCGCCAGCAGCGCTGCTGTTTCGGCGAGATCATGCCCGCTCTGCCCGAAATAGGGGTTCACCGCGACGCTCGAGGCGAGCGGCCACATTGGCGGGATCTGGCGGGCGGCAGCATCGGCAACGTCCCACAGATTGGCGGTCTTCTTGATCGTCATTTGGGTCACTCCTCGTTGCGATGGCAGTTCAACGCAGGGCCCAGCCGCCGAGCAGGCGATCGAGCATGGCGTTGGCATAAAGGCCGTTGGAAAGGTGGACGCGCAGGCCTGCGGCGGCCGGATGATAGGCCCACAGCGGGAACATCGATTGCGCCACGGCGACCACGCCGAAGCTCACCACCGCGAGCCCGATCAGCACCCATTCGAGCGCCTGCGGAGCCGGGGCGGCAGGCAGCGTACCCGCTGTCAGCGCCATGGCGATGGCGTGGAGCGCGAAGTAGCCCAGCGAGGCCGCCAGCGAATAGATCGCCATGCGCCGCATCAGGGCAGCGGGCGCTGATCCGGCCAGACCCTGCGCCAGCAGATAGGCCACGCCGAAGATCAGGATCGCGCCGAGCGCGCTTGCCTGCGGCGACTTCTCGCCGACGGGCAGGCCCAGGCTCATCGCCGCATAGATGCCGAGCGCCGCAAGAAAGGCGAGCGCGACCGCCTTGGCATCGGGCACCGCGACTGGGCCGGGGCGCTTGAAGGCGGCGATCTGTTCCACCGCACCGCCCGAAGCCAGGAAGCTGTGCGCCTTGTAGAGCGAGTGGGCGAGAATATGCATCAGCGCGAGCGGAAACAGCGCAAGGCCGCATTGCATGATCATGAAGCCCATCTGCGCGACAGTCGACCAAGCGAGCGAGGTCTTGACCGCAGGCTGGGTCAGCATGACAAGCCCGCCGAACAGCGCGGTGAAGCCGCCGATCATCACCAGCCCCGCCATCACCGCCGGGGACAGCAGCATGACATCGGCAAAGCGGATCAGCAGCAGCCCGCCGGCATTGATCACACCGGCGTGGAGCAGCGCGGAAACGGGGGTGGGCGCTTCCATCACTTCGGAAAGCCAGCCGTGGAGCGGGAACTGCGCCGAGATGATCACCGCAGCGATGGCAAGGCATGCAGCAGCCAGCGCCGCCGCGACGCCGCCGGTGCCCATCCGGGCTGCTTCGAGGATCGCGGCGATATCATTGGTACCATAGGCAAAGCTCAGCAGTGCGGCGCCGCTCAGCAAGGCAAAATCGGCAATCCGCGCGGTGATGAACTGCTTGCGCGCCGCGCGCCGGGCCGCGGCCCGTTCGGGATAGAACAGCAGCAGCCGGTTGATCCCGAGGCTCGTCGCGATCAGCGCGCCCACCAGTTGCACCAGATTGCCCGCCCCGGCAAACAGCAGCACGCTGGCAAGCGTAAGCGCAAGTGCACCGGTAAAGCGCGCCCGGCGCGGCTCTTCGGCAAGATAGGTGCGGGCATAGCGCAGCACGATCCAGCCGATGAAGCTGACCAGCGCGATCATCGGCAGGCTCACCGCATCCATCCGGATGCTGAGACCCGCATCATGGAACGTCAGCAGGCCCGCGGTGTAGGCATCGCCCTGCAACACCTGCACCAGCGCGACCAGCGCGGCTGCCAGCAGGCCGAGCATCACGCTTTCGAGCGCAAGGCTGATCACACGCGCGCTGCCATCGCGCACGACCAGTGCCAGCATGCCGAATGCGAGACAGGCACCGATCCCGGCAGCGATCAGAAAAGCGATATCCATGATGCATCTTCCCCTGAAGCCTTGGATCAAGGCGTGGTTTCAGGGGGCGGGATAGCGACCGCCTAGCGTTCTGCAAAATTCAATGAAATTAAATAATCGTTCTGAAATGAAGAACTAGGAAACCCCGTGCAGCGCCAGCAGATCATCCACCAGCGGGTGCTGGAACCGGCGCGCCTGGACCATCGCGTAGAAGCTTTCGCTCAGGCCGGGAATGGTCATCAGCTCGTGAAGCAGACCGGCTTCAAGCTCGTCCCGCACAACGATTGGCGGGGCAAGACCAATGCCCGTGCCGGTGCGCACCAGCAGACGCAGCATCGCCATGTCATCGGCCTCGGCGATGATATTGGGCAGGATGCCGAGCCGGTCGACCAGCAGATCGAAATCGGCGCGCACGCCGCTATCCTTGGCAGGCACGATCAGCCGCGCGCTCGCCAGCACATCCTCGAGACTGTCGCCCGTGCGCTCCATCGGCGTGTGGCCGATGAGGCTAACGGGGACTTCATCCAAGAGATGCGCGCGCCACGTGGTCGCGCTGTCGCGGAACGGCAGGCGGTTGGTGAGGAGGATGTCGATTTCATGCGCCTCAAGCGCGCTCACCAGCATCGCCAAGGCGCCGGTTCGGATCACCAGATGGACATCATCGCGCGCCAGCATCGGGCCAAGAAAACTGATCTGGAAGTTGCGCGAGAGGTTGCTCACGGCCCCGATCCGCAAGTGGCGGAGCGTCTGTCCTGCCCCGCCCGAAAAGGTTGCCACCATCTCGCTGGCGGTCTCGAAAATGCCGTCAGCGTAATTGAGCGCCACCCGCCCCGCCTCGGTCAGTTCGAGCCTGCGCCCGCGCCGTTCGAACAGATCATGCCCGATGCTCTCTTCCAATTGGCGGATCTGGGTCGAGAGCGCCGATTGCGAGACATTGAGCCGCCGCGCCGCGCTTGTCAGATTGCCTTCGTGCGCAACCGCATGAAAATAGCGCAGGTGCTTGAAATTGAGATGCATCGCGCGAACAAACCCCCAGAGCCTCGGAAGTCATGATAGAGCACCGCGCCGCCGCCCGCCAGTGCGCAAGCGGCTCAGGCAGTGGCGACCGCCGCAAAACAAGCGGCGACTTCTCCGGCATGGAAGGCTTGGGCCTCTGGCCCCTCGCTTGGCCCGGCATAGAGCCCCAACTCGCGCAGCAGCACGAAATAGCCCGGCGCGGGCAGGCCGCCGCGCGCTTTCGACACCACCAGGCTGGCGAGTTGCGGCGCGCCCGCTGCCGCGTGGCGGCGCATCAGCGCCTCGATCAGTTCAGCAGCCTTGTGGATGGTGTAGGGCGGCGGCAAGGCCAGTGCACGCGCAACGGCAGCATAGGTCATCACCTGCTGCCCCTGCGCGGCTGTGATCAGCAATTGTTCAAGCCGATCCAACCCGTCGCTTGCCGCTGCCGCCGCCCCATCCATCGCTACATCTTCACCCTGACGCCCACATAGCCCGCGCGCGGCATCTGCCCGAAATTGAGCGCGGTTTCGTAGCTTTCGTCAAACAGGTTCTCGATCCGCGCTGTCAATTCAAGATTTTTGCCCAGCGGCATCATCGCGCGGATATCGCCCAAGGTGTAGCCGGGCAGGCGGAGCGTGTTGGCCGCGTTCTCGAACGCAGCGCTGACATTGGTCAGGGTAAAGCCCGTCTCCAGCCCGAATGGCCAGCGGTAATCGACCAAGAGGCTGGTCGCGTTTTCAGGGCGACGCGGCAGGCGGCGATCGAAATTGACCGTACCCGCTGCCCGGTTGCGGCTGTCGACATAGCCGTGCGTCACCTGCACGGTGAAGCTATCGGTCGGTCGCATCGTCACCGCAAATTCAGCGCCGCGCGCGCGGGCAAGTCCGACATTGTCATAGGTCCCGAACGGACGGTTGGTGCAGATCCCGGTAAAGGGCGCGCGGCACCCGATGAACAGGATCAGATCCTCGCTGTCGCGCTGGAAATAAGTGGCCGAGAGTTCAAGCCGCCCGTCCACCAGACTTTGCGTGATGCCCGCATCCCAGCCTTGCGAACGCTCGGGCTGCAAGGTGGTGTTGCCGAAATTGCTGAAAAGCTGGAACAGCGAGGGCACCTTGAACCCCTCAGCATAGCTCGCGCGCACCGTCGTGCCGGTGGCGGCGAGGTTATAGACCGCGCTCGCGCCAAAGGTGGTCGCGCCGCCAAAGCGGTCGTGATCATCGTGGCGCACCCCGCCGGTGATGGTGAAGCCCTCGGTGATCGTGCCGACCACCTGCGCATAGCCGCTGTAAAGGCGC
>Ga0308017_1000563_pt1 | contig 11290 bp, 13 predicted proteins | sample Neamet280_FD_203145 | JGI IMG/M metagenome (GOLD analysis project Ga0308017, IMG submission 203145) | Marine microbial communities from water near the shore, Antarctic Ocean - #280 | ecosystem: Environmental > Aquatic > Marine > Unclassified | place: Southern Ocean | collected 2014-10-01
GCCCGAGTGGTGTCGGTCCACATCGTCGAACTCCGGAAGTTTGTTGCAAAACCCCGTGAATCAGCGACTTGGGATGGCGTCAAGCTAACCCGCTGACACCACTCAACTTAATTTCGGATCAGGCTCTTAGGTAGCGCGGGTCGACGTTCGATCAGATTTAAGAGCTTCGCTTGTTCTGAAATTCTTTGCCGTTCCGTCGGGCATTGACAAGAAAGCCCCGGATTGTCCGGGGCTTTCTGCTTACGGGTCTCGGCATAGCTTAGCGGACGCCGAACCGCTCCATGAACCAATTCCACATGTTGACCTCCTGTTGGCACTCAGGTGCTAACAGGCATGGTTAACATATTCTTATCTGTTTGCAACGGTTATGCAGCTGCCCGTTTTTCGCTCAGTTCCAAGAGCATCTCGTTGAGCGGCATTGCAGGTGCGAAGTAGTACCCTTGGGCATGGTCGCAGCCCATTTCGATGAGAAGCTTCATCGTCTCGGCATCTTCGACACCCTCGGCTGCTGCGCGTTTGCCCAGTGAGTGCGCGATGTTGATTGTCGCCTGCACAACTGAGCGGCTCTCAGCCGAACTCAGCATATCGCCAATGAATGTGCGGTCTATCTTCACCTCTGTGCCGGGGATGCGTTTGATGTAGCTCAGAGCCCCTTGTCCTGTGCCAAAATCATCGATTGAAATTTGTATGCCGAATTCGCGCAGCGCCGCCATCACTGCCGTCACGCGGCGGTCATCCAGTGATGCTGTCTCCGTCACCTCGAGTATGATTTTGTCGGCCGGAACACGGTGCTTCGACATAAGGAACGTCATGTCATAGATCAGCTGGACCCGCGTGAGCGCAATGGCAGACATGTTGATCGCTATGTGGAAGTCCGGGTTTATGTTTCGCGCCAACCTAGCACCGGCGAGCGCAGTATCGATGACATAGATCGTGAGGTCGTCGATCCGCTTGTGCGTTTCGGCCATCTCGATCACATCCTCAGGGGGTATCGCTCCGTGCGAAGGGTGAGTCCAGCGCAGCAGAGCCTCGGCCCCGATTGTTCGTCCAGTCTGCAAATCTATTTTGGGTTGATAGGCGATCTGAACGCTGTTCCGAGCCATAGCCTCATCCAGGTCGGACAAGAGCGAGAGCCGCTTGTCGCGCTGTTCGAGATATTCGGCGTTCGCAACGATCGCATGTGTGCCGGCGTGAAGAGCATCTTCAGCTGACTGGATGGCTGTTGCGATCCGCGATCGTATGGATGCCTCCCAGTTTTCGTCGACGCCGATGTGTGCTGCGATGTCGACCGTTGCACCAGCATGGCCCACTCCCGTCCGGAACAGCGCATGAAGGCCTTCGAGGTGGTCGCTCAAGTCATTCGGCTGAAGTCTTGGCCGCAGCCAGACGATAGTGTCCTTATGGAAGGCAAATTGAGCCCCTGTCTCCGTGGCTGAAAGCCGTTTGATTGCCTCCTCTATGAACTTCGTGATCACTTGGTCGGAGGAATTTCTAGTGATGAATGAGAATTCCCTGATCTTCAGAGCGAAAACGCTCATATCTTTGTCAGGTTGGAGTTGCTCGAGCGCTTCTACGCGTAGGCACCCGGTCGCCTCATCAAACATCTTTTGGGCAAGCCGATCCAGTCTTACCGCGCCAATGCCAAGGCACAAAATCGACGGGAAAACGTCGATGCCGACCGATAGGTAATCGAGGCCGAGCGGCACAGTGAGTAGGCTAGCGATTGCCGCTGCGCTTGTCCTGCGGCTTGGTTTTATCTGGCTGGCCTGCCACAGCAATACGGCTGCCGAGACGAGGAGGGCGGGCATCCAGCCAAGGTCCACCGGAACACCCTTGCGCAGAGTGTGTGCCCCAAGGGCATGGAAGTACACCCCTGGAATCTTCGCACCCAACGGCTCGTAGTGCATGTCACTCGTGCCGGTGAAGGTTTGTCCGACGACGACATTCGCGTTCTCGAGCGTGCTGCGTCCGACCCGACCTTTGAGGACATCGATATAACTGACTCGCTTGATCGAATGAATATCGATTCCGAAATCGACCCGGTACTCTTTTGCTGGCCCCTCATACTCCGCGAGGCCTGCAGAGATTGATGGTATGAGCTTTCCTTCGAAGGAGGACGCGGTTGGGAAGCGATATCCGAGGTTAAATGGTGCAGAATGGCCCTCCATGGATGCAAGCTTGCCACTTTGCTTGAACTGGTCGCTTGGTATGAGCGCAGCATATTCATTCACGCCCTCGTCTATTGGAGGCGCTACGGCGATGTATGTTTCCGGGTTTCTTACCAATGCGTTCGCCAAAGCCGCGTCCGATGCAGGGTTAGTTGGATCAGCGTAGGCCTTGTCGAAGAACACGCGTGTTGCGCCGGCTTCGAACAGCCGGTCGATCAGCTCCGCGTCCTGTTTCCGATCGGGAACGTCGGTTTGAAGTTCATTGAGGGTGGCATCATCGATCGTGACGACGACAATATCGCTCGGAGCCTCGTGGGAGCGGATCTCGGATCTGACCGCACGGTACACGTCTTCGGCCGGCAAGCCGAGCTCGATGAGGCCCGCGATCACTCCGATGCCGATTGCCATCGCGACGATCTTCATCGGTTTTGATGCCCAAAATCGCAGGCCACCCGTCGTGCTGGGCTTACCGATGCGCCTCTGAACCAGAATATCTCTGAACTTGCGGCGTAGCCACCGCACTGCTGAAACTCGTATCACGACCGCTGCTCCGGATCGCCGCTCCGCGGCTCCAAATTTGTCGGCAGCGAGCATAACTAACAGATATCGAATAATTCTTAACGCGGCCCTTGGGTCACATTGCCACCGTTTCCGCGAGTGACAGAGCCCTTGAACCGGCAACCAGCACCTTGATGCAGTTGACCTTTGTCGACGAGTCGACAATACGCGTGCTATGAGCACTGTTCGCAACAAACCGAGCCGTCAGATTGTCGGCTTCTCGCTGTCGCCCGAGATGGCGCGCGCGGTAAAGGCCGAGGCTGCCAACCGCGGGCTGTCCCTTCGAAAGCTGTTCGAGGAGCTTTGGACCGGGTATGAGACCGGCAAGGGGGAGGGGGGCAGTGGTTCTTGATGAGCGCCAGCTCGCCGGACTGGCTCATGCCCTGATTGGTCAAGGCCATTCCGTCACTCGAGCCGAAGAGCTTCTGATAGCTTCTTCCGAGGCTCCCAGCCCCAAAGTAATCGAGCCCATCCGAAAGGCCATTGCAGCTGGTGATGATCCGCTGGGAGAGCTGTTCTGCACCCTTCGGTCCCCCAAGGAGCGTCGGGATAGCGGCGCGACCTATACGCCGCACGCTATCGTGGCATCGATGCTCGCGTGGGCGGAAGATCAGGAGGACGTGCCCTCGCGCGTGGTCGATCCGGGTTGCGGTTCGGGCCGATTTCTGATTGCGGCCGCTCGCGCCTTCCCGAAGGCTAGGCTGATTGGTGTCGAAACGGACCCTCTCGCGCTGCTTCTGCTTCGCGCCAACGCGGCCGTCTGCGGCATTTCCAATCGCTTGTCCGTCGAGGCGCGCGACTACCGCGAACTGAAGCTTCGCAAGATCAAGGGGGCCACGCTGTTCATCGGGAACCCTCCCTATGTCCGGCACCACCAGATCAGCGAGAGATGGAAGCGATGGTTCGCTGAAACCGCCGCGCAGCACGGATTTCGGGCCAGCAAGCTCGCGGGTCTCCACATTCACTTTTTCCTGAAGACGCGCAGCATTGGCCGTCCCGGCGACTTTGGTGCGTTCATCACTTCGGCCGAATGGATCGACGTCAACTACGGCTCTGTCTTGCGCGAGATGCTCGCGGACGGGCTAGGGGGTGCGTCTCTGCATGTCATCAGCCCGAATGCGCAGCCATTCTCCGATGCGATGACTACAGGGGCCATCACCTGCTTCAAGCTGGGCGGCCGGACTGATGATCTTGCCATCCGCGCGGTTGAGGGTCTTGATGATCTCGACAATTTGAAGGGTGGGCAGGCCGTGCCGTGGACCAGCCTGGAGAAGGCGGGGAGGTGGTCTCATTTCGTTCGCGAGGGGCCAGTGCCGCGCGTCGGCGAAATCGAACTTGGCGAGTTGTTCCGCGTTCACCGCGGCCAGGTCACCGGTGCCAATAGCATCTGGATTGCTGGTGCGCGTGCGCATCGTTTGCCCTCCCGCTTTCTGCTACCGACGGTCACCCGGGCACGGGAGCTCATTGCGGCGGCACCATCGCTCGACCGCGACGACGCTTTGCGGAGGGTCATCGATCTGCCGGTGGATCTGAACGACTTGTCCGCCAAGGAGCGGCGAGCAGTCGACGAGTTCCTTGCCTGGGCGCGCGCTCACGATGTGCCGTCAGGCTTTGTGGCCCGGCATCGCCGCGCATGGTGGTCCGTCGGCCTGCGACAGCCTGCGCCGATCCTGTGCACCTATATGGCCCGCCGCCCGCCCGCATTCGTGCGCAATCGGTGCAATGCTCGCCACATCAACATCGCTCATGGCCTCTACCCAAGAGAGCCGATGGATGACGAACGTCTCGATCAGCTTTTGGCGTTCCTTACCGGCAACGTATCGACGACTTCGGGCCGAACCTATGCCGGGGGCCTCACCAAGTTCGAACCGCGCGAGGTCGAGCGTCTGCACATCCCGTCCCCCGATCGCCTGGCCGAGCTTGCTGGCCTATGAGCCTTCCCAATGCCGACCGGCGGCCAAAGATCTGGACCGACGATGAACTTAAGGCGCAGGCGCAGTGCTCGATTGACGCCTTCGTCGATCGCAGGCTGAAGGAGCCGCGCGACCGCTATCGTGAGCATCTTCGCTTGCGGCAAAGCGGTGTCTTGCGCTTGTTCAAGACGCTGGTTGGAGTCGACCCGCTAAACCCAGACCCTGCCACCGTCAGAACGATCCTGTTCGAGCCGGCGCTCCTCGATGCTCTTCGCTACGTCGCCGGTCCTCCGGTGTCGGAGGACGATCTTGGGGTGCTGGTTACACGGTCAACACAGCGCCTCACAAAGAACCGCCTTCGCGTAGATGACGAGCTGACGGTGAAGGTGCTCGGCCTGATTTGCCAGATGTCCGATCCGGTGCGCTTCCCGTGGATCGATGATCGGCGGACACCAAGCCTGCATGAGCTGAAGCATGCGATCAGAGCGACAGCGGCACTTCACGCGACACAGACGCTTCAGACCGAGCGTCGCGGCTATGGTCGCAAGGTCGAGTCCGTTCTGAAGGACCGATTGCTGCTCCAAGGCTACGAGAAGGTTCCGACCCCGAACAAGGGCAAAATCACCGCGCCCACGCACTGGCCATCCGCCAACACCTTTTATGGCGAATGCACGGTCTATGGCCGAAAGGCAGACATTCTGGTCGGGACCAATGATGGCCGCATCATTGCAATCGAAGCCAAGGATTCCTCGTCGGCGCTCAACAGCATCAAGCGGGTATTGAATGACACCGCAGCCAAGGCGAAGCACTGGCGCACCAAGGCTGGCGAAGAAATCGTTCCCGTTGCCTTGTTATCTGGCGTATTCGGGATTGAGAGCCTTAAATCTGCCCAGGAAAGTGGTCTTTATCTGGTCTGGACCCATGATCTGGACAGCTTTGTTGATTGGCTCTATTCCCAATAGAGGCTCTCGTCGCCGATCTAGCGCGGTATTAACATAATCTTTATTATCAATCTGGGAGTTTTGATTTGCTGTAGGGCATCTGTTACAAGATAAATTAGATCTTGGCCGCGTTCAAATGGATCCTGACAAAGCCTAACAATACACTCTATCTATCACATCTCGGTTGTGACGCTCGCCCAGACCACAAAGCCGACGATGCCCACCATGAGGCAGATCAACCCGATGGTAAGTCGCGCGACAGTCTTCCAAATCGTTGTTTTTGGACGGTCAATAATGACATTGCTCATTGGCCCGCGAGCCCGCATGGCGAAGGCTTCCTGAATGACGTCGGCGGCGCCGAAAGCGAGCAAAGCGGTAGCCACCATGAATATGGCTGCGCGTATGCCGCCTGCTATTGCGGCGGCCGAGATGATCGCGGCCACGGTCACCAGCGAACCGGCGATCCGAATCATTTCCGCCACCGGGATGATCCGATAGAGTCTGATCTTCCGGCTTGCCCTCAAGCGGATGAGCGGCGCGCCGCACGACGCACAGACGTGTGTCAGTCTCGGCTCGGTCCAATGGCCGATTGAGCGGCGGCATTTCGGACACTGAGCGCTGCCGATCCCGGCTGCCATGTTCATGTGCGTTCTCCTGCTGGCTGTGTGCCCAGGGCATGGCGAATCTCTTCTGCCCGCTCTGCACTGCACAGCCAGTTGCGAAAGCGTGGGTTCCAGATCGCCCGGCCTTTGCAGACGCCAGTCAGCTGCTCGGCCGCGGGGGTGCCGGGTTGGGCAAGGAAGGCAATTCGCCCGTCAGGGAGAACGCGCTCGGAAATGCCCTCGATCACTGTAACGAGCGCGCTTGCTTTGGCACCGGTCTTTGTACGCGTCGGGCTTGGTTCCATCTCCTCCGCATCCGTGGCGCTCTGATCGGCCGGCTCTGGTTGGGAATCGGCCACTGGTGGCTGCTCTTCGAGTGGCGCGCAGTCCTGACCTTCTGGGGGAACCGTCGCGGCTCCGGGCACGGTTTCCAACTTCGTTTCGAGTTCGGGCTCTGGTTCGGTCGCCACCTTCGCTGCTTGAATCTCCGGGCGGGGCGTAGATGCGACCGCGCGGTTCGGCATGTCATTAATCCCGAAACGCCGTCGCCAGGCATAGTCGGGTTGCACGTGCTGAGAGGCCAGTTGCATCCCAACGGCGCGAAGTTGTCCAACGCTAAGCCCTGTGAGAAAGCCAGTCGCATCGGAGAAACTGACGTCCTCGATCCATCGCTCATGGAAGTTATCAACCTTTACGATGCGCGTGCCGGTACCGATGCGCATGCGATCGATCTTGCATGTCGGAGGGACGATCACCCACCCTTCAACGCGGCGGAACGCCGCCGAATGCTGGTGCGCCTCGAGCCATAGCTCCAGCAGCCGCGCAGCGCGGTCGGCCTGTGCGACCGGGTTGGGTATTTCGGTGGGTTGCCGCCTGTTCGGATACCAGACGCACCATTCGTTGTGCTCGTTCTTGGAGATGCGACCGCTGAAGTTCTTGGTCTCGAGCACGGCGATCCGCTTCAGGACGCGGTTCAGCAGGAGGTGGTCAAACTGCACGTAACCGTTCAAACCGTCAGGTAGCCTGAGGTCGTGGATCACCGCCACACGTTCAGAATGGCCATAGATGCGGTCAAGGATGTGGGCGGTTTCGCGCTCGCCCTCTGCTCCTTTTCGTATCGTATAGAGTTCCGCCTCGATGGCGCGGCGCTGGTCGGCGGTGATCTCTCCCTTCAGCAGTGATTCCAGTACTTCGATATTACCGGAACGTCCGTCACTGGCCTTGAGGATCATCCACCGCCCCCTGCGCTTGGTCAGTGGCAGCTTGGGCCGTGGGTTGCGAAGCTGATGCGGTCTGCTGTGGCAGTCGGGCCTGAGCTTCGAGGATCAGCTTGCGGAAGGCATCGAGGACTGCGATCGAGGTGATCTTCCCAATGTCGGTCGAGCCGTAGGTGCCTCCCAGAGCGCCAACGCCGAGCCCCAGCAGAAGTCCGCCCCCGATCACGCCAACGTCCTTCTTGCGCGCGGAGCCGGTCGCCACGGCCTCCTGAAGGCCCGTATCGACATCGATCAGCGAGAGGAGCACCTGGCTTTCGAGGGTCTTGGTCTTGAGGCCGACCGCGCTCCCGAAGGCACCGCCGATGCCGCCGCCGCTTTCACGGCTCTTGGCATCCGAATAGAGCACCTGCGCGCTGATGAGGTAGTCGGCCTTCACCAGTGACTGGGACGGTGCCGCGCCGGTCATGGCGCGCTCACGCTCGAGCGCGCCCATCGCCGCGCCGCGATCGGCAACGCGGAAGCAGTTGGAGCGTGCAGCCATGAGCTTGATGAGCGGGAGAGGATCGACCCGCGCGGTTCCCCCGCCCTGCTGCGCCTCGGCCATTCGGAGCAAGGCCGCCATTCCCGGCGAGAGTTCGCCTGCGAGCCCGTCAGTCGGGCTTGGGGGCTTCTCTTCGACCAAAGCGACCACTCCGAGCGGCTGCGCGCAGCGGGGCAGTTCGGTGTTTTCATCGACGCCCGTGCCGCCCTTGCCTGCCGTTTGGGCGAGCACCGGGCTGCCCGCGAGGGAGAGGAAGGCGAGCGCTCCTGCAATGATTGCGATCCTACGCATGGCGGTCGGCCCCCTTCCCTGCGGCGTCTGCCGGCTCGTCGTCACATTCCTTGCAAGCCTCACAAGGGGCACAAGTGGCACAGTCGTCGCAGTCCGGCCCTTCCCTCGCTTCTTTGCGGGCCAGGTAGCGCGCCTGTTTTTCGGCTGCGCGTGTCGCAGCGTCCGCGCCCGCCGTGTCGTGCGCGTAGCTCGCCATGCTTGCTGCCACATCGGTGGCTGGCGCAGCTTGTGCCGCTGCGGGGACGCCTATTGCGGCTGCCACGACCGGCAGGCCGATGATTAGATGTCTGTGTGTCATTGTGCTTCCCTTTCCGTGTTACCTGATACCAGTTACCAGTTACCATCCCGTCCTGCGGCCGTCGCGCAGATCGGTCTGCGCACGGCTGTCGCCGAGCGATGATCGGCGCACCTCGAGCCGGACGCCCTTGCCGCTTGCGCTTGTCCGGATATCGCGCAGGTCGATATCGTTGCGCTTGGCCCAACGTTCGGCCGCGGCATCGTCGGCGAAATCGCCCATGTCTTCGAAATTCCAGTTGCTCATCGTCTTGTCCTTTCTTCAGCAGGTTGTCGCGTGCGTGCCGGTCTTTTGTGGGTTCATTCGAATGTCTGGAATTCGATCTCTGCGCGCAGGCTGTGCTCCAACGCGTCTTCGATAAGATCGAGTGTTTCCGGGTTCGCGAGGGCGACGACAATGTCCTGATAGGGCGCATCGTTGCCGTGAATGTCTCTTCCCAGAACCATGATCGACCGGCGGTAGGCGCTCATCGGATGGTCGTTCATGGTTGAACAGCAGATGGTCCACCAGTTGGGCATGATCCTCAAGGACCGCATGGCGTCTTCGAATTGCTGTTCGGCCATCAGGATCGCATAGTCACGGCCACCGGAGCGCAGGTCGATGTAATCGTGTGCCGGTCGCAGCAGATCGATCTGGAACACGTGAAACCAGGCCGTGTCTGCGTAGTTGGGGTTCGCAAGTTCCCTCAGGGGGACGGCGTCTCGCTTGTGGTAGTAACCCTGGAAGCCGTCAGGCCCCCTGATCCACAGGAAGTCATTATTGAAATCGCTCGCGATGCGTGCAGCCGCTTCTTCGTCCGTCAGCTGGTGCCAGGAAACCGAGACAAGGCGGTTCGAATAGTCCTTGTAGGTGCGCTGCGGCGACCCCGGGTGATCTGGTTCGGACCACGAAGGTTTTGCTCCCGCAGTGATCCTTGACCGCGTGAACATGGACATCAAACTCATGGTGTGTTCCTCGTGAATTCGGTCGGTTTTGATCTTCCCCGATTGATCGTAGCGGTCGATCCGCGGCGTGACAGGTCGTAAGGGTACACCTCTTGCGCGATGCGGAAGTCAGACACTGGCTTGAGATTGCCGCCCATCACGATCCATTCTGGATCGACGTTATACAGCATTCTCAGGGGCTTGAGAATCGCAATTGCTGTTTCTTCGATCGCCGCTTCCCAGTTGAGGAGCGCGCGGCGGGTGAAGCCGAGGCTCCGCGCAATGCGATCTTGTGAAAGGCCCGACCTAAGCCGCACGGCACTGACCCGCTCGCCGACGCTGATCGTCATGCCAGTACCTCCGCCAAGGCTTGGCGCACGGTGGCGAAGGTGTGGCGGATCGGGCCAAGCCGGATAGTGAGGTAGCCCGCCCGCGAAGTCATGCGGTCGCGTTGCCGGTCGGCCGAGCGATTGTGCGTGCGGTCGTCGAGCTCGACGATAGCGATGATGTCGCCGCTTGCCCGGTCCTCGAGCACGAAATCGACCCGCTTGGACGAGAAGCGGTTGCGCACGCTGGTCGAGCGAGATCGGTCAAGCCCTGCCGCAGGCCGCAGGATTGCACCCATTGAGACCTGCGCATGCACCCTTGCGTGAGGCACGGCCCGCTCGATCATGGCGCACACGACGCGCTCGCGTTTGGTCATCAGCGGCGCCGCGCGCACGGGCAGCGAGCCTATGCCGCGTTTGGCGGACATGAGCATGACCACGAAAACCGCGAGGGCAATGAATGCGAGAATCCCGAGCTCCGTCATAGCGGCTCTGGCCCCATTGGGCTCGTTGCGTCGAGGTGTAACTTCGTCATCTCTTTGGCCCCTTCGACGTGTCGTAGCTGTCGAGACCCCACGCTTCAGCAAGGGCCAGATATGTTGGATGTGCCGGACTCGTTGCGGTCGCGAAGACGCCTTCGGGAAGGCCTTGGTCGTCGGTGTCTGATGATATGTGATAGGCGGTGAAGAGCGTCTCGACGAAATGTATCAGGAACTGCAGACGATCGGCGTCGCTCTCGAACCGCATGCCGTCGAACCGGTTCGCGAAATGATCGAAGTCTGCCTCTCCGAGTCCTCCTGCCAGCATAATAGTCTCTATAAGAGCCAATGCCCGCAGGTTGGCCTTCTTAACGTCGGCCGGTGTCGGGGGTGCCGCTCGCTTCCGGCGGATCCATTGCCACAACTTTCTCATAGCGGCTCCGGCCCCACGAGCATTTGCCGTGTTTTCAGGTTGCCGTCGATCCGACGGTGGAGGTCGATGCCGTTCCCCCGCGAGTGCCCGAACTCCATCAGCTCGGCCACGGTTTCGTATTGGGTGTTGGGCCCGAAGAACTTGGCATTTCCATGCCATTTTTGTCCTTCGATCACACGCATGCGCCAGATGCCGACGGGGGCGGGGATCGTTACCTCGCTGTTTGCCGCGACGAAGACTGAGATCACATGGCGATCTGTCTCAGGGTGGACTAGCTGAACAACGGCGTTGGAATCGCTTGTCCTCACCGCGAGTTGGCTGCGCACAATTTTCATCGGGAGATCACTTGCGACGCTAACGCTGCCGGTTTCTGGGAACGGCAGGCCGGGCTCGGTGTCGGGCAGCCACCCTCCCCGCCGAAGATCACCCAACATCGGAATGGCGTAGGTAGCGAGGCACAAGAGCGGTATCGCCCATGCTGCGAAACGTCTGGTCCCCGACGAGACATTTTGACGCGGCTGACGCGATATTCGCCGTCCGTGCTGTCCGCGGGGCTCGTTCCTTTTTCGAGAGAAGCCTGCGGCCGCTATGCGGTCGTACTGG
>Ga0308017_1000575_pt1 | contig 11172 bp, 9 predicted proteins | sample Neamet280_FD_203145 | JGI IMG/M metagenome (GOLD analysis project Ga0308017, IMG submission 203145) | Marine microbial communities from water near the shore, Antarctic Ocean - #280 | ecosystem: Environmental > Aquatic > Marine > Unclassified | place: Southern Ocean | collected 2014-10-01
TGAAAAAGCCACACGACTCGCAGACTTCCTTGAGTTGGGAGAGGCGATGTGTCTCGATGCGCTAACACGTGCTGAGAGTTGCGGAGGTCACTTCCGAGAAGAATCCCAAACTCCTGACGGGGAAGCACTTCGCGATGACGAGAAATACACGTTCGTTTCCGCTTGGGAATATACAGGGAGCCCTTCTGAAGCCAAGCTTCATAAGGAAGATTTGGTATACGATAACATTGAGGTCAAACAGCGTAGCTACAAGTAAATCATTATGAATATTACTCTAAAAGTTTGGCGTCAGAAAGGTCCTAATAAAGTTGGGGCTATGGAAACGCACAAGATGACCGAGGTGTCAGGAGACATGTCATTTCTCGAAATGATGGATGTTCTGAATGGCAACTTAATCCGTGAAGGAAAGGAGCCTTTCGCTTTTGACCACGACTGTCGGGAAGGAATCTGCGGATCGTGTTCAATGTTTATCAATGGAGAAGCGCACGGACCGGGAAGAAACGTAACGACCTGCCAGCTTCATATGCGCTCTTTTAAAGATGGCGAAACAATCCATGTTGAGCCTTGGCGATCAGCGGCATTCCCAGTCATAAAAGATCTTTCAGTGGATCGAAGCTCTTTTGACAGGATTATTCAATCAGGAGGGTATGTTTCTGTGAACACGTCAGGTGCGACCATAGATGCAAATGCCATCCCCATTCCCAAGCACGATGCTGACGAAGCGTTTGACTCGGCGACCTGTATAGGTTGTGGGGCCTGTGTAGCTACTTGTAAGAATTCATCTGCAATGCTTTTTGTGGCAGCGAAGGTGAGCCAGTTGTCTCTTCTTCCTCAGGGCAAGCCTGAAAGTAAGGAGCGCGTGATCCGTATGGTAGACCAAATGGATCTAGAGGGTTTCGGCAATTGTACAAATACTGGAGCGTGTGAAGTCGAGTGCCCTAAAGGCATAAGTATTACAAATATTGCACGTATGAATAGAGAGTTTCTCTCTTCAAACTTGACGTCAAAGTAGAAGATTAATTTTCATAACAATTGTTACTTATGCGGGGATTGGGGCATTCGTGACTTAAACTTGTAGTATGAAGAATTTACTATTTGTGGTTTTCACCCTGTTTTTAGTTGCCAATGTCTCTGCCCAGAAAAAAGCAGATGTAACTTTTGAAGTAGGAGGCGTATGCGGGATGTGTGAAACACGCATTGAACAGGCATATGATGTTAAAGGCATCGTGATTGCAGATTATGATCTTGAATCACACAAGCTTCACGTCGTTTATAAAACGAAACATTTCCCTGACATCCTTGATGTTCACCGTCTTGCAACGGGGGTAGGTCACGACACAGATTTGATTAAAGCGTCAGACGAAGTCTATGCAAAAATTCACGGATGCTGTAAGTACAGGGTAGAAACTGAAACGCACAAATGTTCCGGGGATCACGATCACTAATCGCGCTTTTACTTATAGGATGTAAACCTATTGAAGCGATCACTTTCACAGCAAAAGGATGTTGTCCTACCTGTGAGAAATATATTCTTGAGAGTGTTCAGATTGAAGAAGTCAAATCGGCTCAGTGGGATCAGCACAGTGAAAAGGTCACCTTGAGATTTTACACGAATGAAATTTCAGCTGAAAAGCTGCAGCGTACAGTAGCCATGGCTGGTTACGATACGGACTTGTTTATGGCCACAGACTCCGTTTATTTGGCCTTACCCAGATGTTGCCACTATAGAGATTAACATGAAGCTTTTAAAACACCTATACGTACTCGTATTTATTGTCAGCTGGCTTTCGATGCCAAATATCAACGCACAGAAGCAAGTCAAAGGCAAAGTTCTCGCGCCGGAATCTCACATCGGGCATGACCACGCAGCAGGCGAACACGAAGGCGAGGTCGTATATGACATTCTTCCAGGGGCATCAGTGGTTTGGAAAGGAACGACAGTGGGAACAATGACGGACCTTTTTGGGTTTTTTAAGCTGCCCGCTCTCAATCTCGGAGACACACTGCAGGTAAGTATGATAGGATACGAGACGGTAGGCCTCGTATATACCGGCTGGGATTATTTGGACATCCCGCTTGAGCCTGGGGTTCTGTTAAATGAGGCACAAGTAGAAGCCAGACGGTCTACGACTTCTATTTCTCTTCTCGACCCATTAAATATCCAGCAGCTTAACAGGAAAGAGCTTGCAAAAGCAGCATGTTGCAACCTTAGTGAAGCATTCGAAACAAACGCCTCTGTTGACGCCTCTTTTACGGATGCCGTTACAGGGACGCGTCAGATCCGTATGCTAGGTTTAGATGGTAAATACACGCAACTTCTTGTCGACAACCTTCCAGGACCACGGGGGTTAAATGTGGTACAAGGTTTGTCTTTTATTCCTGGGCCTTGGATAGATAACATTTCTATTTCAAAAGGCACGGGGTCGGTCACAAATGGCTATGAAAGCATCACAGGCCAAATCAATGTCGCGATGCGAAACCCTGAAAACGCAGAGCCTTTTCACGTGAACCTTTATGTAAGTGGGGACGGAAGATTGGAATGGAACCACGTGAGTAGCCATCAAGTAAGCAGGCGTTGGAGCACAGCTCTGCTGTCCCACGCTGAGCTAGGGACGACTATAAATGACCGCAATGACGACACTTTTCTCGACACACCTCTCAAACGCGATATCGTCTTAAGGAATGAGTGGAAGTTTCGTGGAGACAGAGGCATTCGAGGTGAGTATACGATTTCTTCTGTCATGATGGAAAGGCTCGCAGGTCAAGCCTCGGCATACTCAGATTCGGATTCACCTTTCGATCTTTTACAACCCTATTTAGAAAACACATCATCTGATGACCCTTGGACTGCAGCGACAACGATTTCTAGATTCGAAGCTTCTGCAAAAACGGGATTTGTATTCCCTGAAAAGTCTTGGCAATCGATCGGCACTCAATTTTTTGCCTCGACGCATACGCAAGAACATACGTTCGGTAACAGGAGCTATGAGGGCACTGAAGATTATTTCAGAGGAAACGTTCTCTTCTCTAGCATCATTAACAATACGGATCACAAATTTACCACCGGCGTTAGTTTTGTGTATGATGATTTTAATGAGATCGGCACATGGGGGGCAGAATACGACGAGTGGGACAGTGAAAATGATACGTTGTCTCGTACAGAAATTGTACCTGGGGCTTTCTTCGAGTACACCTGGACTCCAGGAGAACGCTTGGTCGTTGTGGCTGGCCTAAGAGGAGACCACCACAACCTTTATGGCAATTTTGCCTCACCTCGTTTGCATGTTCGTTATTCACTTGCTGAGGAGACATCTCTCAAACTCGTCGCGGGCCGTGGGTTCAGAACGGCAAATGTGTTTATGGAACAACTGGGATCTTGGGCGAGCAACAGACGCTGGGATATTCAAGAAGATTTGGCCCCAGAAGTAGCGACGAACGTGGGGGTGAACCTGGTGTCAAAATTCCGACTCAACTCGCGAGATGCTTCCCTTTCTTTGGACGGATATTTCACCAATTTTGACAACAGAATCATTGTAGATCTATACAATTCACCACACGAAGTAAGTATATACAATCTGAATAACTCTGGGGGATACCAGTCTCGATCGAGCTCAACGACGGTTCAGTTGGAGTTCGACTGGTCTTTCCACAGGCGATTAGATATCAGGGCTGCCTACAGATGGGTGAATGCCGTCACTGGATATGCTTCAGGTGATTTTGATGCAGGTAATGGGTTTGAAATGCTGCAAGACCCTTACGTTTCGAAGCACAGAGCGTTTACCCAATGGAGTTATGCGAGCAAAGAGACAAAAGAAGGCAAGCAGACCAGAATTGATGCTACCGTACAATGGGTGGGGCCTCAAGCGCTTCCAGTTCCAGGAGGCATGGCGTCAATGCATCCAAGTGTCTCACCTTCGTTCACCCAGGTCAACCTTCAATTCACTCAAATGTTACCTGGAAACCTAGAGCTTTATATCGGGGTAGAAAATCTGACGAATGTGAAGCAAATGTCTCCCATCGCAGGTGCAAATACTGAAGGCCTAGATATTGAGAATTTTGATGCGAGCCTTGTTTACGGTCCTATTTTTGGCCGAATGTCATATGCTGGACTAAGGTGGACGCTGGGGAGTTAAATAGAAGGGCAGAAGCTATCCGTGCATGGTTTCTACAATCCCGTATCGTTTGATGACTTCCCCCTCGAAATCAAGAAATTTCTGCCAGCGTGCATCGACATCAATGTCGCCCCCATATTTTCGTGCGAATTTCAGGAAAGTGGTATAGTGGTGGGCCTCTGAGATCATTAACCCTCTGTAAAATTCAACGAGATCAGGATCAGTCAGTTTTTCTGCCAAAAGACGGAATCGCTCACAACTTCGGGCCTCGATCATCGCAGAAAAAAGCATCCTGCTGACGAGTTGATTTTCTTTTGACCCGCCCTCACTCAACATATACTTATATAACTCTCCCACGTAGTTGTCCTTACACTCATACTGAAGCTTCACGCCTCTGTCCTTCATTTTCCCGAGTACCATATCAAAATGCTCGAGTTCTTCAATCGCAATCTTCGTGAGCGCCTCTACCAAGTCCGTGTGCATCGGGAACTTTGTGATGACACTGATGGCATTCGATGCGGCTTTCTGCTCGCACCATGCGTGATCATTTAGAATGGAGTTAATATTGCTTTCGCAAAGCTTCACCCATTTCTCATCCGTCGCGAGTCTTAATCCCAGAAGAACCTTTTTTGCCTTCTCGTACTTTTCGATTTCTGACATTTTAAATGATTTGGCTACAGTTCGACCCGTATCAAAGAACCCGTGGAAAGCAAATGTCCATCACTTGCCTGTAAACAGAGCTCTCCGCACTCGGTGGACGCATTTGGCAAAACCCTGCGCCAAAGCGTCTCAAGTGTAGAGGGAGGAAGTCCAGAGTAGGTATTCATCACAATAAACCCGTCGGGCTCGACCACTTGTGACACGAGCTCAACGATTTCTACCAAGCTGTGCTCAAGTTTCCATTTCTCGTTTTTAGGACCGAGTCCCCATGTCGGAGGATCGAGAACCACCCCTGAATATTTGTTTCCCCTTTTCACTTCACGGCGAAGAAACTTCAGGGCATCCTCTACCACCCATCGTATTCCGGTCAAACCACTCAGCTCCATATTCACGCGTGTCCAATCGATGACTTGCCTGATCGCATCGACATGTGTGACATCTGCACCGGCGCTTTTTGCCGCAAGACTCGCCCCTCCGGTATATGCAAAGAGGTTGAGGAGTTTATCTCCTTCTTTGATTTTGCCTGCGATATACTCCCAATTGCAAGATTGTTCTGGAAAGATGCCGATGTGCTTAAATCGCGTCGTTTCGAGGTTGAACTTAAGCCGAAGTGAAGGATGTTTTTCGGATTTGTATTCTAAGTTCCAGCTGTTTGGAACCTTTCCGTTTTGCTTCCAATACCCCGCAGCTTTACTCGTGGATTCAAAGCTAGAATGCGCTTTATCCCATTCTTTGAAGGATTTCTTTCTATCCCAAACTGCACTCGCTTCGGGCCTGTCGAGGACAACGCCACCGAACTTCTCTAGTTTGGCTCCCTCCCCAGAATCGAGCAACTCATAATCCTTCCAAGTGTCGGCTACAAACCTATTTATTTTGTGTGATCCCATATGATGCAAAGGTCGTGAATCGAATGGTTATCTCGCACTTAACATTCTAATAATGACGTAGTCATGCGCAATTGAAAATTTCGCCTCATCTTTGTCCTACATATGGGAAGGAAAAATAGAGGAAGCTGGCCTAAAGGGAATAAATCAGATAGGGGTAGCAAAGGCCAAAGAGGTCAACATGGGGATTCGAGTTCGAATTCGCCAAAAGATTTACGCAGAACGATTTTGGATGTCTTTCGAAAGAGTCCATCAAAACAACTCAACCACAAGCAGGTATCTTCTGCTTTAGGGATACTCAATCACGATGTCAGAAATCTCATCACCGAGTTACTTGCTGATTTGGCGACAAAAAAAAAGCTAGAAGATGTTGGACGCGGGAAGTACATGCTCGCTGAACAAGAAGTTCAAGCCAGCTCAGGAGTCATCCAAATCACGCGCTTCGGAAGAGGGTTTGTTATGCAAGAAGATGGCTCGGAGATAAAATTATCTAAGGGCGATACAGGCAGTTCGTTTTGGGGGGACACAGTCGAAGTCGAGTGGTCAAAAAACCGCCGCAGACCGACGCCCTATGTTTCGAAGGTGATTCAACGTCTGCGCAAGGTGTATGTGGTGACCATCGAACAAGTGAGGGATTATGCTTTCGGGCATCCCTCAGACACGAAACTCCACACAAACTTCTTTATCCCAGGTCGCTCGCTGAACGGCGCCGTTCAGGGAGACAAGGTTCTCATTGAACTCGCCTCGTGGGACTCTCAGGACGACGCTCCTCTCGGACGCGTCGTGAAAGTACTGGGCAAAGAGGGAGACAACGATGTGGAGATGCATGCGATCTTGGCGGAGTACGGATTGCCTCTTGAATTCCCTCCTGAAGTTGAAGAAGAAGCAAAACAGTTTACGCCTAGCGCAAAAAGTAATGTAGGGCTTGATAAAAAGGAAATCGCCAAACGCAGAGACATGCGTGATGTTCTGACGATGACGATTGACCCTGTGGATGCCAAGGACTTTGATGATGCTTTGAGCCTGAAGAAGTTGAAAAACGGAAATTTCGAAGTAGGTATTCATATCGCAGACGTTGCGTATTACGTCAAACCAGGAAGCGCAATCGATGAGGAAGCAATCAGTCGTGCAACGTCTGTATATCTCGTAGACAGAACGATTCCAATGCTTCCAGAAGTCCTTTCAAACGACCTGTGCTCACTTCGCCCGAACGAAGATAAATTTGCGTTCAGTTCTGTCTTTGAGATGGATTCTGAGGCGAACGTCATCAATGAGTGGTTCGGACGTACGGCAATCCATTCAGACAGAAGATTTGCCTACGAAGATGCGCAAGTGCGCCTCGAAACAGGGGAGGGGGATTATGCTGATGAGTTAGGATTGCTGTTCAAACTGGCGACCAAGCTTCGCAAAAGGCGCTTTGAAAATGGGGGGATTGATTTCAATTCTGAGGAAGTAAGATTCGAGCTTGACGAAACAGGAAAACCGCTTCGTGTCGTGATTAAAAAGATGCGGGAAGCGAATAAACTCATCGAAGACTTCATGCTTTTGGCGAATATTCGTGTCGCTCGTTTTCTTGCAAAAGTCCACCCAGAAAAGAATACGCCTACCCGCACAAGTATTTATCGGATCCACGACAATCCCGATCCAGAGAAGCTACAATCTTTGAGGTTGTTTGTCAGGAGGTTTGGCCACGAAATGCCCAAACCCAACCCAGGCAACGCAGAATCACTGATCCGAGACCTCTTGGTCGCTACTGCTGGAAGCCCGGAAGAGGGAACGGTCAAAACGATGGCCATTCGATCGATGGCAAAAGCGGAATATTCTACGGACAACATCGGTCACTATGGACTTTCCTTTCCGTATTACACACACTTTACATCGCCCATAAGGCGCTACCCAGATATTATCGTACATCGCCTACTTCAGCATTATTTAGATGGCGGCGTGGATGCTGACAAAGGAGAAATAGACGCGAGATGTCACCACAGTGGCATTATGGAGAAACGTTCTGCCGAAGCTGAACGCGCCAGCATTAAGTACAAGCAAGTCGAATATTTAATGACGCGAATAGGCGAAACCTATAAAGGACTCGTTGCAGGAGCTGTTCCCAGAGGTCTTTTTGTGGAAATCCAGGAAAACAAATGCGAGGGCTTTGTCTCAAAAGACGCGCTTCCTAAAGATCATTGGGTGTACGATGAAGAAAAAATCGGCTTCGAAGGAATGCAATCAGGCCGTACAATTGCATTGGGAGATGAGGTGACAATTAAGGTCGTTTCTGCAGACCTTGCAAAACGTCAGCTCGAGTTTAAGATTCTCGTAAATTAATCAGTACTTTTGCCCCTCGATTTGCGCTTGTAGCTCAGTGGTTAGAGCAGTGGACTCATAATCCATTGGTCGTAGGTTCAAATCCTACCAGGCGCACTGACGAGACGCCGCGGAGATGAACTCTCGGCGGCGTTTTTTTTGGCCCCGTAGTTCAATGGATAGAATAGGACTTTCCTAAAGTTTAGATGCAGGTTCGATTCCTGCCGGGGCTACTAAAGTTATCTTTAAAGATAACTTTTGACCTTCTTCAGGGTTGTAATTGATTTTTAGTAATCGGTAATTTTCGTCACCATATTAGGGTTTTAGATATTGATTTTTCGTATATATTTGAACATGACGATTTTTCAAAAAGCTTGTCTACTTGTATTTTCTGTAGGATTCTCATCACATCCACTTTTAGCCCAGAACCAAATTATACTTGACGGTTTTTTTGAAGATTGGCAGGGGAATTCCTCTGTCACTACAATTAATGATGAAATCGGTGATTCTCCTGGAGTTGATATATTGGAAATGAGCGTTACGAACGATGAGGAGCACCTATATATCAGATTAAAACTTGATACATTCATAGACTTAGTTGATGGCACCGATTTAGCAAACATTAAACTCTATTTGGACACAGATAATGACACTTCAACGGGATACCCATCATCAAATATTTTAGGTACTGAGTACTCTTTTGAATTTCCGGCCAGATTGATGTACAATGACCTGAATTATCCGGAGTATTACACGACATCTCTTTATGAGTTAGGTTGTGTCGCCATGCCTACAATGACTTCTGATGAATTTGAAATAATGGTGGATAGAGCAACCTTTGGTGATACAATTGCTTTCTTCATTAAAGACTCAGTTTCAGGTGATATTACCCCAGATCAAGGGACCACATTTACCTACACCATGCAATCAGATTATTCTTCTATAACCCCGATATCAATTGGAAAAAATGATTTGAGTGATATTAGGGTTCTTGCCTATAATGTATTTGGCAATTTACTTGATGCTGGGACGGATGTTCGTTTTGCTAGAATATTAAATGCTGTTGACGCTGATATTGTCACTTTTTCAGAATGTAGCGCGGTCTCAGAATCTGAAATGATTAATTATTTTGCGGAACACATTGATCACCCTGTTTGGTATACACACAAGATGAATGACTTGCTAGTAGTTACAAAATTCCCCATACTACAAAGCTGGAGTGTAACTAATAAAGTAGCCGCTTCATTAATAGACCTGCCGGATGAACTTTACAGCACTGACTTTTTGTCGATTTTTGCTCATCCACCCGCTGGTGGTAACGATTCAGCCAGACAAGAAGACTTTGATGCCACTATCGCGTTTATTCATGACCTTCAATCACCTGGTGGAGTAGGGGAGATTGCTTTCAACACCCCTTTTACATTTTCGGGGGACATGAACCTTGTAGGATATGTCGAGCAATATCTAACGATATTAAATGGAACGATTTCTAACACATCACAATATGGTGAAGGCGGTTTCCCAGATTGGGATGACACCCCCATATCTGATATTATTTGCCGCTTAACTGAGCGGACCTCCTCACATACATGGCGCAAGAACATTGCAAACTTAGAGCCGGGTGAATATGCTCCTGGACGCTTAGATTTTATTTTCTATTCCAATAGCGTTCTGAATGTGACAAAGTCATACACATTAGCAACTAGAGAGATGAGCCCTGAAGTCTTAATCCAAAACGGTTTAGATGTGGACGACACATATATATCTTCTGATCATCTCCCAATTGTTTCTGATTTTTCTATTACCACGGAATCTTCGTCTGTACTAGGTTGCTTATATCCGTCCGCGTTGAACTACTCAGAAATCGCTACAACTGATGATGGCTCATGCATTTTTGAGGACAACTACGACTCAGGTTATGGGGATGGTTATGCTGACGGTATAGAGGATTGTCCCACTCCATGTCCTGGAGATTTAAATTCGGACGAAGTTGTATCAACCTCGGACCTCTTAGAATTCCTAACTTATTTTGGACAGCTTTGTGAGTAGGGGGTAGATTAAATTGGTGATTTACCAAGATTCATTATTTTTTGTATTTACTATTGATTGATCTCTTAAATTTTAGTGCCATTGTAATGATAAAGTAAAGCGCTAAATTGAGATATAAAACTATTGATTCCATTCTCATTAATTGCAGTTGTGCAACTAGAAAGACATGTCTGTTTTGTCTTCATTATCACGTCTAAAATCTCCTGACCCCATGCTCATTAATTAACTTGCTCAAAGCTATATTGGTCATAAATAGCCCCCAAACAAAATGTCTAACATTGGGTTTGGGGGCTAGCTAAAAAAACAGATGTGTTGTTAGTTAAGTTCCCATAAATGGTGGAGCATTATTAAAACTTCATGGTACCTGATTTAAAGCTCTTAGTTAAAGTCTAGCACAATTCTCATCCACATTCCTGATAAAGAATTTCCTGGATCATCTTGGTTGCTCAGAATAGGAAAATAATAAACAGCAGAATTGGTACCTGTGCTTCCATTGGCAAATACTTCTACACCTAGTTCATCTGCATATAGATATTGTCCATCCCCCTGTGATTGGCTAAACACATCAATATCACTCATTCGCACATATTCGCCATTGTACTTCATATCAATACCAATAACATCTTCACCTGTAAAAACATGGGTTGCATTTGTAGTGGAGTTATCTTGATACAAGAAGGTATGTTCTACTAACCACGTTCGTGTTTTAAGGAACACTTGGGTAATCTCGAAGTCATCCATGTCGCAATCGCAAGAAACCATTCGCCCTTCCTCCATCTTAAAAACAGTTGATTTCCAATTATCTGACACCTCGTGGGATATCCTTTTAATTTCACCCTCATCAAGTTGATCAGGCCCTGCATCAGTTTGAGCGAAAGTTCTCATTGTTACCCCTGCCACAGTTCCTTCCATGTTATGTTTTGAACAACTTGCAAGGAAGAAACTAGCTGAAAGGAATAATACACTTGTAAATTTAAATAGACCAGTCATGATGTAAATATTTCGTTTATAATTTATCACAAATTAAGGGTGTTTCTATCATCCCTGAAATACGCTTAAGAGCGTATTTCAAGAGGTTTAACAAAAAATGTATTGGTAGCTCAAGCATTCTGAAACTTGCGTAACATCCAATTTTTTCAATCCTCATTCTGTGTAATCTTTGC
>Ga0308017_1000576_pt1 | contig 11167 bp, 10 predicted proteins | sample Neamet280_FD_203145 | JGI IMG/M metagenome (GOLD analysis project Ga0308017, IMG submission 203145) | Marine microbial communities from water near the shore, Antarctic Ocean - #280 | ecosystem: Environmental > Aquatic > Marine > Unclassified | place: Southern Ocean | collected 2014-10-01
GATTGATGAAGTCGAACATGTTGTTTCAGCATGGTCTGGTGCAAGGATTACGATGATGATAGACGACACTGGCAAAGATATTTTGCGGATAAAATTGGGCTTGCCTTTCATCTTTGAGGATGAGGAAGAATGAGGACTAACTATGATGGTATCCAATACTAAGGAATATTATCGTTCATTGCTAATTGCAATCATTTGTTCGTTGTTCCTGTTAGCTCCGATGTTGAACTCATCTGTTTCTGCTCAAAGCGAACCAGAAGAAGTTGTCTTTGCATCCACTGCAATTCCTTCCCCCCTTGCCAAGAACATCGTATTAGTAGAGCAATTCATTGAAGGCACTCCTAATGCAGATGATGATGAACAACAAGATCTATGGAGAAAATATCAGGCCAGAGATGATGTCCTCCCCCTAAGTTGGTGGAAATGGTCTGATGAAACCGGTTCTGATTGGCCCGATGATGATGCAAAGGCAAGAGCAGGACAACTTGGAATGCAACAACAATCTCAACAACAGGCTCAATATGTATTGAATTCTAATATTGAACAATTTCAAGATATCGATGAAGCAATACAACGAGCAAGTGATTTTTCTGTTCAAGAAGTTGTTATTGAATTATCTGGAAATATCATTTTAACAACAAATCAGCAAGGTGAATATGGAGTAAAGATTCAAGCCGAATTCGAACCAATGGTCAATTTGAGCGATGATACAATGCTATACATTTTCCTCAGTGAAGATAATGCTGAGGATGCCCATGGAAGGCAAATTAAGAATTTAATAAGAGATATGAAGCCGGAAGTCGGTTTTTCTGTTGAAGCAAATAATATAACCAATGCAACTTGGATAATGCCAAAAGAGCATTTAATCGCCGCAGGCATTGATTTAGAAGAAAACCCGTTGGGATGGCATTTGACTTTAGCATTCATCGGCAGCGTAGAAGGAGATGATGAAGCAACTGGCCTTCTCGCATTGTATAATTCTCCGCTTCCGAACAAGTGGTCCAATCCAAAGTCGTCCGAGTTCTTAATGCCAATCGTGTTGATTGTTTTTACCATAGCCATCGCATTTATCGTATATTCTAATGCCTCTATTAGAGAAAATGGGATGCCAAAAATCAATGTTACTTGGAAGAAAACTTCTAACCCTGCAATAATGGTTTCAATCGAAGCAGGAAACCAAAAAGTCACGATTAATAAACTGGAAATTGAACAACCATGGAAAAGTCGTGGTGGATTTAAACAGTTAGAAATCAATGAGAATAGTAACCATGACATCAATATTTCATTCAAGCAAGGGCATTCTGAAGATTTGAGTTTCTCTTTGGCGATGGTAATTGAGGAATTGGGTAGTTGGACGCAACATTTGCGCCTTTCACCACCAAAGTTAGAACAAGAAAACCAATTACAAAGTGTTGAAGGCAATGACAAATGAGCGAGGGGTTGTGAGCCAAATGGAACTTGATGATACCGACAGAGCAATTGTTGCTGAATTATTACAAGATGCTCGAGCCTCTCAAAGGGAATTGGCAAGAGCGGTTGGAGTTGCACAAGGTACTATCACAAATCGGTTGAAGCGACTTGAAAAGAATGGAGTAATAAAGGGATATTCAGTTGTCTTAGACCCCGAAATGGTTGGTTGGAGTATGACCATAATGGCTGGTTTAAGAATAGAAAAGGGAAAGATGATTCCTGTTCAAAAAGTAATATCTTCAGACCCGAGAGTCTTTGCGGTATACGATGTAACAGGCGATTGGGATTCCATGGTCTTGGCGAGAGTAAAAAATCGCGCAGATTTAGATGACCTTACCAAGACTGTTTTCACACTAGATGGAGTGACAAGGTCTTTCACTCACGTAGTCCTAAACACTGTCAAGGAAGATGGCTTGCCAAAACCCGCTACTGAATAAATTGTTCAAGTCCAATTGAATTTAATGATTCAACATATTTTGTTTCAGGCTTGAGTGCTCGCGAAAGAACTTTTCTAGCTTCTTGACTAATTTTTACATCTAATGATTGTAATTTCTCAACTAGTTTTTTTTGCAATGTTGTACCGGTTCGGTCCCAGTCCATCAACAATTCAAGCACCGCACCACCTTCACTATTTCTCGCGCCATAAGTCTCGAATAAATATGTGCAAAAACGATCTAAATCCCAGCCTCTATTTAACTGCTCAATCGTACCAGTGAAGCCAAGTTCTCTCAACGCTTCTGTGTCTTTTTTACCTTCGACTATTATCGGTATTCCAAGTGAGTTTTCTTCCAACAATCTTGACAGTGCTTGTGCTGCTAAGTTGAATCGTAATTGAACGTCAGCCATCCTATTCACCTTGTTGTGCTAAGGCATCATTCAATCGTGTCAATAAATCGCTTATTGTAATAGATTTGACACTGACTCTCTTCGATCGGGAGATTTGTCCAGAAACGATTTCCAAATCTGCTTTTGCCAATGATAGTGACTTGGCTAAAACATGCAAAAGTGCTTCATTTGCCTTGCCTTTTTGGGCTTCTGCTTTGACCGCGACTGTTAGTTTGGAACGCCATTTATTTATCCCTATAATTCCTTGCCGAGTGGAACCTGGTTGCACTTCAATGTCCAGCAAAACCCGCCCATCGAGGGTGGTTTGAACACATCCGGATAACTCCATCATACATTGCGCAGATATGCTAGTCAAAGAACCCTTGTCATGGGGGTTATTTACCCGGTAATATGCCGGTTATTATCAAATTCGGCGGTCGTTTATTCGCGCTATACTCTTTTACTAACCTCGTTTGAAAAATTGACAAGAAAAGGGTGCTGTGGACAAAAAATTGGCAATGGAAATTAATATAGTTTTATGTTGGCCTCAACAAATGCTTAAGTTAGACCTCCGCGGGGGTTGGAACAAGGTGGTACAATGATTGCTGAAGACACTGTTTTCTCCGTGCTATATGATAAGTTCATGTTTTGGTCAGACATCGTAGGAATAATCACCTTTGGTGTGTTGTTTTACTCGATTTTACGCTACCGTGCTAAACCGGGACCGGAGAAATTTAATCCCGACCATATTGAAGTTGGATCGTTTCCTGTTGACAGACACAATACTCGCCTAGAAATCGCATTTTATGTAGTTCCAACAATACTTATTGTTTGGCTGACCATACTTGCAACCTCCTCTAGTTCCATCGTTTGGGAGATCCCTAACGACGAGGACGCATTTGATGTAGACATTGTTGGCAAGCAATGGTTTTGGGAATTCGATTATGTCGAGGAATTAACTTGGCAAGATGATTCAAGAATCACCAATGTCAACGTTGACTGGAAATTTGGTTCAACCACTATTACCGTTGAAACCCTAGGTTCCTCAGCAGTTAATGCGACTGTTGTTCAAGATGGAGCAGTAACAGACTATGCAATCGACCTAGCATCAAATTCTACTATCATTGACCTTACAAGTAATTATTATATTTATCAAAGCGTCAAAGTAACCGATGCTGATGGAAATTTGCTCCACACATGGGAACATTTACCTGTCGACCATCAACTTTCAACCGCTGCTGGAGAACATTTGGTTATTCCATGCGATGAAGATATTGTTCTGACAATGTACTCCAGACCTCATGATGAATCAAATACTGCATATGTTGGAGTTCAACACGCTTTCTGGCTGCCAGAATGGGGTGTAAAGGAAGATCTTGTACCTGGCCTAGAAGGTGGAACTTTGATTACTTTCGAACCTGACCGAGTGGGTACATTTGACATTAGATGTGCAGAATATTGTGGTCTAAATCACGCTAAAATGGTAGGCTATATCGACATTGTCGCCAGAGATGGCGAAAATTGTGACAAAGATGTCGGGATAAAACTGATTTCGGACTCTGAAGGTTCAAGTGGAGGTGAGTAATGATGCGAACAAGAGCAATCGTACTACTTGGCCTCGTAATGATCTCATTGGTTGCAATACCGTCCTATACCGCAATGCCGGGTGGAATTGGAAGTGCTGCTGATGGCGGATGTACTTGCCACGGTGGCCCAAATTCAAACACTCAAGTGCTGGTAGACGGACTCCCTGCAGTATTCAATGCAAGTGAAGTTTATTCTTTTACAGTAACAGTTGTCAATGATGATTTGGCAAGGGCTGCTGATGATAACGGCCGAATGGGTGGTTTTAGAATCATCTCCAATGGCGGAACTATTTCTTCAATTCCTGATACTTTGGCTCAAGAAATGGATGGGGCATTAACTCATACAGTTGAGGCAAATACAGTCCGCCAATGGACATTTGAATGGACTGCTCCTGCTGATTCAGAGGCTGTAGTTGATTTCACCATTTATGGAAACGCAGTTAATGGTGGGGACGGATCTGGTGGCGATGAATGGAATGAGTTCACCGCGACAAGCATGGGTATTGATGCTGGTGCAGTAGCACCTGCAGCACGTTCTTTGGTAGTCCTAGTCACTTCTATTGGACTTTCATTAGGCCTAGTCCTCGTTGGATTGATGTGGGTCTTTTACAACCGTTCTCCTGAAACTTTCAGCGTTAATCGGTTCTTTGCTTACATCAAACCATGGTTAACAACAACAGACCACAAACAAGTTGGAATTCTATACTTCTTGTTTGGTTTCACATTCTTCCTTGTCGGTGGAGTGCTAGCACTTCTATTCCGAATTCAATTGGCTTTGCCAGAAAACAATTTCTTAACTGAAGCAGAATACAATTCATTCTTCACTTTACACGGTACAACAATGATTTTCTTAGCGGCTATGCCTATGATTGCTGGATTCATGAATTATGTCTTGCCTCTACAAATTGGAGCTAAGGATTTGGCATTCCCAAGAATCAATGCAATGGGATTATGGCTACTCGTATTCTCTACACCACTAATTTACGCTGGTATTTGGACTGGTGAGGCTGCCGATATCACATGGGTAATGTATCCACCATATTCCTCTTTGACCGCTGGTGCTCTTGGAGAATCGATGTCACAGTATGGTTCAAGTGTTGGAACTACTGCTTTCATCGCCGGTATGGCTATGCTTGGTGCTTCTTCAACGCTCAGTGGTGTTAATTTCATTACAACCGTATTCACTATGCGAGCAAAGGGTGTTGACTGGATGAAGATGCCATTGTTCACATGGTCGGTCTTCGTATCCGTATTCATGCTCTATATGTCACTCCCTGCATTTATTATTGGTGTTTTCTTCTTATTATTCGACCATACAATTGGAACTGTATTCTTCACCAGTGGTGGAGACCCACTACTGTTCCAACATCTGTTCTGGTTCTTTGGACATCCCGAAGTTTACGTTGTCATTGTACCCGCTTTCGGAATTATTTCTGAAGTCTTAGCAACTTCGGCAAGACGCTCTATTTTCGGTTACAAATCAATGGTCATTGCAATGGCTGGAATCGGAATCGTAGGATTCATTGTATGGGGACACCACATGCTCACATCCGGTATGGACCCAATGTGGAGAGGAATTTTCATGATCACAACAATGGCTGTTGCAATTCCTACTGGCGCTAAAATATTCAATTGGTTAGCAACTATATGGGGCGGTTCATTGGTAATGAAGGCTCATACATTGTGGGCACTCGGATTCCTAATCACGTTCACCCTTGGTGGAATTTCTGGTATGTTCTTGCCTGTTTCAGGACTTGATACCCACTTCCACGATTCTTACTATGTAGTTGCTCACTTCCATTATGTGTTCATCGGTGGTACTGTATTCGCACTATTTTCAGGATTGTACTATTGGTTCCCTAAGGTAACCGGCAAGAAGTTGGACGAAACTCTTGGAATGTGGCACTTCCTCATTGGATTCACCGCATATAACGCTACATTTTGGCCAATGCATGCACTTGGAATAATGGGAATGCCTCGTAGAACTCACTCCTATACCATGGAAAGTGGCTTTGCCGAATATAATATGGTAATATCCATCTTTGCCATAATCTTTGGACTAAGTCAATTGATTCTAGTATGGAATCTAATTCGCTCTTCTCGACATGGAGAACCTTGTGGAAAAGATCCATGGGGCGGATGGTCACTAGAATGGTCAACTACCTCACCTCCACCTACTCCTTCATTCGACGTCAACCCAATTCAAGGAGACAAGAACATCGAATTCGGACACCATTCAGAAACCAGTATCGGTGATAAGTTGTGGACTGCTAAGAAAAAGGAGGTGGAAATATGAGTGGTCACGGAGCAGATATAGAAAATTCAATTTGGGTACGCGCTTTACTATTCGCTGGAGGATTCCTTACTTTCGGAATTATTGCTTTCAGTATTCTAGGTATTGCACTTGCTGGACCAGCTCATGATGAATACATGGATGCGGTTGACCACTATCATCACGCTGAAGATGATTACAAGGAATCTGTTGCTGCTGGAAACTCTGTTGAAGGTGATCACCAAGATGAATTGTACTTAGAAATGGAAAAGGCGCATCATCATGAAGTCGATGCGCATTTATCTTACCTCAACTGGAAGGTTTCAGGAAATACTATCTTGGTACTGAGTATTATTTTCGCTTCATTCATTGGAATTGGTGGTTTGATTAATTCTCTACGAGCAGATGTTGAACACAGTGATGATGGACATGAACATCACGGCTCTGCTTCACCGATTATTTTCACCTTTGGTATCATGCTATTCATGATGGGATTCCCTGGTTTTTCAAATACTATTACCGAACTGCTAACAGGAACAGATGCAGTAATTGGTGAAATGTTAATCGGTGTAGCCGGACTACTAATCATCATTATAGGTGTAGGAAATTGGTGGTGGGAAGATTTACCATTCAATGGATATGGAGAGCAAATTGCTACTTCTGCACCGTTTGAAGGTGAACATATTCGCAAGGCTGGTATTTGGGTCTTCATCATGTCTGAAATAATGATTTTCGCAACTTTCTTCTCGTCATACCTACGTATGCGTACTGGATGGTGTACAAAGTGGGCATGGGACAATGATATGTGTGCTTCTGATGCTACAGGCTATGATATCATGACCGCTTCTGATTATTTGAGGCCAGGTGGTGCAAGTGGCACTGGAGACTTCTGGACAATGCTTCCGGGAGGAATCAATACATTTGCCTTAATTATCTCGTCTTACACAATCGTCATTGCTCTAAAGACTGCAAAGGCACAAGATTGGAGTCGACCTGATAATTTCATTACCAAGTATATTCCACAACCAATAATGAAAACTATTTTCCCTGACCAAAAGAAAACTGTTAGAAACTTCTTGTTTGCAACCCTATTACTAGGTTCACTGTTCATCGTATTGAAATTGGTTGAGTGGTCTCACTTAGTTGCTGAAGGATTTACCGTTAGTACATCACAAGCAGGTTCAATATTCTATATCGCAACTGGAGCACACGGATTGCACGTCTTCATTGGATTGCTTATCATGATCTATCTTGTATTCAAAGCTGATACTGTTGGCTATGATAAGGACAATGCACAGGGCATTGAGTACTTTGGATTGTACTGGCACTTTGTCGATTTGGCTTGGGTGTTAATTTTCCCAGCATTCTATTTGTATTGAGGTGAAGATGATGAGCGAACATACAGTAACTGGATTAGAAAAGTGGCTTAAAGATAATACTGGAATGGACATCTATTTCTGGAATTTTCTCGTATTGATGTTTTTCACATTATTTGAAATCGGAGCAGTATTCTTTGAAACAATACCTGGTACCGAGATCAAGGTATCATTGATGATGGTTTGGGCGATTCTAATTGTTGTTGGAATCATCAAAGGATACGGAATTGGCGCATATTTTATGCATTTGAAAGGAGACCCAAGTATCTATTTCAGAACAGCAATGTTCCCAGTATTATTCGTATTATTGATGATATTCGGAATTGGCCTGTCAAACCCAGATGGTGTTGATGGACTTCCTTCGTGGTGTACCCCTAATTGGGATTACGCTACCCGAAGGTGAAGTAATAATGAATAACTTTTAACAACATCCTTCAGACCCCTTTGGTCATGAACAGTAGGTTTGTCATTGCAGTTACGCTGGTAGCATGTTTGTTGATTTCGTCCGTCCCTACTGCTTCGGCATACAAAGGACATGTTTTAGGCAGAACCGCTGTTGATGATTTCGTATTAGTAGACGCTCATTCTGAAAATGTTTCTCTTTATACTATGCAAGGTGATCTCTTGATAGTGTCGTTCATCTTTACAAGATGTACTTCTGTTTGCCCAGTTATTACTCAAAATCTAAAATCGGTTCAAGCAGGACTTTCAACTGATATTGCAGATGATGTTGGAATCATTTCTATTACAGTAGATCCTGCATATGACACACCTGAAGTTCTTCATAATTACACACATGTTCACGATGTAAATTGGCCGCATCTTACCGGTTCGGAAGAGGTTTTACAGTCGGTTTGGAATTCTTTTGGTGTTGTTGTTGCTAAAGAGGTAATCGATGCCCATGTATCAATTAATTCCAGTCAAGGAATGGAAAATCAAGTTTCAATTCTTTACCCTAACAATACTACAATGTTACTCGATGGGCACACACAAACGCTACCTTCAGAAAATGCAACAGGGTGGAATTTAACTGAATCAACATTGGAAATGCATAATGTATCACTCAACTATTCCGTTCATGAAACGTGGGGAACTTCTGTAAATGGAATAAACAATGTTGATGCACCTGCTGATTATTCATGGTGGTGGTCTCTATACCAATGGAATGAGACTAATTCATCTTGGCAAGAGAGTCAAGTTGGAATTGATTCTGTAATGCTAGGCCAAGATACAGCCCATATCGCTTGGGCTGCATCAAATTCTAACCTTTCATATCTGCCAATTCCCGGTAGCGAAATGATTTGCCATGACTCTACAACTAACATGACCACAAATCATAGCCAGCAAATTAACTGTGAAAATGCTGGTAACATGTGGATGAACCAAACAAATCAACAGCATAGCGAAGAAGATGAAATTACTAAATGTGGTGGTAATGGTTGGGAAATGGGTCAAGGTGAAGGGAAGCATTGCATGTGTGACGATGGATTTGAATGGGCAGAAGGAGACAAGTTATCCTGTGTCGGGGCAACTCCAGCAGATCAATTTGAAGTTGGTCATTCAACAATAACCTACATTCTAGACAATGAACGAAAACCACGCATTGCTTGGATTGGAGATGATTGGCATGTTGAAGACTTTATCTCAGATGTTGAAGAGTTGTACAGTTCTGAAAATGATTTACCAGAAAAACCTGGAATGCCAGGATTTAGTGTTGTCATGGCAGTATCGGCACTTGGCTTGACAGCAATTGCAATAAATGTCCGTTCATCCGATGAGGATGAAGAGTGACCATTCTGACCTCGACCGGCCAAAGTTTTGAGCCGAAAAGGGGATGAAAGGGAGGCTCTTCGCACAACCACTGCAGACGTCGCATAGCCTGGTATTGCGCCGGATTTGAAATCCGGTGCCCTTTGTGGCACGGGAGTTCGAATCTCTCCGTCTGCGCCTCCTTTTTTGTCGTTGGGATGTTGTTATTTTACAGCGAATTTGAAGCAAGGGTTCTCAAACTGAAGCCGTTCTGCAAACAATATGCGCAGAGGTCTTGTTGCCCTATCTCTTTTCGCCCTCATGGTCTTGGCTGGCTGTTTGTCTCCAACCACTGCTGGATGGGGAGTGGGTGATGGTGAAGTAAAAGTTGATTTCTCAACTGAATCTGCATCTGCTACAAGTTCTCTAGGCGCTGAAAAAGAATCCTTCGATGAACTATTACCTGTCGGTTGTAATGAAACTCGAGCCCTTGACAATGGTGGTAATCCAATTAAATTCACCGGCTATATGGCTGCAAGCCACTTCTACGAGGCGCATGACCCACTCAACGGAGCAAAGGATCTTGATCTTGCCGTCACTGTCTCAGTTGCAATAAAATCAATGAGTATGAGCGAAGCAGTGAGTGTTGATGGAGAGCAAATTCCACGAGTTCAAGTAAAGAATTGGAATTTACCTTTGTATCCAGAGACTGGGGCTGGAAATATTGACCTCGATGAAGTTGATATGGATTCAAGTTCAAAATGGTTTGTTCTAGGACTTATCCCAACAACAGAGAATATTCTTTGGGGAATGCAAGCGCTTGGAGAATGGCATCAACCTATCCAAATAGAAGGATACCTCGTTGACACAAACAAAGCAATTTCGGCTGGATATTACTCCTCACAACATGAAGTAAATGATAACTGCGAGATGAAAATCGGCCAGAGCAACATAGAATCAGTTTACTTGATGGTAACTTCAATCAAATTAGAAGATTCGACTATTACCTCAAGCGGAGATTCTTCTGATGAATGGGTTTTGGGTGATGTCCCATTCCTAGGCCGTGGCGGTTTCATCATGTTCCTCTTAATCTTCGGAATCGGTGGCGCAGTTACTGTGTTCATGTTCTCCAAGATTGCAGTTGCAAAAGGTGCATCTCATTCGATGGAAGTATTGGTCGGAAAGAAAGCGATGGCAGCAGTTTCTAGAGTTAAATCTGATATGAAACAAGCAAGATCTGCGGGGATGAAAAGTTCCAAACAACGCAATGCTGAAGCACGAAAAGATGCTTCGACTGAGGCTAAAAAGGAAGGCGTGAAGCCTGCTAAGAAGGAAACTGCTGATTCGGTCAGCCTAGCTGGATTTGATTTGGATAGTGCTTTACAATCTGGACCTAGTGAATCAATTACTTCTGAATTTGGCTCCAAGAGTTCAAGCGTAGTAGCAACTAATGAAGCAACAAATATTGAATCTCAAGCCACTGCGATTCCGAGAAGTGTATCACAGCAACAAAGTAGCCCTGTGGCTTCTACAGTGAATGTGTCATCGGTGACTCCAACCCAGCCTTCTGTTGTATCTAATACGGAATCAACTGCAAGTAAGCGTTCACACTTTTCATCATCTGTTTCTGGAAGTTCTAATCCTCAGCAACAACCTAAAAAGAAGGTTGTCAAGAAACGCGCAACCAAGAAAGCGCAACAACCTGAACCTCAGGCTGAAAGCAAACAAGAAACTGCTAATTATTCTGAAGAAGAGGAAGAGTTCTCTGACTTCTCCTTTTGATTAGACTATTGCCAATCTACTTGATTTGCGCCTCTAACAGTAATTTGGTTCAACTGCCATTCTAATTTGGCAGGTAATTGCAAAACCGGTTCACCATCAATATTGAG
>Ga0308017_1000579_pt1 | contig 11139 bp, 6 predicted proteins | sample Neamet280_FD_203145 | JGI IMG/M metagenome (GOLD analysis project Ga0308017, IMG submission 203145) | Marine microbial communities from water near the shore, Antarctic Ocean - #280 | ecosystem: Environmental > Aquatic > Marine > Unclassified | place: Southern Ocean | collected 2014-10-01
GGCGCCCGCCTTTGCTACGGTCAGCGCGAGGGCAGGCGGTGTCGACCCGGGCGGCAATGGCCGCGAAGTCGATCAGTTCGTCCATTGCTGCCAGGTTGGCGATGAAGCCGCCGAGCTTGGCTTGGCGCTGGTCCTGCACGAAGCCGCAGCCTGCGGATGTACCGGTTCGGCAGTGACATCCTCCATTTCCTCGTCTGGACGATGGGCCAGCCGATACAGAATCGGTAGCACCAGCAGCGTCAGCACGGTGGAAGACAAGATGCCTCCGATCACTACGGTAGCCAGCGGGCGTTGCACCTCCGCGCCTGTTCCCGTGGCAATCGCCATCGGGATGAAACCCAGCGACGCCACTAGGGCCGTCATCAGCACCGGCCGCAAGCGTGTCAGCGCGCCCTCGCGGATGGCTTCATCCAGCGGCGTTCCGTCCTCGCGCAAGCTGCGGATGTAGGAAATCATCACTAGGCCATTGAGCACGGCCACACCTGACAGCGCGATGAAGCCCACGGCAGCGGAAATCGACAGAGGAATGTCGCGCAGCCACAGCGCCAGAATGCCGCCGGTCAAGGCAAACGGAATACCGGTGAAGACCAGCAAACCATCCTTGACATTGCCGAACATTGCAAACAGCAATACGAAGACCAGAAGCAACGACACAGGGACGACGATTTGCAATCGCTGTGTCGCGGACTGCAGGTTTTCAAATGTGCCACCCCAGCTCGTCCAGTAGCCTGCGGGAATCTTGACCTGCGCCAAAGCAGCTTCAGCATCGGCCACAAAGGAACCGACATCACGGCCACGCACGTTGGCGCTGACCACGATGCGGCGCTTGCCGTTTTCCCGGCTGATCTGGTTGGGGCCGGGCGCCAGCTCGAAGCTCGCCACCTCGGCCAGTTGGATGAAGTTGGTTCGGCCCTCGCCGCCGCCCGCGCCACCCGTTGCGCGCGGCAGAGGAATCGGCAGGCGCTTCATGCTTTCCAAGTCATTACGCAAGGACTCGGGCAAGCGCACCAGAATGTCGAAGCGGCGGTCGCCCTCGAACAGCGTGCCGGCCTCGCGCCCACCGATGGCGGTGGCCACGGCGTCCTGGATGTCGGCCACGTTCAGCCCATAGCGCGCGGCTTTCTGGCGGTCGATGTTCACGGTCAGCATCGGCAAGCCGGTGGTCTGCTCCACCTTGACTTCGGAAGCGCCGGGAATCTTCTGCAGCATGGACGAGACCTCCTCGGCCGTCTTGTTCAAGACATCCATGTCGTCGCCAAAAATCTTCACCGCCACATCGCTGCGCACCCCCGAGATGAGTTCGTTGAATCGAAGTTGGATCGGCTGGGAGAATTCGTAGTTGTTACCCGGTATCTTGCCCACGACCTCCTGAATGGCCGCCAGCAATTCGTCGCGCGACTTGCGCGGCTCGGGCCACTCAGACATTGGCTTGAGCATGATGTAGCCGTCAGAAATGTTCGGTGGCATGGGGTCGGAGGCAATTTCCGCCGTTCCAGTGCGTGAAAATACACGGTCGATCTCTGGAAATTTGGCTTTCAGCGTTGCTTCCAGTTGCTGCTGCATTGCCACCGATTGCGAAAGGCTGGTGCCCGGAATGCGCAGCGCCTGGATGGCGAAATCGCCTTCGTTCAGGCTGGGCACGAACTCACTGCCCATGCGGGTCGCAATCAAGCCGCAAAGCACCACGGCTACTGCGGCGGCTGTCAAGACAACAGCCTTGGCCGCCATGACGCGGTCCAGCAAGGGGGCGTACCAGCGCTTGGCTTGCACCATCAGCCAGTTTTCCTTCTCGCTGACGCGGTTGCCGATGAACAGTGCGACTGCAGCCGGGATGAAAGTCACTGACAAAATCATCGCCCCAACCAGCGCAGCAACCACTGTGAACGCCATGGGATGGAACATCTTTCCTTCAACGCCGGTCAGGGCGAAGATGGGCAGGTAGACCACCATGATGATGAGTTGCCCGAACAGCAGCGCGCGGCGTGATTCCTTCGATGCCAGGAACACCTCGTGAAAGCGTTCCGCCCGCGTCAACGGCCTGCCGTACTGAGCTTGTGCATGGGCGAGACGTCGCACACAGTTCTCGACGATCACAACCGCTCCGTCGATGATGATGCCGAAGTCCAGCGCCCCGAGGCTCATCAGATTGGCACTCACCTTGTTGGTCACCATCCCCGTGAAGGTGAACAGCATTGACAAGGGAATCACGGTCGCCGTGATGATGGCCGCGCGGATGTTGCCCAGGAATAGGAACAGGATCACGATCACCAGGATCGCACCTTCCAACAAATTCTTCTTCACCGTGCTGATGGCTTTATCCACCAACACGGTACGGTCGTAAACGGTGACCGCATGCACGCCTTCAGGCAGGCTGCGGTTGATTTCTTTCATTTTTTTGTCGACTGCTTGAGAGACGGTTCGACTGTTCTCGCCGGCGAGCATGAAGGCCGTGCCCAGCACCACTTCGCGCCCGTTGGCTGTGGCGGCACCCGTGCGCAGTTCACGCCCCAGCCCAACCTCGGCCACGTCACGCACCCGGATCGGCACACCACCGACGCTGCTGACGATCACGTTGCTGATGTCCTCCAAGGTTTTGACCTGACCGGGCGCTCGAATCAGATATTGCTCGCCACGCTTTTCGATATAGCCCGCGCCCACGTTGCCGTTGTTGCGCTCCAATGCCGTCACGATGTCCTGCAAGGTGACGCCCAGCGAGATGAGGCGCTCAGGATTAGGGGCGATCTGGTATTCCTTGGAATAGCCGCCAATGGAGTTGATTTCTGCGACGCCGGGCACGTTGCGCAACTGTGGCTTGATGATCCAGTCCTGAATCTCGCGCAGATCGGTGGCCGTATAGGGTTGGCCATCAGGCTTCTTCGCACCATCCTTGGCTTCGACCGTCCACAGGTAGATCTCGCCCAAGCCGGTCGAAATCGGACCCATGGTCGGGGTAATTCCGGGGGGCAACTTGTCGCGCGCCTCCTGGAGGCGTTCATTGACCAATTGGCGCGCAAAGTAGATGTCGGTGCCGTCCTTGAAGATCACAGTCACTTGCGACAGCCCGTAGCGGGACAGGGAACGGGTTTGCTCCAGGTTGGGAAGGCCCGCCATCGCGGTTTCAATCGGGTAAGTCACACGCTGCTCGATTTCCAGAGGGGAATATCCCGGCGCTTGGGTGTTAATCTGCACTTGGACATTGGTGATGTCCGGGACAGCATCGATCGGTAGCTTTTGGTAGTTGAACACGCCGATGGCAGCCATACCAAAGACCGCCAGCAACACCAACCATCGGTGCTCGATGGCTGCGCGAATGAGTTTTTCAAACATGTGTGTCGCTCCGGTATCAATGGGTGTGTTCGGCAGAGGCCTTGCCGAGCTCAGACTTCAAAACAAAGCTGCCCGCCGACGCATACGGTGCCCCGGCTCTGAGCCCTTGCAACACCTCGACGCGCTTGCCATCGCTGCGGCCCAACTGCACGGGCTGAGCAATGAATCCCCCATTCACCTTTAGGAACACCACTGGCTTACCGCCGACGGTCTGAATGGCATCACTGGCCACTGTCACGGGCACGTCAGCCTCAGAGGAGGTCACTTCCACGTTGACGAACAGCCCAGGACGCCAAGCACCTTTCGGGTTGGCCAATACCACTCGGGCTTTGGCCATACGGGTTTGTTCGCCAATCAGCGACCCAACAAAGGTGATGACGCCAGTAGCGCTGGCATCGAATGCAGTTGCCTTGATGGTCACTTTTTCGCCGACTCTAACCAGCGGCAAGTCCTTGGCTGGCACGTTGATTTCAGCCCAAACCTGCCCCAGATCGGACACGGTAAACACGGCAGCGTCTTCCTTGACGGCTTCACCGAGGCTGAGATGTTTTTCAATCACCAAGCCATCGAATGGCGCGCGCAGCTCGAAGCGATTGAGCCCCCCCGAAGATCCTGATGTCTGACCCAAGGCGGACAGCTTCTGCTGGGCGTTGGCCACGGCGACCTCTGCCTCGTGTAAGGCTTGCTTGGCTTGCAGGTAGTCCTGCTCGGCAGAGATCTTCTGCTCCCAGAGCCGCTTTTCACGCTCATACGTGGTCTTGGCCAAGGTCAATCGCTTTTGTGCTATCTGCAACTCGCTGCGCAGCTCTGATGCCGCCGGGCTGACGATGACGGCCAAAACTTGGCCTCGTCTGACCGCCTGCCCCAGACTGACCTGCACACTCTCGACCACACCCGCAATGCGCGGAACAATGTGCGAAGTCCGGTCTTCATTCAGACGAATTTCGCCTGGCAATTGCAAAACAGACTTGATGCGCGCAGGACCTGCCGTGTCGATGCCAATGGATGCGGCCTTGATTTGTGCATCGCTAAGCTCGACCTTCCCTTCCTCTTGGTTCAGGACGAACATGAAGGACTCGGTGGCAGTCTGGGCAACGATGCTGATCTCGAACGCGTGTGGCTCGGGCACCACCTCACGGCTCACCAGGCTGTCCTTGTCAGGTGCAAAGTTGAGGGTCTGCGTCTCTCCGGTCAAGCGCGTGATGGTGGCGCTGACTTTGGCTGCATTGTTTGGAAGCGGCTTATCTTTGCTGAACAGCCAGATCCGCAGGCGTGGTTCGCCTCCGTCCTCGGCCAGCAAAGCCTCCAGCCCAAAATCTCCTTCCTTGAACAGCTTGCCGCCATGAGGCCCCTTGCTGGGGCCTTCGTGGTGCTCGCCGTCAGCGTGGCCTTTGTCATGATCGTGCCCATCGCCACTCGTCTTGCCGTGGTGCTCACCATCACTGTGCGCTTTCGCTTCAACGTGGCTGCCATGACCGTGGCCATCATCTTCCGCCGTCTTGCTTGTCTTGTTGCTCAGAATGGCGGTGCCAAGCACTACGCCAGTCACGGCAATTGCAGCGATGGCGACCAACTGCTTTTTGCTGATGTTCAGTTTTTTTGTGTCGATTTTCATATTCATTCCTGATTGGATGGCTTGTCGGCATTCGGGGTGGAGTCGCCGAGCACCCGGTCAATGTCCGCCGCCGCGCGATGCGCTTCGGCCAGTGCCTTGAGGTATTGGGACTTGGCGGCGAAGTAGGTGCGCTGCGCGTCTAGCACTTCTAGAAAGTTGAACTTGCCGTTCTCGAATCCGATGGTGGCTGCGTCGTAGGCACTCTTAGCCCCGGGGAGTACGTCCCGTTGCAAGACCTCGACTTCCCTGCGAATGGCGTCCAGCCGCTCGCGGGCTTGCATCACTTCAGTGCCGACTCGCACGTTCAACGCCTGGAGTTCGTCCCGGGCTTTGTCTTCGCGCTTCAGCGCTTCCAGCAAGTTGCCCTGATTGCGATCAAACAACGGCAACGGCACGGAGACGCCGAACAGCAGCTGATCACGCTGCAGCTCATTGGAGCGCTTCACTCCCAGGCTGAAGGTGACATCGGGTACCCGCTTGCTGCGCTCCAAATCGACCAGTGATCTGCGGCGTTCCATCTCTAGCTGCGCACGACGCAAGGTTGGCGAGACAGACAGGCGTTGCTGGACACTGTCGAAGCTTGGAACGGGCGGGAGCGCTTCAACATTGCCCGCGACGAGGGTGAAGCGAGGTGGATTGGCACCCAGCAAGCTGGCAAGACGTTCCCGAGCGTTGCGCAGCTCGCTTTGCGCCTGGGCGAGTTCAACGCGCACCCCGGCCTCAGCCACCCGGGCCTTTGATTCTTCGACGGGAGAAACCTTACCCGCTGCCACGCGCTTGGCAACCGCGTCGGTCACTTTTCTCGCCAAATCGACACTGTCAAGAGCCAGTGCTACACGCTCCTGGGCTGCCAGCGTTTCGAAGAAGGCGGCGACCACAGCGGCGCGGATTTCGATGCGCCGCACATTCAGTTCTTCCACTGCGATGTCGCGCCCTCGCTCGGCGGCCGCGATACGGGCCGCGCGCTTGCCGCCCATTTCAACGGGAAGGTTGATCTGCACGCTTTGTGTACGGGTCTGTGCGCGCTGGTCTTCCAGTAAATAGGCAAGCTCTGGGTTAGGGCGCGCTTGCGCTTGAAGCACCTGACCTTCAGTAGCCTCAATTTCACGTTTTGCGACGGTAAGGTCTGGATTGCCGTCGAGCGCCAACGCGATGGCTCTCTGCAACGTCAGAGGCGTCGCCACATCGGCCTGCGACTCAGATTGGGCTGTGCGGTTGGCTTGCGCAGCAGGCAGCGATTGGGCAAAAGATACCCCTGCGGTGAGCGCAATGAGCAGGCCCGCTGCAGTTGCCTTTTTTGTAGCCCTATGAACGGCAAGTGACGCCCGTCGTTTTTGCTTGTGAATACTCTTCAACATCCGATTCTCCAGTGATTTCAAAGACACGAGGAAATCGGCGGAGAGCGATCCAAATGATCGCCTGCTACATCGTCACGTCAGCGGCGCAAAGGCGGCTTTGTGCGGTCACGCACCAAGCGCGACTGCTTTAGTGACGACGAGGGAAGGAACGCGCTCCCCGCCGATCAGGCGAGGACACGCCACTGAGGGCGCTCTAAACGTTCAGGTGGAGGCGCAGCAAGGTGCTCCGGGAGATACCCCGTAACCAGGGACGGGCTGACTGGCGACGCCAGCTTCACATCCCCTGACAAGACCGAGAAGCACCCGGCATGACAGGACGCGCAATCAGGATCGCCACCCAGGGTCTTAGCCGGATCAGGGCTGGCATCCTTGCCGTCGGCCGCCTTGTGCTGATGCGCATGGTGGCCGAAGTGCTTGGCCGCAGCTCCGGTTTCATGCTGGCAATAACTGGCCACTGCCGCCCAACTGAATTGAAGCGGCAAGAACACCAGCAAGACGAGGGCCAGCCATTTGCGCATAGGGGTAACAGTGTAGCAGCTACAGGGCACTTCGCAAAACCCCATTTCCGAGAGCTGAACCGGCATGAGGGCGCTCGCGTCGTTCAGTTCGGGGTTCTCGGTGCCGCTTGGGCCCCGTCATCGCAGCCTTGGCGGGCGCCCGAGGCCCTGCAAAACGGCGTTTGCAGGCTGCAGCGGGCGCACCTCTGCCTTCATCGCGCACACCCGCACGGGTCATGGCGCACCAGCCAGACCAGCCGCTTGGCGTTGTACGCCGCGCACTTCAGCAGGATCGCCAGTTCGTTTCTCGCCAGCGTCATCGCCCGCACGCACTTGCCGCCCAACTGCTCGAGGCCGGCGAACACATGTTCGCCTCTGGCGCGGACGCGGTTGATCGCCTTGTTGCGCGCGTCCAGTCGCACGCGCCGCTCCTGCCCGGGCTTGGCACGCCGCGCGATGCCGTCGCGCAGCCCGTGGGCCTGCAGCAACTGGCGGTTGGTCTGCGCGTCGTAGCCTCGGTCGGCCAGCAGCCGCGCGCCGGTGTTGGCGCGGTCCAGCACCTCCTTGAGCGTCTGGCCGTCATCGACATTGGCCGGCGTGACCTTGACCCGGCGGATCAGCTTGTAGCGCGCGTCCGCGTTGGCGTGCACCTTGTAGCCGTAGAAGCTCTTGCCGTGCTTCTTGGTCCAGCGCGCGTCGCGGTCGGTGTGCTGCAGCCGCTTGGCATTCCAGCCCTCGGGCCTGCGGCCTTCGTTGAGCGCTTCGCGCTCGTCCTTGTTCGCCTGGGTGAGCGGTGCCTGCACGATGCTGGCATCCACGATCTGCCCGCCGCGCGGGATGTAGCCGTGCTGCTGCAACTGCAGGCTCACCGCCTCGAAGATGGCGCGGCCGCCCAGCCCGCCTTGGGCCAAGCGCTGCTTGAAACTCCACAGCGTGCGCGCATCGGGGATGTGCAGTGCTGCGTCCAGGCGGCAGAAGTGCGGCAAGCTCATGCGGTCCAGCACCTGGTACTCGCAGTCCTCGTCGCTGAGGTTGTACAGCGACTGGATGAACAGCAGCCGCACCATCACCTCGGTGGGGTACGGCGGGCGCCCGCCTTTGCTACGGTCAGCGCGAGGGCAGGCGGTGTCGACCCGGGCGGCAATGGCCGCGAAGTCGATCAGTTCGTCCATTGCTGCCAGGTTGGCGATGAAGCCGCCGAGCTTGGCTTGGCGTTGGTCTTGCACGAACAGGTCAGCGCCGGGCTGAGAGCGCCAGAAGGACGAGGGCTTGATGCGCGATGTGCTCATGGGCGCCATCATGCCGGCTCACTGGCGACAACGGTTAGGGAGGTTTCGAGAAGTGCCCTATGGCGTGACATGGCGCGACCGCCCGATCCGCAGCAGCTTAGGCGGCCTTCTTCGCGGCGAGCTGGCGCAGCACGTAATGCAGGATGCCGCCGTGGCGGAAGTATTCGACTTCCTTCGGCGTCAGCAGCAGCACGCGCACCTCGAAGCGGACCTCGCCGCCGTCGGCCTTGCGGGCGATGACGGTGGCGGTCTTCGACTGGCCGTCGGCGAGGCCGACGATGTCGTAGGTCTCGGTGCCGTCGATGCCGAGCGTCTGCGCGTTCTGGCCGTCGAGGAACTGCAGCGGCAACACGCCCATGCCGACCAGGTTGGAGCGGTGGATGCGCTCGAAACTCTCGGCGATCACCGCCTTCACGCCCAGCAGTTTGGTGCCCTTGGCCGCCCAGTCGCGCGAGGAGCCGGTCCCGTATTCCTTGCCGGCGATCACCACCAGCGGCACGCCGTCGGCCTTGTACTTCATCGCCGCGTCGTAGATCGCCAGCTTCTCGCGCGAGCCGTCCTTGCCGAAGTAGATCGTGTTGCCGCCTTCCTCGCCGCCCAGCATCAGGTTCTTGATGCGGATGTTGGCGAAGGTGCCGCGCACCATCACTTCGTCGTTGCCGCGGCGCGAGCCGTAGCTGTTGAAGTCGGCCGGCTGCACGCCGCGCGAGATCAGGTAGCGGCCCGCCGGCGAGTCCTTCTTGATGCTGCCGGCCGGGGAGATGTGGTCGGTGGTGATCGAGTCGCCGAACAGACCCAGCACGCGCGCGCCGTGCACGTCGTCGATGGTGCCGACGTTCATGCTCATGCCGTCGAAATAGGGCGGGTTCTTGATGTAGGTCGACGAGGCGTCCCACTTGTACGACTCGCCCTCCGGCGATTCGATCTGGTTCCAGCGGGTGTCGCCCTTGAACACGTCGGCGTAGTTCTTGGCGAACATCTCCGGGCCGATGGTCGCGGCGATGACGTCGCCGATCTCCTTGTTGCTCGGCCAGATGTCGCGCAGATAGACCGGCTTGCCGTCGGGCGTGTGCGCCAGCGGGTCCTTGCTCAGGTCGATGTCGACCGTGCCCGCGATCGCGTAGGCGACCACCAGCGGCGGCGAGGCGAGGTAGTTCATCTTCACCTCGGGGTGCACGCGGCCCTCGAAGTTGCGGTTGCCCGACAGCACCGAGGCGACCACGAGGTCGTTCTCGGCGATCGCGCGCGAGACCTCGTCCGGCAGCGGGCCGGAGTTGCCGATGCAGGTGGTGCAGCCGTAGGCGACCACGTAGAAGCCGAGCTTCTCCAGATCGTCGAGCACGCCGGCCTTCTTCAGGTAGTCGGTGACCACCCGCGAGCCCGGTGCGAGCGAGGTCTTGACCCACGGCTTGGCCTTCAGGCCCAGTCGCGCGGCGTTGCGCGCGAGCAGGCCGGCACCGAGCATCACCGCCGGGTTGGAGGTGTTGGTGCAGGAGGTGATCGCGGCGATCACCACCGAGCCGTCGGTGAGCTCGCAGTCCTGGTCCTGGATGCGCAGCTTCGAGATCGGACGGGCGGCCAGGTGCGCGGCCTGCGGCTGCGCACCGCCCTCGGCGGCCATGGTCTCGACCGCCGCCTTCGGCGTGCGCTTGGCGGTGAGGCCGGCGATCGCGTCGCGCGCGTTGGCCTGCATGTCCTGCAGCAGCACGCGGTCCTGCGGGCGCTTCGGGCCGGCCAGCGACGGCTTGACGTCGCCGAGGTCGAGATGCAGCACCGCGGAGTACTGCGCTTCCGCCTGGCCGGGCTCGTGCCACAGGCCCTGCGCCTTGGCGTAGGCCTCGACCAGCGCGATCTGCGCCTCCGGACGGCCGGACAGGCGCAGGTAGTTCAGCGCCTCGGCGTCGATCGGGAAGATGCCGCAGGTGGCGCCGTACTCGGGCGCCATGTTGGCGATGGTGGCGCGGTCGGCCAGCGGCAGGTGCTGCAGGCCGTCGCCGAAGAACTCGACGAACTTTCCGACCACACCGAGCTTGCGCAGCATCTGGGTGACGGTGAGCACGAGGTCGGTGGCGGTGGAGCCCTCCGGCAGCCGGCCGGTCAGCTTGAAGCCGACCACCTGCGGAATCAGCATCGACGAGGGCTGGCCGAGCATCGCCGCTTCCGCCTCGATGCCGCCGACGCCCCAGCCGAGCACGCCGATGCCGTTGATCATGGTGGTGTGCGAGTCGGTGCCGAACACGGTGTCCGGGAACGCCTGCAGCACGCCGTCCACTTCGCGCTCGACGACCACGCGCGCGAGGTACTCGAGGTTCACCTGGTGCACAATGCCGGTGTTGGGCGGCACCACCTTGAAGTTGCGGAACGCCTTCTGGCCCCAGCGCAGGAAGCTGTAGCGCTCCTTGTTGCGCTCGAACTCGATCTTGCCGTTGAGGTCGAGCGCGTCCGGACGGCCGAACACGTCGACCTGCACCGAGTGGTCGATCACCAGCTCGGACGGGATCAGCGGATTGATCTGGGCCGGGTTGCCGCCGAGCCGCGTCACCGCGTCGCGCATCGCGGCGAGGTCGACCACGCAGGGCACGCCGGTGAAGTCCTGCAGCACCACGCGGGCCGGCATGAACGCGATCTCGGTGTCCGGCTCCTTCAGCGGATCCCACTTCGCGACCGCCTCGATGTGCTCGGGCAGCACGGTGACGCCGTCCTCGTGCCGGAGCAGGTTCTCCAGCAGGATCTTCATCGAGTACGGCAGCTTCGCCAGATCGAATCGCTGGGCCAGTTTCGGCAGGCTGTAGTAGGTGTAGGTCTTGCCGTTGAGGTCGAGATGCGCGCGGGTGGCGAAGGAGTCGGCCATGTGGGGCTCCGTGGCTGCAGCGAGGAGGGGAGAATCCGCGCGGCGCGCGGAGACGGCGCCGGCGTCAGGCGCCCAATTATGCCGGAAATGGCGACCTTCCTGCAGCGATCGGCATGCCTGCGCGGTCTCAGCCGAGGTGCGCGCGCACCGCTTCCAGCAGCGCGCGGCGCCGCAGCGTGAGGTCCCACAGGCTGCCGCCGAG
>Ga0308017_1000581_pt1 | contig 11119 bp, 9 predicted proteins | sample Neamet280_FD_203145 | JGI IMG/M metagenome (GOLD analysis project Ga0308017, IMG submission 203145) | Marine microbial communities from water near the shore, Antarctic Ocean - #280 | ecosystem: Environmental > Aquatic > Marine > Unclassified | place: Southern Ocean | collected 2014-10-01
CCCAGTAAAGTGCCTTCGCCATCGGTGTTCTTTCCAATCTCTACGCATTTCACCGCTCCACTGGAAATTCCCTTTACCCCTACTATACTCTAGTCTAATAGTTTCGACTGCGATTTTGAAGTTGAGCCTCAAGATTTAACAGTTGACTTATTAAACCACCTACAGACGCTTTACGCCCAGTGATTCCGGATAACACTTGCATCCTCCGTCTTACCGCGGCTGCTGGCACGGAGTTAGCCGATGCTTATTCTTCAGGTACACGTCATTTATCCTCCCTGAAAAAAGAGGTTTACAACCCATAGGCCGTCATCCCTCACGCGGTATTGCTCCGTCAGGCTTTCGCCCATTGCGGAAAATTCCCCACTGCTGCCTCCCGTAAGAGTCTGGACCGTGTCTCAGTTCCAGTGTGTCTGGTCATCCTCTCAAACCAGATACTGATCGTCGCCTTGGTGAGCCATTACCTCACCAACAAGCTAATCAGCCGCAAGCTTCTCTTTAGGCACATAGGTTCCTCCGAAAAAGGAGATTTATTACCTATGCCTTTCACTTATGATACTCTGCATAATTTATTAATTATAGTGTCTGTAAAAGCATATGGGGTATTAGCACCTGTTTCCAGTTGTTGTCCCCCTCCTAAAGGTAAATTCTTACGTGTTACTCACCCGTCCGCCACTTGATTTAAAAAATCTCGTTCGACTTGCATGTGTAAAGCATACCGCCAGCGTTCATCCTGAGCCAGGATCAAACTCTCTTAAAATTTCCTTAATCTTTTTTATATTAAATCTTTTTTGTGTACGTAATAATTAACGTATTTATAAAAGTTAATATTAACAATATCGGGGCCTAGCTTATAGATATTGGGTTTGAAAGAAATATTAAATTAACTTAAAAAAATATTTAAATCTAAATATAAATTAAATTAAGATACATAAAGAAAAAATAAATTAAATCTAGTATTTTTGAATTCTTGACATGAAAAACGTTACCAAGTCGATTCTAACAGAAAAATTCTGTTAATTTATTTTCGACAACAAAATGATCTGAAATAATTGTTTTAGGTAACTTTTTACATGTTTTCATCATGGGATGGTTTAATTTTCAAGTTTAACAACATTTATATATTCTACGAACAATTTCCTGAATTCACCCATACTGAGAATAAAGCTTTCTTCGTGGATTCTTATATATTAAATAAACTTCTAATATGTAAAAAAATTATTCAACATACAATAACCCACATAGATAAAAAATTAAACTTGATTATGGGGGTTTCAATTAGAACATAGAAATTAAAGAAAATTCTCGATACACCCATTCCAAAAAGGTTCGAAATACTGTTGAACAAAGTCTAAGTTAAAAAGAAGTTTGTTTTCTTGGATTGAGTTATTTTGTAATATGATTAAATCTGAGTTTATTAAATCTGTGAAAGAAAAATAAATATCAAGGGATTCGGGTATGATTGAAATTGGAACAGTCTTCGTGATTGGTATGATCTCAGATGCTAATTGTGGATGAAAAATTTCCTGAAGAAATTCTACTGTCCTTGCAGCTTTTGGTAGTGAAATAATTTGATCTATTATTTCAGAGTTCAAATTCGTAACATCTTTCCATTCAGGAAATTCATTTAGTACATAGTTAGGTAAAACTTGAATTTGATATAACCCATATAATTTATAATAGTATTCTAAATAAAATGGATTATTTTCGAACCAATCTATGCGTATTTTATCAGGAATACCGTTAAAATACCATAAACGTGGAAAATAATGATATTTAACTAGTTGCTCATATATCCTCTGATCGATACCATAATCATACTCAAGAGTTGGTCTTATCCAATGTTCTCCTTCGGATGGTAGATACGGCATGGTAAAAACGAGATGGTTTAGAGCATCAGTCATTTTACCAAGTATTATTCCTATTATGACCCCTACTGAACTAGCTCCCAGAAAACTTGGTGCTGCACCACCAAAACATTCTTCCATCCAATCTAAGCCACTAGCAAGATATGACCATGGTACCGTATATATGTTTATATATAAATACCAACTTAGAAGTATTCTAAAGTTCCACATAGCGGTATAAAATATAAGAAAATCATACAGCGTATTATGATAAAGTTCTAAAACTGCCGCATCGGGTTGATTTAACTGTAATTGGATAAAAGTTGACAGATAATCAGGTAAATAAAATACATTTTGGTAGTTTGAATGGTAGAACCCATAAAATCCTTCATCTACATTTTTAATTGTCGTCCGAACAATCTGATTCATAGGTTTACGTTGCCCAAAAAATACTTCAATAAAATTCGCCGCTTTTATTTCTTGATAGTTCGCAGCCATGTGTCTTGGGGCTTCAGTCATATATTGGACGGTCTCCCAACTTTTGGTTGGATCCTCATAATGAATAGGCATCCCTTTATTCTCTTCCGAAAAACCTAAATATTTGTTATACAAAAAGCTATCGTATAAGTTTTGCGCCCAAGCATAGTACTTGTATATATAATAATTCCAATTAACCGAAGATAGTTGTTGATACATCTCTTTTAGATCCCGTCCATTTACTTCTTGCATTTATTACCTCTATTGGGTTAATTTCATTTAGTTATCATTTTCGAGAAAGTTTTCTTTGATAAAAATTTAATTTATTGAAAGGGTCGGGATAGTAGGATTTGAACCTACGACACCCTGCTCCCAAAGCAGGTACTCTACCAAGCTGAGCTATATCCCGTGACAACTTATTAGGAAATCATTTATAATTATAAGCTACCACACTTCTATTAATAAAGCAAGTATATAAATATAATTTGCAGATTTATCTTTTTATTATGCCAATAATATCGATTATTTGAAAAAGTACGAAATTAAAAATAAAACTAAAAGCAGTAAAATTTTTTAAAAATTTAAAATTAAAGATGGGTTTTATTAACCATTGCTTTTCGAGATTTATTTTTTTTTATTTTTTTTTAATGTGAATTAGATCCTAGATTTTAAAAATAAGCTGCTAATGAAAATATTTTGAAAGCAGAGAGTTTATCAACGTTAAAAATAATAAACTAATCATCAAGGAGCTTAGTTTGAAACAATCCAAAATTTTTGTGAATAATTCAATTCACTTTCTTTGTGCTCTTAATTTGATTTCTAAAAATATTTTGTATCGCTTGGAATTTAAATTAACGACATGTCTATATAAATCATGAAACAGTATATGTAGACTTTACTATTTTACACTCGTAATTGAAAAAACTAATTGTACAAAATTTAATACACAAAAAATGATCTAATTTAATATTTATAAATATAATTTATAGATGTTTATTTTGATAAAAATTTGCTATAATTATTGATAAACAAGTTTATTAATATATTATAACAAATGTCGCATTTTACATATCTTAAAACCCGCTTTCAAAATTTATTTTATTTAAAAAAAGCATTAAATGAACTAGATATTAACTATAGAGAGGAAAAAAAACTTTTAAATGATTGTAAACCAAATTGTTACAATACAAATATAATAATTCCTCAATCGAATAATTATGATGTCGAGTTTTTTTGGAATGGAAATGAATATGAATTGGTCAGTGATACATATTTTTGGGAACAAGCTTATTCATTTAAAAGTTTCGTTGATAAAATTTCTCAAGAATATGCAAGTGAACTAATTATTGGTGAAAGTCAGAAAATTGGATTTCAACCTATTAAATACCAACGAAATGAAGATGGTTCGAAGACATTAGTTTTAGAACGTTATAATCAGTAAAGTAAAAGAATCAATTTTAAAAAAGAGAAGAAAAAATTTTAGGACTCAGAGATGGGTTTCATTCTATGTCGACGAAAAAAACATATCTCTTTTTTGTGTCAACATAAAATCTAGTGTGGGTCTAAATTTATAATTAGTTTATTGAATATAATATTATCCAGTAATTTGAAATTAATACGAATCATTGATTAATCGAAACTAACGACATCATTAAAACGTATAAAAATGTACCATAAAGATATACTTCAATTAATTTATTTAAATAATAGTAGTAGTCATTTTGATAAAAAGGTTTTGAAGAAGCTCAGAAGTGAGGACTTTAATTTAGATTAAATAATAATTATTAGAGGCATATTTATACACTCAATGGTTATTTTATTAGGTACGGATTCATTTCTAATTTTAAAGAAAATTATTGGAACGAACGCACCAACTATTAATTCAAAGTTTATGATATAACTGAGCTATAACTTATAATAATAGTTCACTATACGCGTAACTATCGAATATGTTGTTTTAACCAAAATAAAAATAAGAAAAAAGATAAAGGATCGTTTCGCCAACGTCGAAGGATACCTTAAATTTACTATTAAGTGCATACAATCGAGTTTTAGAACTCTAGAACATGATGTAAAACCTATGATTTATTAGTAAATGAAAATCATAAAAGATTTACTTTACCCTTACCTATTAGATCGATAACTCCCGAATTAATTTTACTAATTTTACTAATTTTATTAATTCGGGAGTTTTTTAAATAAAAACTCTTTTAAAGCGTACCCTTTTTAGGTAAAATTGTATATTGACCTACAAGTTCCCGAAATTCAGGACCATCAATTGTTTCTGAATCTAATAACTTTTCAACAATCAAATCAATAATAACTCGGTTATCTAAAACAATTTTGGTAGCTATTTGCTCACAATGGTTAATAATCCGACATACTTCTCTATCAATACGATTAATGATAGCTTCATTACAATTACTACCCATAAACATTTGTTCATTATTATCATTTTCAAGAGCAATAGGCCCAATGTTTGACATTCCATAGCGTGTAACCATTTGTCTTGCAATACCTGTCAGTCGTTGTAAATCATTACTTGCACCAGTTGTAATTTCTGGGTCACCAAAAACAACTTGCTCAGTTACTCGACCTGCTAATGTTGTAATGATACGAGCTAATAATGCAGAACGAGAAAGTAACATCTGATCTTCTGATGCAGTAAACCATGTAAGACCTTTAGCTCCACCGCGGGGAATTAAAGTTATTTTTTCAACATCATCATGATTTTCGAGAACTGACCCAACGACAGCGTGTCCAACTTCCTGATAAGCAATTAATTTCTTATTTTTTGTGTCTTCCATCGTTGTCCCTGCAATTCCGCCAATAATTCGATCAGCTGCTTCGTTGACCTCATTTTTAGTAATTGTTGTTTTTTTATAACGTGTTGCTAAAATTGCAGATTCGTTCAGTAGATTTGCTAAATCTGCCCCCGAGAACCCTGGAGTTCGATTAGCTAGTTGAACCAAAGATATATCATTGCCCATTGGTTTATTTCGTGCGTGAACTTTTAAAATTCCAATTCTTCCTAATCGATCCGGTAAACCAACTGTAATTTGTCTATCAAAACGTCCTGGACGTAATAATGCGGCGTCTAAAATATCTACTCGATTAGTTGCTCCCACAACAATAACACCTTTATTTTCTTTAAATCCATCCATTTCCGTTAACAGTTGGTTTAAAGTTTGTTCTCGTTCATCATTACCACCACCAATCCCAGATCCCCGCTCACGTCCGACTGCATCAATCTCATCAATAAAAACAATACAAGGAGTGTTTTCTGATGCTTTTTTGAATAAATCACGTATTCGGGCTGCACCAATACCAATAAACATTTCTACAAATTCTGAACCAGCAACATTATAAAATGGAACATTTGCTTCACTTGCAATTGCTTTAGCTAATAAAGTTTTTCCTGTACCTGGAGGTCCTACTAAAAGAACACCTTTTGGAATTTTTGCTCCCACTAACGTGTATCTTTCCGGTTCTTTCAAAAATGAAACAATCTCTTCAAATTCAGCTTTAGCTTCATCAATTCCAGCAATATCATTAAAAGATACTCCTGTGTCAGGATTCTCATCAAATCTTGCTGGTGATTTACCCAAATTCATAGGTGATCCATTTGAATTCTGAGAAAAATTATCTGAGTTCTGGAAAAAGAAAATTAAACTACCAATAAAAATTAATGGTAAAATTAAATTACTAGCAATAGTTAAGAAGATACTTTTTTGAGGCGTTGGATGGGCATCAAAATCAATATCAGATGCTTTCAATTTTTGAATAAGTTGTGAGGCCCCAACAGGTATTTCTACACGAATAGATTGTGGACGATTACCTAGTTCAGGACTAGACGCTTGAACTATAGCATTTCGACTATTATCATATAAATCGACTTGTTTAACCCACCCCATATCTAAATATTCTAAAAATCGTCCATAAGTCATTCTAGAACTACTGACGTTTAACTTCTCAACTTCAACCGATTTTTCAGTTTCTAAACCACTTTCTACAACAATTGCTCTAACTTGCCCTTGGAATTCAGATTCGTTATAGGTAATAAAAATACCAGCTACTAGAAATAGGCTGAGAAAAATTTTCTTAATTGTATTACGATCCATTTTATTTTTTATCTGATTCTTTTATAAATTTGTTCTCACATAATTAATAACATAAATTCCTCCCCAAAACCAACTATTCATTCTATAGATTAAGTATTGAGTTTATAGAATGAATAGTTAAAAATATAAAAATAGTCGCAACTTGAGAATACACATGAAATGTAAACAGAGAAAAATAAAAATTTTAAATGTCTGAGAATTTTGAGCAATACTTCTCTACAGCAAATATAAACTTTGATTATATAATTTATTTATTATTGACAAGAAAATTATTATTTAATATGATTAGGATAGTAATTTATTATCAAGAAGAAATATAAACTTACGTTTTGTTAAGTTTTCTGATAGAATTTTTTTTAAATATTATATTTTGATATAAAGAATTAAAACAATATGCCAAAACTAAAAACTCGAAAAGCAGCGTCAAAACGATATAAAATAACTGGAAATAATAATTTTTTACGTCGTCATGCATTTAAAGGACATCTTCTAATGAAAAAGTCGAATAAACAAAAGAGGAGACTATCACAAACAGTTCAAGTCAATTGTAGTGATATTAAACCGATTAAATTAATGTTGCCTTATTAATATAATTTTTACTAAAAATTAAAATGGTTAGAGTCAAACGAGGAAATGTAGCACGAAAACGTCGAAAAAAAGTTTTATCACTTGCAAGTGGTTATAGAGGCGCGCATTCTATTCTATTTAGGATAGCAAATCAGCAGGTAATGAAAGCATTAAGATATTCATATATTGGTAGAAAACAGAAAAAGAGAATCTTTAGAAGATTATGGATCGGCAGAATTAACGCAGCTTCAAGACTGAATGGGTTATCTTATAGTCAATTAATACATAAATTTAAGAAATCTAATATTGATTTAAATCGTAAGATGTTAGCTCAGATTGCAGTTCTAGATATATCAACATTTAGTTATTTAATTACTATTGATTAATTATAATAATGTATAATTTTTAATGTAAACTATATATTTAGATTATGTTAAAAATTATATGAGAGATCTTAAGAATAATTTAGAAAAATTAATTGAAAATTTGCCTTTCTTTCTTCAAAATGATTTTGATCAATATGATTTTAAAGAAGAACTTATTGAGATCATATTGGATTTGGGTCGACGACCTGAAGTTCGTTTTATAGACAATACGGAATACTTATCGCAAAAAATTGTTTCCTGGCAAGATATTGACTACATTACCAAACGACTTACAAAATTTACTGATGAAAATCGTGCAGGTCTTGAACATACTCTTCACCGAATAAGTTGTATTCGGAACCGACAATTTTTAATAAATGGATTGACTTGCCGCGTAGGGCGAGAATGTAAAAATACAAATTTTGTAATACAAGATTTATTAGAGTCAAAAAAATCTATCCTTATACTAGGAAAACCCGGTGTCGGTAAGACTACAATTATCCGTGAAACAGCAAAAATATTAGCAAATGAAATGGGAAAACGTGTCATAATTATTGACACTTCGAATGAGATCGCAGGTAGTAGCGATATTCCACATTCTGGGATTGGTCGAGCTAGACGTATGCAGGTGCCAAAAACTGAGCTACAACATCAAATAATGGTTGAAGCAGTTGAAAATCATATGCCACAAGTAATAATTATAGATGAAATTGGTACAGAATTAGAAGTTTTAGCTACTAGAACAATCGCTGAAAAAGGTGTTCAGTTGATTGGTACTACACATGGAAATTGTCTAGAAAATTTAATCCGAAACCCAATATTAACCGATTTAATTGGTGGAATTCAATATGTCACATTAAGTGATGATGAAGCTAAACGTCGTGGAACTCAAAAAACTATTTTAGAAAGAAAAGCTTATCCTGCTTTCAAAATTATAGTAGAAATTAATAGTTTAAATTCTTGGACAATTTACGAGAATGTCATAGATTCAGTAGATTTACTTTTAAATGATAATTTTAAAATTCATCAAACTAGATTATTTTCTCTCAGTGAAGATATAAAAATCAAATGCAACCCTTATAAAGAATTTCTAGTAAAAAATCAGAATAATTTAATATATACTTCTAATAAAATAAAGAACTTTCAATTTTTTACTAAAAATAAAATTGTGACGTATCAGACGGGGAATGAAAAGTATTTAAAATTAAAATCAAAAAATCTATTAATTTATCCTTATTCGATTTCAATCCATTTACTAAAGGAAGTTTTATGCAAATTAGGATTTCAATGCACTTTAACAAATGAAATTAAACAAGCTAATTTAATAATTGGTCTAACGAAACATTTAAAAAAAAATTTTAAACTAGTCAACTTAGCAAAACAAAAAAATATTCCAATTTACGCTTTGAATGAAATTAATTTATATCAAGTCACCAAATTGATTCAAATAGTTAATTAATAAATTAGTACTATCATATATTTAAATAATTATACTTGACAATAGTTGTTTAATATAATATGCTACATTGTTGTACGTAGAGATTAATATAATTTTTAAATTTCCTAATCGTGTCAGGATTGAAAGATCGCAGCATTAAAGAGTTTTTAAAATTAGAGTAAAAAATTAATCTTTATGTATCTTTTATATGTATGAAGGTAAACTCACTCATTTACCTGACTGAGTGTCAAGTAAATGAGTGTTAGTTTTTAATTATACTAAATAGACTAAAATTAAAATTATCAAATTTTCTTAATAGAAGAAATAAGCGTTCGGGGGGAAAGCGACGAATTTTCAAATTTGGTATTTTAGCAGTAAATTTCTTCTTTAGAAATCTAGAAATAAATGATCTTAAAACTAATCTAACTGCATCTAGTCATGAGAAAATAATCTTAAATCAAAAATTAAGTAGTTTTGATGGTTCTCGTACTTCGAGCAAAATTGTTTCAATTAGATCTAATACTTACCCGTTTTTTGTTTTATATCACTAAAACTACTTTATTTAGCTACACATTCTTTAAAGATTTGTTACGGTGTTAGGGGTATTAACTATTAAACTTAGTGATCTAAGAAGCATATAATAAGTTCTAGTTAATGTAAATATTTTTTTAGATAAAATAGCTTACTTAAAGACAGTTATAGACTCATACTATTTCAAAGAATAGTTTATAACTATTCTTTGAAATAGTATGAGTTTTATAATTCAATTATATATTTCAAAAAATTATTAGTAACGGCCACCCTCTGGGTTAGCTTGAACACTAAACTACAATATTCTCCTGAAAACTCAGAAGTAAAATAGGATTAAAATATACTAGCCATTTTTAAGAGACTCATTTTTGTTAATGACGAATTAATCAATTGGACGCATTGATAATACTGGTTCATTAGCACGATTGATACCTTTCTCAAATCCAGCTGCAGCAGCACGGGCCCGACCTGAATGCCACCAATGACCGACTAAGAAGAAGAATGCTAAGATCCAATGTGAACAACATAACCATGATCTAGGAGATACATAATTAACTGAATTAATTTCTGTCGCTACACCACCAACGGAATTAAGTGAACCTAATGGAGCATGTGTCATATATTCAGCAGCACGACGTTCTTGCCATGGCTGAATATCATTTTTGATCTTGTTTATATCTAAACCGTTTGGACCACGTAATGGTTCTACCCATGGAGCACGTAAATCCCAGAAACGCATTGTTTCTCCACCAAAAATAATTTCTCCACTTGGTGAACGCATTAAATATTTTCCTAAACCAGTTGGACCTTGAGCTGAAGAAACATTTGCGCCTAAACGTTGATCTCGAACTAGAAATGTAAATGTTTGAGATTGTGAAGCTTCAGGACCAGTTGGACCATATAATTCACTAGGATATGCAGTATTATTATACCAAGCATATAATGCAGCAGTCCAACCCATAAGAGCAATAGCTGCTAAACTATATGATAAATATGCTTCACCTGACCAGACAAAAGCACGACGTGCCCAAGCAAATGGTTTGGTGAAAATATGCCAAAAACTACCTGTCAAACATAATACTCCAACCCAAATATGTCCACCTATAATATCTTCCATGTTATTTACGGATACAACCCAACCATCTCCACCAAATGGAGAACGGAAAACATAACCGAAAATTACAATTGGATTTAGTGTAGGAGTTGTTATTAATCGAACATCTCCACCACCCGGAGCCCAAGTATCATACACACCACCTAAATACATTGCTTTCGCAACTAATAATAAAGCCCCTACACCTAGAAGACCTAAATGAATACCTAAAATTGTAGTCATTTTATTCTTATCACGCCAATCGTAACCAAAGAATGGGAATGACTCTTCTAAAGTATCAGGACCTAATAACGAATGGTAAATTCCACCAAAACCTAAAACGGCTGATGAAATTAAATGAATTATACCAACAGCAAAATATGGTACAGTTGTGGTAATTTCACCACCCGGTCCTATTCCATAACCTAATGTTGCTAAATGTTGCATACAGATAAAGCCTTGTTCATACAATGGTTTTTCTGGAACGAAATGAGATACTTCGAATAATATCATTGCACCAGCCCAAAATACCATTAGACCAGCGTGTGCCACATGGGCACCTAATAATTTACCTGAAACATTAATTAGACGAGCATTTCCACTCCACCAAGCAAACCCGGTAGATTCAATATCACGTCCTGCTATACTACTATTAAAGGGCGTTTCCACGTGGTAATACCTCC
>Ga0308017_1000583_pt1 | contig 11097 bp, 10 predicted proteins | sample Neamet280_FD_203145 | JGI IMG/M metagenome (GOLD analysis project Ga0308017, IMG submission 203145) | Marine microbial communities from water near the shore, Antarctic Ocean - #280 | ecosystem: Environmental > Aquatic > Marine > Unclassified | place: Southern Ocean | collected 2014-10-01
TACCTCAATGTGCTTCGTTTCCAACGATGGCCTCCTTGCGAACGAGGGGGTCAGTTCCTCGTGTCGCTAGGGGGTCAATTTACGGTGTCGCCTGACACGCGCACGCTGGGGTGCTCGGCCGTGGCGCGCTGCACCCACGCGGCCACGTCGTCGGGGGTGGGTTGGGGCAGCGCCACCGCTGCGGGCAGCCGCCATGGCTGGGTGTCGCTGCGTCCGACCAATTGGTCCAGCGCCAGCCGCTTGACGCGAAGGTCGTTCTCGGCGGCGATTTCCTGCGCCAGCACCAGGTCGTAGCGCGCTTGCGCCTCGCGCGTGTCGGTGATGGTGGCGGTACCAACCTCGAAGTTGCGCTTGGCGGCGGCGAGTTGCTGCTCGACGGCGGCCTTTTGGGCGCGCACGAACGCCAAGGTGTCTTCGGCGCCGAGCACGTCGAAGTACGCCTGCGACAGACGCACGATCAGGTCTTGCTCGGCGGCTTGCAGTTGTGCCTGGGCAGCTTGCAGCGAGCGCTCGGCCTGTTCGACCTCGAGGTGGTTGCCGGGGCGGTACAGCGGATGGCTGGCGGCAATTTTGGCCGACTGGTTGTTGAACGTGTCGTCCAGCGCGCTGACCGAGCTGTCACGGCGATTGACGAATGCCTCGGCCGACAACCCCACGGTTGGCAGCACGCGCGCACGCGCCTGCTCCGCGCGGGCGCGGCTGGCGTGGAATTGCGCCTTGGCGGCCAGGTAGGCGGCATCGTACGCCTGGGCAGCGTCGAGCAGGGTCTGCAGATTTTGCGCGTGTGCGCCTGCGGCGGCACTGGCCAACAAGGCGGCGGCGAAGGCGGGGCGCAGGACCCGTGCGGCGAGCGAGCGAGCGGATGTGACCGGGGGATGGGCGAGCGGCAGCATGGCAAACGGTCCCTATCAAAATCTATACGGTCGGGAGTATACGAAGAACGGCCATCGCCTGCACGCGCGCGTCAGTACTGCGGGACCGAGGGGTCCAGTTCGTGTGCCCAGGCGTGGATGCCCCCAGCAATGTTGACCACGTCGTCGAAACCCTGCCGGTGCAGGAAATGCGCGACTTGGGCGCTGCGGCCACCGTGATGACATAGGCAGGCGATGGGCCGGTCTTTGGGTAGCTCAGCCAAGCGCATGGGAATGCTGGCCATCGGCATGTGGCGCAGCTCGAAGCCATCGGCGCGCACGCTGGCGGTCTGCACCTCCCACGGTTCACGCACGTCGAGCACGATGGGCAGGGCCGTCGCATCCTGCGCGCGGCACTGTTGCAGCCACTGGGGCAACTGGGCGGGGCGAATGTGGGGCACCATGGTGGAGGGTGGGTTTCAGAAGCGGAACCGCGCGGGTTCAGGGAAATTGCGCAGCCGCGGAATCACGATGTCCCACGGTTCTTCGCTGTGGTAGCCGGTTTCGCTGCCGCGCACGACCAGGGTGGCGCGCATGATGGGGTCTTCACCCACGACGGCGAACAGCCGTCCGCCCACGCGCAACAGTTCCAGCAAATCGGTGGGCACCTCGGCCACCGAGCCGCTGAGTACGATGGCGTCATACGGGGCCTGATCGACGCAAGGGGCGAAGCGCCCCGCGGCGGCGTCGGCCGTTTTGACCCGCACGTTGTCGATGCCGGCGCGGGCCAGGTTGGTGCGCGCCATGTCGGCCAGCGTCGGGTTGATCTCCAACGTCAGCACTTGGCGCGCCATGCGGCCCATGAGCGCCGCCATGTAGCCCGACCCGGCTCCGATCTCGAGCACGTTGTCGGTGGGCTTGAGTGCCAGATCCTGCAGGATGCGGGCCTCGACCTTGGGTGCCAGCATGCACTCGCCCTCGACGGGTGGCTGCGACAGTGGAATTTCCAGATCCGACAGCGCCAGCGCTTGATAAGCGGGTGGCACGAAGGCTTCGCGCTTGATTTGGCCGAGCAACGACAGCACCGTCGCGTCCAGCACTTCCCACGGACGGATTTGCTGCTCGATCATGTTGAAGCGGGCTTTTTCGAAGTCGAACGTCGCGGCGCTCATGCCATACTCCTGCAGGTATCTTCAGCGGGCCAATGCCGTCATTCTACCGAACTGGGGCACGCGCGCCCCAGATCCTATCGATGCGACGCCATCACGCGCCAGCCGGGCGATCCAGTTGCGCGCGCAGGCGATACAGGGCATCGAGCGCGTCACGCGGGCTCATCGCGTCGGGGTCGAGTTCGGCCAGCGCTTGCAACACGGGGTGTTCGGGGCTGGGTGTGGCCTGCGGCTCGGGCGCGCTGGCAAACAGGTCGATTTGGCGCTGCGCCTGCGCGCTGTGCGCCTCGAGCTGGGCCAGTGTGTGGCGCGCTTGCTGAATGACGGCCGCGGGTATCCCGGCCAGACGCGCGACCTGCACGCCGTAGCTGCGGCTGGCGGGCCCGGGCTCGATCTGGTGCAAAAAGACGATGTCGCGCCCTTTGCCCTCGACGGCGCTGACGTGCACGTTGACCGCCCCGGGGTGGCGCGCGGGGAATTCGGTGAGCTCGAAGTAGTGCGTCGCAAAGAGCGTGAACGCGCGCACCCGGTCGTGCAGATGGGTGGCGATGGCGCCCGCGAGTGCCAGGCCGTCGTAGGTGGAGGTGCCGCGGCCGATTTCGTCCATCAACACCAGGCTGTGTTCGGTGGCTTGGTGCAGGATTTGGGCGGCTTCGGTCATCTCCAGCATGAAGGTGGACTGGGCGTTGGCCAGGTCGTCCGCCGCGCCGATGCGGGTGTGGATGGCATCGATCGGCCCCAGGCGACACTGTTGCGCTGGCACGTAGCTGCCGACGCTGGCCAGCAGCACGATCAGCGCGACCTGCCGCATGTAGGTGGATTTGCCCCCCATATTGGGGCCGGTGATGATCTGCATGCGCGTGCGTGCATCCAGCGCCGTGTCGTTGGGCACGAAGGGGCCGGCACCGGTTTCCATCAGGCGCGCTTCCACCACCGGATGGCGCCCCTGGCGAATGTCGATGCGGGGCTCAGGCACGAAAGTGGGAGCGTGCCAGTCCAGTGTGAGCGAGCGTTCGGCCAGTGTCGCCAGCACGTCCAGCGTGGCCAGCGCCCGCGCCAGCGTGCCAAGGGCCACCACGTGGGGCTGCAGCTCGTCGAGCAAGCGGTCGTAGAGCCATTTTTCGCGCGCGAGCGCGCGCTCTTGCGCGCTGAGCGCTCGGTCCTCGAAGGCCTTGAGCTCGGGGGTGATGAAGCGCTCGGCGTTTTTCAGCGTTTGGCGTCGGCGATAGTCGTCGGGTACTTTGTCGAGCTGGCCCTGGGTGACTTCGATGTAGAAGCCGTGCACCTTGTTGTACTGCACGCGCAGGTTGGAAATGCCGGTGCGCTCGCGCTCGCGCGCTTCCAGGTCGAGCAAAAACGCGTCGGCATTGGACTGCAACGCGCGCAGCTCGTCGAGCTCGGCGTCATAGCCGTGGGCAATGACGCCGCCGTCGCGCAGCAGGGCGGCGGGCTCGGGCAGCAGGGCGCGCGTCAGCAGCTCGGCCACGGCCATGGGCGGCTGCAGGTGCTGCGCCAGCTCGACCAGCAGCGGGGCGGGGTGTTGGTCGGCCAGCGCCGCCACCGCCTGCGCCAGTTGCGCGCTGCGCTGCAGCGTCTGCGCCAGTCCCGCGAGCTCGCGCGGGCGCGCCTGGCGCAGTGCGATGCGCGCGGCCAAGCGTTCCACGTCACTCATGCCGCGCAGCCGCGGGCGCAGCGCCTCGGGGCCGTGCGCGCGCAGCGCGTCCACCACGGCTAGCCGGGCGCGGGCGATGGCGCGGTCGCGCGGGGGTTCGAGCAGCCAGCGACGCAGCAGGCGGCTGCCCATGCCGGTGGCGCAGGTGTCCAGCAGCGACAGCAGGGTGGGGGCGGGTTCGCCGCGCAGGGTGTGCGTGAGTTCCAGGTTGCGGCGCGTGGTGGCGGGCAGGTCGATAAGCGCATCGGGCCGCACCACGCGCAGCGCATGCACGTGGCCCAGTGCCCGGCCCTGGGTGTGCTCGGCATAGTCCAGCAGGGCGGAGGCGGCCGCGTGCGCGTCCGCCACGTCCTGCGCGCCCCAGCCCGCCAAACTCGCCACCCGCAGCTGGGTGCACAGCTTGCGTTGGCCCAGCGCGGCGTCGAAGGCCCAGGCGGGCCGCACGGTCAGCGCCGGGTGCGAGGGGGTGCCGACCTGCTCCAGCCAGCCGCGCAGCTCGGCTTCGGCGGCGGGGGGGATCTCAGCGCTGAGCAGCAGCTCCTGCGCAGCGATGCGGGTCAGCCAGGCGCGCAGTTGCGGCCAGTCGCATTCGGCCAGGTGGATGGTGCCCTCGGTCACGGCCATCCAGGCCAGCCCACAGCGGCGACGCGCGCCCAAGTGGACGGCCAGCAACACGGCGTCGGCCTTGTCGGCTAGCAGCTCGCTGTCGGTGAGGGTGCCCGGGGTGACGATGCGCACCACCTGCCGCTCCACGGGCCCCTTGGTTTGCCCGACGTCGCCCACTTGCTCGCAGATGGCCACCGACTCGCCCAGCCGGATGAGGCGGGCCAGATAGGTCTCGACCGAATGCACGGGCACCCCCGCCATCACCACCGGCGCGCCGGCAGACTGCCCGCGCGTGGTGAGCGTGATGTCGAGCAGTCGCGCGGCCTTGTGCGCGTCGTCGTAGAACAGCTCGTAAAAATCCCCCATGCGGTAAAACACCAGCGTGCGGGGGTGCTGCGCCTTGATGCGCAGATACTGCTGCATCATGGGCGTGTGGGCTTCCAGCGGCGCAGCGGGGGCGCCGCCGCAGGCGAGGGCGTCCGCGGCGTCGGGCGTCGTCATCGTCACGGGGTCGGGTCGTCGGGGCGCGTCGGCTCCGCGGGAGCGCAGGCCAAGCGGCTGTAGGGGCTGAGCACGCTCACCAGCTGTCCGTAGATGCGCGGGTTGGCCGCCAGGCATTCCTTGGTTTCCAGGAAATCGGCCTCACCGGTAAAGTTGCCGACCAAGCCGCCGGCTTCGGTGACCAACAGTGCCCCCGCCGCCACGTCCCACGGGCTCAATCCCATTTCGAAAAACCCATCGCTGAAGCCCGCTGCGACATAGGCCAGGTCGAGCGCGGCCGAGCCGGGCCGGCGCACGCCCGCGACACGCGGCATGACGTCGCCCAGCATGCGCAGGTAGGTCTGAAATGCGTCGCCCGGCCGGAACGGAAAGCCCGTGCTCAGCAGGCAGTCGCGCAGCTGGGTGCGCTTGGCCACGCGAATGCGCCGGTCGTTGAGGTACGCGCCACGGCCCTTGCTGGCGGTGAACAGGTCGTTGCGCGTGGGGTCGTAGATGACGGCCTGATCGAGGCGGCCATCCACCATGAGCGCGATGCTGACGCAATAGACCGGAAAGCCATGGATGAAGTTGGTCGTGCCGTCCAGCGGGTCGATGATCCAGGTGTAGGCGCGGCCTTTGCCCTTGCCCTCGCGGCGGCCGGACTCTTCGGCCCAGATGCCGTGCTCGGGGTAGGCCCCCAACAGCGTTTCGATGATCGCGGCTTCGGCGGCGTGATCGACTTCGGTCACGAAGTCGTTGGTCTGCTTGGCCCCGACCCGCAGCGTGTCGAGATCGAGCGAAGCCCGGTTGATGAGGGCACCAGCGGCGCGTGCGGCCTTGATGGCCACGTTGAGCATGGGGTGGAGGTGAGCAGACATGGATTGTGGGCAAGAACGCAAGAGGGACTGCCCGATGGCAGCGGCGATAATGGCATTGTACCGGTACCCCCGGGGTTGACCCAAGCGCGCCTGTCGTGATTGCCACCCGTTTCGTCCTGATCGAGCCCAGCCACGCCGGCAACGTGGGCGCCGCGGCGCGCGCGCTCAAGGTGATGGGCTTCGACGACTGGGTGCTGGTGCGCCCGCGCTGGCCCGATGTGCTCGAGCGGCCCGAGGCGATCGAGCGCGCCAGTGGCGCGGCCGATCTGCTGCAACGCGCGCGCATCGTTGCCACGCTGGATGACGCCCTGCAGGGCATGAGCCACCTGTGTGCGACGGCCATGACCCCGCGCGATTTCGGCCCCCCGACTGCCGAGCCGCGCGGGTATTTGCCAGCGCTGGCACCGCGCGCGCTGGCCGGGCAGACGGGAGGCGTGGCCTTCGTGTTCGGGCCCGAGCGCTACGGGCTGGCCAACGAGGACGTCTACCGCTGCCACGTGTGCCTGCGCATCCCCACTGCGCCCGACTATGGTTCGCTGAATCTGGCCGCTGCGGTCCAGCTCATCGCCTACGAATGGCGGCTGGCCTTGGGTGGATTTGCCAGCGAGCATCAGGTGCTGACGGCGCGCAGCCCTGCGCCCGACCCGCCCGCGGACGCGCCCGCGCTCTCCGGGCTGCTGGCCCACTGGCAGGAGGCGCTCACCGCGGTCGGCTTCCTCGACCCGGCGGCGCCCAAGAAGCTGATGCCGCGCCTGCGCCGCCTGCTGCTGCGCGCTGCCCCGACGGTGTCGGAAGTCCACATCCTGCGCGGGGTGGCGCGCGCCATGATCGACGCCGCGCGCGGCGGCAGGCGCTAGACTGTGGGGCCCATGGGCGCTCGCCAGGCCCGCCACATTGCACCATGTCCCCCATGTTTCAGCGCCTCAAAGCCGACATCGACGCCATCCTCGAGCGCGACCCCGCCGCGCGCTCGCGCTGGGAGGTGTTGACCTGCTATCCCGGCTTGCACGCCATCTGGCTGCACCGTGTGGCGCATGCGTGCTGGCGTCGGGGTTGGAAGTGGCTGGGGCGCTGGATTTCGCACTGGAACCGCTGGCTGACGGGTATCGAAATCCACCCCGGCGCGCGCATCGGGCAGCGCGTCTTTATCGACCACGGCATGGGCGTGGTCATCGGCGAGACGGCCGAGGTGGGCGACGACTGCACCATCTACCACGGTGTGACGCTGGGTGGCACGTCGCTGTACAAGGGCACCAAGCGCCACCCGACGCTCGGGCGCGGCGTCATCATCGGCGCGGGCGCCAAGGTACTGGGCGGCTTTACCGTGGGGGATGGTGCCAAGATCGGCAGCAACGCGGTCGTGACCAAGCCCGTGCCGGCCGGTGCCACCGCAGTGGGCAACCCAGCGCGCATCATCGTGGCCGACGCAGACGAAAAGCGCGAGGCCGCGGCCGCCAGGATGGGGTTTTCGGCTTACGGCGTGACGCAAAACGACGACCCGCTGAGCCTGGCGATGCGCGGACTGATCGACAACGCGGCCAACCACGAGCACCAGATCGCGCTGCTGTGGCAGGCCATCGAAAAGCTGGCCTGCGCCCAGCGCGGCGAATGCCTGCCCTCGGACGCCGCCAAGACCGAGCACTTCGAGGCCGAGCGCCTCAACCAACTGATCGGCAAGTGAAGCAGCGGCCTGCGTTGTTGACGCTGTGGCCGCTCTGGCCGCTCAGGCACGAGGAGCACGAATGGCGGACTTGGGCCGAAACGCCGCACACACCGCGTCGTTCGTCTCCAGGTAGGGGCCGCCGATGAGGTCGATGCAGTAGGGCACGGCGGCAAAAATGCCATGCACCACGGGTTTGCCGTCGGCGTCGCGCATGCCCTCCAGCGTCTCGGCGATCGATTTGGGCTGCCCGGGCAGGTTGATGATGAGGCTGCGGCCACGGATGACCGCCACCTGGCGCGACAGGATGGCCGTGGGCACGAAGCGCAGGCTGATCTGGCGCATCTGCTCGCCAAAGCCCGGCATCTCCCGGTCGGCGACGGCCAGCGTTGCTTCCGGCGTGACGTCGCGCGGCGCGGGCCCGGTGCCGCCGGTGGTCAGCACCAGCGAGCAGCCGCAGGTATCGACCAGCTCGACCAGGGTGGCGCTGATGCGCTCGCGCTCATCGGGGATGAGCCGTTCGACGAAGGTGACCGGGTTTTTGAGCGCGCGGTTCAGCCAGTCGCGCAGCGCGGGTAGGCCCTTGTCCTCGTAGACGCCGCTGCTGGCGCGGTCGCTGACGGAGACGATGCCGATGGTGACGGGGTCGTGGGTGTTCATGGGCGGGCAACGGTGGATGGACTCTCGTGCGCGTCGAGGACGGCGCGCACGTGTTGAAACAGCTCCCGCCAGGCGCGGCCCTTGCGCTGGGCCTGGCCGGGTGCGGGATCGGGATGAACCTGCGCGTCTTTACGCGCCTGTCGGATGAGGGCGCGCAGGCGCTGCCAGTCGGCGTCGGGCTCCAGCTCGCGCCAGGCGTCGAGGGCGGCATCGTCGGCCACCAGCCGCTCGCGCCACTGCTCGGCTGCATGCAGGCGCTCGGTCTGCGCGGCGCTGCCCCGGTGTTGTTCGGCCAGCGTCGCCTCGATGGTGGCCACCAACGCATCGTCGAGCTGGCGCATGAGCTTGCCCACGTACTGCAGCTGGCGCCGCCGGCCCTCGAAGTCATCGATGCGCTTGGCCTCGGCCAGCGCTTCCCGCAGCGATGGCGGCAGGTCCAGGCCCTGCAGCAGCGACGGTTTCAGCGTGAGCAGCTGCTCACCCACCGCCTGCAGATGGGCGCTGCGTTTTTTCAAGTCGGTCTTGCTGAGGTCTGCGTCCCATTTGGCGGCGCGTTTGAGTTCGGTGTCCTCTTCGCTGCCATAGGCGACGAAGTGGCCCCGAACCCAGTACCCCTTGGTCGGTTTGCGTGGCATGACCGGTATCATAGCCAGCGACATGAAGAAAAAAACCCGCCCCTCCCCCGCGCCCGCCGCCGAATCCGGCCCCTTGGCGGGATTTCAGTTTTCGCAAGACCAGTTTCGCGAGTTGGCCGACTTGGCCCTCAAACACGCGCGCCAGCTGGGCGTGGCCGACGCCGGTGTCGAGGTCTCCGAGGGCAGCGGCCTGAGCGTGTCGGTGCGCTGTGGCGCGCTCGAAAACGTCGAGCGCAACCGGGACAAGTCGCTTGGCATCACCGTCTATCTCGGCCAGCGGCGCGGCAACGCGTCCACGTCGGATTTTTCGCCCGACGCCATCCGACGCACCGTGCAGGCGGCGTACGACATCGCCCGCTTCACCGCCGAGGATCCGGCTGCTGGCTTGCCGGACGAGATCGACATCGCCAACGACTATCCCGACCTGGAGCTGTTCTATCCTTGGCCAATCACGGCCGAACAGGCGGTCGATCTGGCGCTGCGCTGCGAGGCGGCGGCGTTTGCGGTCAGTCCGCGCATCACCAACAGCGAAGGCGCCTCGGTGTCGGCGCAGCAGTCGCACTTCTGGGCCGAGCACATGCGCGGTGGCGAGCGCGGCCGCCAGGGGATATTCGCCGGTGGCTACCCCAGCTCGCGCCACAGCCTATCGGTCTCCCCCATCGCTGGCAAAGGCAACGGCATGCAGCGCGACTATTGGTACAGCTCGCAGCGCAATCCGGCCGAGCTGGCTAGCCCGGAGGCGGTGGGTCGCTACGCGGCCGAGCGGGCCCTGGCGCGCCTGAAGCCACGCAAGATCGCCACCACCGAATGCCCGGTGTTGTTCGATGCCCCACTGGCTGCCGGGCTGCTGGGGGCCTTCGTGCAGGCCATCAGCGGCGGCGCGCTGTACCGGCGCACCACCTTTTTGCCCGACAGCTTGGGGCGGCAGGTGTTCCCATCCCATATCGACATTTGGGAAGATCCGCACCTGATCGGCGCCAAGGGCAGCGCGCCGTTCGACGACGAAGGCGTGCGCACGGTGGCGCGCCCCGTGGTCGGCGCGGGATGCATCAAGGGGTATTTTTTGAGCACGTATTCGGCGCGCAAGCTGGGCATGCGCACCACGGGCAACGCGGGTGGCTCGCACAACCTGCTCATGACCAGCCGCCTGACCGAACCCGGTGACGACCTACCCGCCATGCTGCGCAAGCTCGGCCGCGGCCTGTTCGTCACCGAACTCATGGGGCAGGGCGTCAATCCGGTGACGGGCGACTACTCGCGCGGCGCTGCGGGCTTTTGGGTCGAGGATGGCGTCATCGCCTACCCGGTGCAAGAGATCACCGTCGCCGGCAACCTCAAGGAGATGTTTCGCGGCATACAGGCGATCGGGGCGGATGTGTATAACCTGGGGGCCAAGAACGTGGGATCGGTGCTGATCGACCGCATGAAGGTGGCGGGCAGCTGAGTGTCCCAGGCGTGGGGAGGTCCCCCCGCGCCCAAGGCGTGCAGCGGCGCATAATCAGACCCATGATGCGCAAGAAGCTGCCCATCGGCATCCAGACCTTCGCCAAGATTCGCGGCGACGATTACTACTACGTCGACAAGACGCCGTACGCGCTGCGGCTGATCGAATCGGGCTCGCACTACTTCCTGTCACGCCCGCGGCGCTTTGGCAAATCGCTCTTTCTGGACACGCTGGCTGAACTCTTCGCGGGCAACGAGCCGCTCTTTCGGGGGCTCTATTGCCACGACAAGTGGGATTGGGGGAAGAAACATCCCGTCATTCGGATCAGCTTCGGCGGGGGGAGGGTACAGAGTCGGGCAGAACTCGATCAGCGCATCCGTTGGAACCTGGAGCAAAACCGCGAACGGCTGGGCATCACATGCCCCAATGTGGACGACATCGCCGGCTGCTTTGCCAACCTCATCCAGGCCGGGGAAAAGCGGTTCGGCCAGCGCGCCGTCGTTCTGGTCGATGAATACGACAAACCCATCCTGGACAACCTAACCGAGCCGGAGGTGGCGCGCGCCATGCGCGAGGGCTTGCGCAACCTGTACTCCGTCATCAAGGATCAGGACGCCCACATCCGGTTCGCCTTCCTGACCGGGGTTTCCAAGTTCAGCAAGGTCTCGATCTTCTCGGGGCTCAACAACCTGCGCGACATCACCGTCTCGGCGGAATACTCGGCCATCTGTGGCTATACGGAAGCAGACGTCGATACCGTCTTCGCGCCGGAACTGGAAGGACTCGACCGCCAGGCCATCCGCGACTGGTACAACGGCTACAACTGGTTGGGGGATTCGGTCTACAACCCCTTCGATCTGTTGCTGCTTTTTCAGGAACGTGTCTTTCGCCCCTACTGGTTCGAGACGGGCACGCCGACGTTCCTCGTCGACGTGTTGACGCAGCGCGGCTGCTTCACCCCGGAGCTGGCGTCGCTGCGGGCGGATGACGAGCTGCTCAACAGCTTCGATGTCGAGGGCATGACCACCGAGGCGCTGCTGTG
>Ga0308017_1000590_pt1 | contig 11055 bp, 22 predicted proteins | sample Neamet280_FD_203145 | JGI IMG/M metagenome (GOLD analysis project Ga0308017, IMG submission 203145) | Marine microbial communities from water near the shore, Antarctic Ocean - #280 | ecosystem: Environmental > Aquatic > Marine > Unclassified | place: Southern Ocean | collected 2014-10-01
TTTAATTCACTGGGGAAAAATTGATTTGAATTGTAATTAACTTTCTTAATGACTGCATTTTTCGGTACTACTTCACCTCGAAATAACTTGTCTACTGGATCATTAGCGTTTCGAGGGTTCCAACTGAACCACAACTCACTACCGGGTTGCCTGATCGTTGGTATCAACACCTCCAATGATCGTTGAGAAATATTCTGTGCCTCCTCAAGCCAACAACGGTCTATTCCTTCCATACTTTTTATCTGATCCGTTGTCAGTTGCCCTAAACCTGCAAATAGAAATGTTGATCCACCCTCGCCTCTTATCTCATTCTGTAGACTTGTAAAATGACTTTGCAAACCCAGCAGCTTGATCTGATCGTCTAACAACAACTTGACTGAATCTTTAATTGATCTTTGAATCTCCCTAGCGCATAAAATCCTAATAGGCTTGTGCATCTTGTCAGCGTTGTACGCTTGACTGATTAATGCCTTGGCAAATGAATGAGACTTAGCCGAGCCTCTACCTCCGTGATACGCTTTGTACCGATGCGGATAAAACAAATCCATAAACGGTGCAGGGACTTCAACCGGGACTTCTTCAGTTAATGTCGATGGACTCATCATCCTCCACTTCAACGCCAATAATGTTTAAGACCTTGATAGGCTCTTCGCCTCCGCTGATCTCTAACTTTTCTTTGAACAACCCTAGCGACTTGCCCAACATCTCGGACGATTTAATCTGATCCAGGCGTTTAATACTCTGGAAGCCTTTACCATCTGCCGTAAACATACTTTTAACTTCAGACACGCAACGCTTGGCTCTATCGCTCATCTCATCAAATGTCTTAGGCACTAATGTTCCATCTGGCCCCTGGTTGTACATTTCATCCATCGGTGTATAAGTCAGGTCATGCCAAAACTGTAATAGATCATCCCCTTTAATTTCTGTACGCTCTTGCCGTTTCTTTGAAGCCTTTTGTATGAAGGCCTGTACGTTAGCTTTGGTCAGTAGTTGGCAAGCACTTACCTTTGCCCCGTTCTCGCTATAACCAGCCCTTATATAAGCCTGTGTTGCGTTGAGATCGACAAGGTACTCACGGCAAAAAGTTTTCTGTTTTTCGTTCAACTTGCTCATGCTTCGTACTCACATAAAAAATATCTTAACTTTTGCAGTAATTGCATTTCTGAATCATCTGGAAACATTCCAGCAAGATCATTACTCACTTCAACAATATCCCCCTGGATCTCTGCATATCTAAGTTCGTAATCAATAAGACTAATCATAGAAATATTCACCGTCAGTCTGATTCAATCATTTTCTCCGATTGAAAATTAGTGTCACCTTTAGAATCAATATATGAAGTTTCGTAATTCTCTAAACCACCTAGCACCGATGGAATATCCGCTGAATTAAAAACATCATTTGCGTCATGTATAATTTCTTTTGATTTTTTACGCTTCACAACCCTAACAACCTTCAGCCTAGCCAATTTTTAAAAGGCTCCGATGAATTCCCATTCGCCTGGAGAGGAATGGAACCGGAGGAGGTTTCAAACAAACAAAAATCCATCAGAACCAATTTCTTAATAAGCATATTTTTTAATAACTTTTGGTTTCGGCTTCGTTGTTCTTTTAACTGGCTTTTTAGGTGGTCTGCCTCTTGTGCTTCCGTATGTCCCTTTACCTTTTGGCATTTGCGTTATCCTTTTTAAAAACTATCAAACATTTTATTAGATCGTTTTTTAATGTCAGAAACTACTTTAGGCTTAATTGGTTTTGGTTTTGGTTTAGGCTTGGCTTTTGCTTTTTTTATCATTCTGTCGTTAATTATTTTAGTAGCTGACCTAACACCAGTTGCTCGCTTTGGCGCATACTTTTTTGCTGCCATGTTATTTGCCTTTCCATTTCTCTATACATTTTTCCCCAGACCTTCCCAAAATATATCCCCCGATGCCCAACTTCAAAAGCTCCCACATCGAAGGTGGAATCTCTAAGGGCATCGCCTGACCCCCGAACAGCGTTATATAAGGAAACAGGATGTAATTATTAGCGATGATCGCCACAAACACCAGCATCGTTACAGGCCGCCAGTTAGCTGCTATCCAGCTAGTACTCTTTGCCTCTGCAACGATAATATCTTTTTGGTAAGAAACAAACTTCACCTCATGCTCAAGCATCTGAGCTTTTATAGCTTGCTCAAGTTCGTTCTTCTTATCTTTATCTTCTATGAATTTTCCAGCCAAAGTTGTTATGCCGGAAACCATCCCAGTAAAATCAAACATTTTAATTACACACCCATGCGCCCATAATCCAACCCACGCAAAATGCCAACCCGCAAACTAAATAAAAAACTCTAGTGCAAATTTTCATCAAACATCTCTCCTGTTTAAAGGCACACAACCAAGATTAATCTGAGGAGGTACTGGCTTTCCAATTGCATATGCTTGATCCACGATAAATTTTGCTTTATTCAAACATTTTTTTTCTGTAGTAAATTTCTCAACCATATCAGCATTAAGAACGTGAATTGGACTTGTTAGCTGTAAAGTTATTATTATTAATAACCACATCACCACAATACCTTCTGAGGTTTATCTGCCTGTATATCAACGTGAATCCATCCATCGTATAGCCCAACTCTAGGAAATATTTTCATTGCCAAATCAACCAAATCCCATCTTTCTGATGAGTCAGTGCATTTAAAATCGCAAGCTAAACCTAAAATGTGAGCAGAAAACTTGGATGCCCCTGGAATCCCAGAATTATGCTTAACGCAACGAACCCCGCTAGTAACAACCATCGGCTTTGCGTAAACATCCCGCAACTTTTGCAGCTTACGAATTAACTCAGGGTCTATCTGATCTGACCCACATCCACATTTGCATGCAAATTCATCCCTGAAGAAATTAGCTGATAATTGCTCACGGTTAGCGTCCATAGCTGATTTTATCAATATTAGATGCACTCGCCTATAGTGAGCATTCATGGTGAACAGTCATGATGAGCAGTCATGGTGAGGGGTCTTAGTATGGAAAAATCTAGGGTTTAATCAGACTAGATAAAAAGTGTCACTCTACATCTGGGTGATACTTTTCGGTGGGTCGCACTTTTAGAGGGCTTTAAATGGGGCTGAAGCAAGTTTAATGTCACTCAACTTTTTGAGGTGAGTGACACTTTATTTAAATATAAATTAATTTCATTTTACCCCTTGACAATATATACCTATAGATGTATATTACATACATGGACATCAAGAACACAACTCAAACAGGGGGAAGCAAAATGGACTTAACTGAAAAAGAAACCAAGGCTATCGAAACAATTCTCAGATCTGGATACATAGAAGATGATTTCTCCTGTGTATGGGCGCAACCAAATGACCTGATTGGCAATGGATACTCAAAACATGAAGCAGCCGGATTGTGGTCTTCATTGTTAAAAAAGTTTGCGATAGATTTATATGAAGAAAGAGACGAAAAAGATGGGGGTGATTTGTTCACTATAGATTGGGACTTAATTCCGCAATGGAAACAAATTTCCTGCAACTATATTGGCGACACCAATCATCCGATTACTGGAGTAGACACTCGCAGTCAAGAAGAGTGGCTTAAATCTAAATAAAAAACCGATAACGCTCTGATGAGGCCGGAAGGCCGAAACGGGATTAGCACCCCGTCAGCGTTTAAAACTAAACTAGGAGAGATGAGATGAAATTGACCAAACGACACAAAGATGATGAAAATCCAGTCCTCGCCTTAGAAGAGAGTGACAGGGAGGAAGCAATTAAGATTGGAGAGCAAGCAGGGGAAAAGTGGTATCAAAAATGGGCTGATCTTGGCGAAAAGGATACTGGATCATGTTGTGGCGGTAAGGGCATCAAGGCTTGGTTTCGGGGTAAAGGAAAAAGATATGCTACAGAAATATTCATTGTTCGGTGTGACTGGGTACAAGGAAATATTTCAGCGCAAGAATCCAAAGACGATGCTCTTGAATACGTCAAAGAGTATCTTGCTGACAACGCCTTCTATGATGACGGGTACATGAACTAAAATGAAAATTAAACTAACAACATTGAAGTGCCTTCGGTGCGAGCATGAGTGGATTCCACGATCCACCAAGCTCCCCAAGGTATGCTCAAAATGCACCAGCCCATACTGGAACAAACCAGTTGAGCGATTAACTGTCAGCGAGGCATCAAAGAATCGGGGGAAATGATTTAGGTTTCTTTGAATAATAATAATTTTCAGAAGGAATATATAAATACTGGGAGCCACGTTGTACCGACAACTCATGGGCAAACTCAATAGGGGTAAAGTTGTTTGCCACCGCTTTTTCTATAGTTTTGCGCCAAAGGTTATCTTCTGGCAAATGATCTATCGACAAATTTACACTGATTTCAGAGTCCATTTGTTTTCCTCACTTTTAAACAATAAAAATTAGCGTTCTCAACATCATGGCTAATTAAGGCTTTTGCATACAAACATGATTTTTTAGAATCAAACGGGCCGATCTGCGTCTTGTAATCTAACGGAGCGCAATTCAAAGCCTCACTTATAAATATAAAAAGAACCCAACTCATATTATTCTCCTCCCAAAACCGCTAAAATATCAGCTTCGTTCATCATCAAATATGGTTCCCCCTGGTAATCCATTTTCTCGCCTACGTTTTGCCCAAAATATATCTTGTCACCGACTTCAACCGTTTTGACATTATGTGCCCTAGCAACCACATGGCCTATCCCTGAAAAACTGCATACTTCATAATCGTCTTTAACCTGCTCCTGCTTAGGCAATATAATACCGCCATCACTTTTTTCTTTTGCTTCTTCTTCTTTCACTAACACTCTCGTTTTAACCATTCCTATTTTCATAAGCCCCCTTTCACCAAAACATTATTAAATCCGAACCGTCCCTCACAATATGGCCTTGCAAAGTAATCCGAAATTCATCCGGCTTATACTCACTATAAGATGCGATCCGATGCGGAGTCATCCCATCATGTAAAATCAACTCACCAACCTTGTACTCAATATACTCATTGCTCTCACCGCCAATTTTCATATCCATCCCACCGCCCCCGGTAGGCAACTCAATAGCTACAGTAAAAGCATAAACATCTTTCTCATTTATCCCCAGCGTTGTATGCGGAGAATCCAGATGCCAATTTCCTGAAACTGTTAACAACTTTTTATCTGATGGGAAAATATGGAAACCGGGGAGAGCAAGATTAGGATTGAACAACACCCACTCATCAAAGTAGTTTGACAACTGGCCTGAAACTTCTTGATACATTTTAAAAAACCAGCACATCATTCCAGGGTTAAGTTTCTTTGCCCTGCTATAATATTTTTCAGTATTCCCATCTAAATAAGCAGATACCCCCAACGTATAAAAAGGGAAGTCGTAACTCCTACTTTGCCACTTCCCACAATCTCGCAAGTTCCTCACCTCATCAGCGATTTCTTTGCAATCAATATTGAGGGGAATTCTATTCACCCTTTCGCTCCTGGGACTTGGAGAGAAAACTCCTCACCCTTTGGCTTACTTCTGGATTAAATTTTTCGTGATAAGTTTTAGAAATATCCTCCAGGGAAGCCTCTTTTTCATCTTGTTTTTCCCCGTAATAATGTTCCTTCATCATCTCCAAACATTTAATTGCCTTGTTTAAATCCTCGATCCCGTTCTTATCTTGATGCCTAACAACGTATTTGATGACACTTCCAACATCCATTCCTAGCTGATTTTTAATGATGAAAGTCCAGGGGTCTATTTCATATTTTGCATAGTAAGGAGGTCTGATATTCGTACTTCCCCCCTTCCATTGATCGTTTAGCTTTTTGTCATAAAATCCATTTTCCATTACCATTCCCTTATTCCTTATCGAAATTAATTGGGGCTGACAACTTTTGCATCTGCGCCCCGGCAGATGTAGATGAACCCGTTGCCAAAGTTAAAACATGAAATATTTGATGTCCAAGGTAATAATTATTTAATTAGATCGGCCTTTCTGAATTATGTTGTTTTACTTCTTGGGCATGATTGCCCCCTACTATTTGCCTAGTGTATTGGGCTGGATAAAAGATACTCAAATTTCCGCACTGGTTTACTTTTATCGGCTTAGAAACGGGAATGGTAATCATAGTCTCTAATACTTTACTTTTCGGCTTTTTAGTTATCTTCAAAATAAATGCAGCCATAATCTGGGCCAGTATAAATTCCAGCTTCCCATTCAAAACCAGCCATTGTACCGACTCCACCCTTCCAGCCTTGGATGGTTTTTAAGCAAGTTCCCATTTTATTATTTGGCAATCTCCAAAATTTGCATGAACTACATACTCCAACGATATGCACCGGGCGGTCATAAGTCGTAATTTGTACGCCTTTAAAAATTCTCTCAAAATTAGACTTAATCCACTTTTTAAGAATCATAGTTTTTTTACTCCGTTTTTACCCCGCCTAAACAGGGCTGTTATCAATGAGACAATTTTGATAGGTTCCAGCCAGCCGCCCATATCCCCATATATTAAAGCTGACTGTCACCTAGCAAAAAGCGGTGGGGGCATACTTCCCACAGTCCCGCCTTAGTTGCAGTGTTGGCAAATTGACGCTATAATTTGCAAACCATTTGCACACCTTAAAAATGGGACTTGAATTTTTTAACTCTTTGAGGTAGAAACGATTAGGCGGATGCGGGTGTTTAGGTTTCCCGCTTCTGATTCTGGATGTCGAGGTTCGAATCCTTGTACCCGAACCAATCCCTTGAGCCAGAGGCGCATAAAATCAAAGAGTTATGTAATCCAATATCTTTCCCTCACTTTACCAGTCTTCTTGCTTGCAAACGAATTGCACACCATCCACTACCCTGTCCCAAACTTTTGACGCTTCGTGAAGCTTGGCAACCGAGTATTTACCATAACGCTCAATCAACATTTGAACATCTGCGTGACCCATCTGGTTTGCAATTTCCATCGGGTTCGCGCCTCGATTGAGCATCGTGGACGCGAAAAAATGCCAGCCAATTGATGAATCTTTCAACGCCTGTTTCCACTTTTTCTGGAACACCCTGGCAGGGTCCTTGATCTTGGCCCCAGCCATGTACCCGGCGCGTGGAAACTCCAATACCTTTTGATCGCCCTTTACCTTTTTGTCTGGGCTTTGGATCTGGTGCATTAAAAATCTCATCTTCAGCATTTTCTCTAGTTGTCCTCTAATGGGGATTTTTCTTGGCTGGTTCGGGTTCTTGCCGCGATTCTTGACAATCACCTGATCAATCCGGTCAACTTCCCCCCACGTTAGATTTATTGCTTCGCTAAGATCGAGACCCGAATACGCCATCAATTTTGCTAGATCGCTAAACCTAGCATCTAGGTTATCCATAATTTCGATGGCTTGCGATTCCGACAAAAACTTCGTCTGATAAAAGCCTTTTATGCCCGGAAGTTTCGGTTTCTTTTTTGGATCGTCACTTTTAAAGTGAGCCAGCAACACGAAAGATGGATCACCCATTCGGATAACCTTCTCAACCACCATACCGAGCTTTTTGACTGACCCTCTAGGGCTATGCTCAATCTGGTTGATAGATCGCCTGAGTGGTGACACCCCGGTTTTTGGATCAATTTCCCTAATATCAGAAATCGTCAACCCCGCAAAAACTTGGGAGCGTATGATGTGCTTGTTGCACAAGTGACGCTCGTTTTCGTAATATGCGTTGCTCACGATTCCATTTTCACGATCCTTATTTAGCGACTCGAAATACTTTGCAATGCAATCTGTGTACTGCTTCGGCTCTTCCGCACCAGGCTTTGTAAGCTCACTGCGGTTTTTTGCCGACACCACTTTCTTACCAGGCTGATACCTCCCTTCATCGACTTCAATCATTAGCTGCAAAACGCGACGATCTGCAATGTTCTCATCAATCGTGTCGAGACAATCTTGCAAATGTTCCCCTTTATACTTTTTGCTTGCATAGAGAATGCTATCTTCGCCTCGTGGACGATACGGTTTTTTTCTCATTTTCCCCTCCCGAGAAAAAACACCCGCATCATCGGCCCATCGTTTCAGCTTTAATAATAACATATTCACTTTTTATGATCGAATTTTCTGATACAACCCCGGCTCTAACCTTACAATTTCTCCCAATTGGCAAAGTTTAGTGATCGCTGTGGCGCAAGCGGAATGACATCTATTTAAATCCATCCCCTTGTCATATGTGAATATCAACCTAGAGATATCACGCTCTCTAAATGATTCATCAATCTGATTTATGATTTTGCGACTAGAATCAAAAATATTCATACCCCTGTAATCGATGTTTAAAAACTTCTTTGGGGATTTTTCTCGCTCAGCTCGCTCAACCCTGGGGCCAAGGGCTTTCAGTCTAATCTTGCCAGCGCATTTGTCCTCTTTCAGCCGTGTTATTGTCTCTGCCGCCATTGGTGCGGAAATTACGTCTCTCGCCTCTGACAGAGCCTTGATTTTACTTAAGATTAATATACGGGTGTCTACCAGCTCCTTGATTTCTTCATCAATACCTTCAATAATATTCATTTACTTCCTCCTCATTCCGTTTCAATACCTAAATATTTAATAACAACTGATCGCGCCTCATCCCACTTGCGACAAGTAGCCGTTTGATACCCTTCTTCATCCATTGCCGATTTGAATTCCTTCTGCTCTTTTGTTAATGTATTTTTGTTAAATTTCATTTCAATCCACAAGCCGGGAATAATTTTCCCAGAATAAGTTTCACGGGGAACCGGGAGAAAAATATCATGCACCCCTTTTCTCAAACCTTCGGCTTTCTCCCACCATCCGTTTTTTCGTTTACCACCGTTTGGGATACTGAACATCCATTTCAGTTGAGGGTGTCGGCCTTCCAGTGACCTCGCCCAATTAAATAACTTTACCTGCTCATCGTGTTCACTCAAGCAACCCCCCGCCAAGTCTGTGCGTGTCGGCCTGAACTTGTCATGCTAGTCTCACCCGTGCGTTCTGCCATACCCCGTCTCTCCAAATCCACCATGCGCCTGGACACTTGCGTGGTTTGTGCAAAGCCCACATAATTTGCAATTTCCTCGAAATTCAGCCCCTTCGGAAAAACATCATCCAACGCTTTTTTTATCTCAACACAATGGCGATGCGCCAAAACCCCAGACTTCTCCGATGCCGCATGAGAAGTTACTGGGTCAGTTTTCCTAACGTGCTTTTTTGGGTCAAAGTCTTCGACAAAATCTACCAAGTCTTTAATCTGGTTCTCCCGGCCTTTGCGAAATAAAGGCAAATCATTCTTGTGATACCCGTCAGTATATTTTTCGTTACTCATAAAAAAACCACATTACTTGTGCCCCCATTAAATTCTGCTTGCATATTTTTTGTCCGTCCCTCGGCATTTTGTGCAAGTTTTAATTTCATCACGGTGCGTTCTAAAATTACCGCCACACAAACATTTTTGCCTAATAAGTTTTAAATGATTAGAAGTACAAGGGTTCCTGCAAAACATTTGAGGCGGCAATCTGGTTTTATAAGTTTTTTTGCAAGCCCTACATACCTTCTCCAGCATTGGTTTTTTTCTCTTCTCTTTATTAAAAAGATAAGCGCAACATTCTTTACGCATCATAATTTTTGGGGGGCAAAACATTTGATCTTTTTTCGTTGATTTAAATTCTTTTTTGCAAAAATTACATACAGATGTAAACACTGGCTTAATCGAACCTGGACTTGCAAAGCCTTCTAGTCCCTCTCTTGCATCTCGCAATTCAATCAGGGCATCCCTCTTAATCGTGGAGTGATGCCGCATCACCCCGGTTGCATCCGGCCTTGAAACTTTTACTTCCCACATAAAATCTCGCCTTTAAATAAATTTTTAGCTTCAAGCAATAATTCGCGTTCATCAGGAGCTAGGTGCTTCAGCATCTTGATTTCTTCTTTAGTAATTCTTGGCATTGTTGTATCTGGCACTTTCACCATGTTATTTTTTACTAAGTAAAAATTAGCTCTATCCTTTGGCTTGATTTCTACCCAACCACGCTTGGCAAAAATTTCTCCTGCGTTATTAACATTCATTTGAAAACCTCACTATTGAATTAGAATAAGTTCCAGCTTCATAGTTGTAATGAAGTTGCACTTTTCCAAGCCCACCCATGTCCTTATCTTTGACTTTAGAAATTGACACATCAACCTCACCACCCTCATCAGCTTTTCCATACAAGGGACGATGAATTTGCACAACCACATCTGCTTTATTTCTAAATCCAGCAGAGCCAGCGATTGACCAACTTGATGGACTTTTTGGATTTCCATCGGCATCAATATCATCGGGCCTTGGCTTTGTGGGGTGAGCTACTAAAATAATTGTCACGCAATGTTGCCTTGCCACTCTCCGTAACCTTGCAAGAGCTTGGTTAACCCATTCTGTCTCCGAAATATTCCCACGAATTGAGTGGTCAAGCTCATTCCAAGGATCAAGCAGAAAGAACCTGATCCCCTTCTTGACCGCTAGTGCCTTAATCGAGGCACAAATCATATCTACATCAGGTGTAGAATCTTCTAGGTATTGAAAATAGAAATTGTCATGCAACCATTCATGGCAAGCCTCCACTTGATCCTGGCAAAGTTCAATGGCATTTAAGTTGTAAAATTTTTCCATGCACTTTTTCATTAACCTTGACAGGGGAAATTCTTCTGGTGAAAAAATGCCACACTTTCTATTTTCTTTTGCCTGTCTTACTAAAACATCTAAAAAGAAATCTGACTTCCCAGAACCAGGGTATCCTGTGCCAACAACCAACTCCCCTACCTCTGGGGCAAACTTCCAAAACTTATCTAGTGATTCAATTCCTGTTGACCATCCTTTCTTCGCTCCATATTTCCAATAAGAAACAAGGTCAATATCTTTTGCGTAAACGATCCCGTCAATTGGGAATTCTTTTGCATCAGCAATAAGAGCCAACACTTTAGCTTTGTCATATTTAAGTAAAACATCATTCGCATCTTTGCAGCCATTAGGTGTCTCAACATAAAATGCCCTCTCATAACCAACCCGTTTAGCTAACTCCAAACGTGCTTGGTATCCAGG
>Ga0308017_1000597_pt1 | contig 10952 bp, 9 predicted proteins | sample Neamet280_FD_203145 | JGI IMG/M metagenome (GOLD analysis project Ga0308017, IMG submission 203145) | Marine microbial communities from water near the shore, Antarctic Ocean - #280 | ecosystem: Environmental > Aquatic > Marine > Unclassified | place: Southern Ocean | collected 2014-10-01
ATGTCGTCGTCGCCACCGGGATCATCGCCGCCGATGTCATCATCGCCGTCGGGATCATCTCCCCCTATGTCATCGTCGCCATCGGGATCATCCCCGCCTATGTCGTCGTCGCCGTCGGGATCGTCGCCGGGGTCCTGATCGTCCGGATCATCGAAATCCCCGTCATCATCGCCGTCGTCATCATCGCGGTCGTCATCGTCATCATCGACGCCCGAATCCTGAGCGGCCAGCGGTCCGTGGAGCAGGTGTGGGACAGGCACGAGCACAAGCGTCGCAGCCAGCAACCATGCCATCGATGTCGTGATCCGCATCTTCATTCCCCTTGGGCGACAAAACTGTCGCATAAAGAGTTGGTTCCTGTAGCTTCGTATCTGCGAAAAACTGGCTGGCGTTTTCGGAGCCGGTCCGGTTTAAAGACGGAATATTTCACCTCGCTGAACCGTTGGTACAATGACACGCCCGACAGACCCGGACGATATGACAAGGCAGGAGCTGATCGCGCTGATCCCGCGCCTCCGGCGATTCGCCCGGGCGTTGACGGGTAACATGGCCGATGCCGACGATGTCGTGCAGGCCAGCCTGGAGAAAGCGATGACGAGTTTGGATCAATGGCAACCCGGCACCCAGCTTGATCGCTGGCTTTTCCGGATCGCCCGCAACACATGGATCGACGACCGCCGGCGCGCGCATAATCGCATGGGCCACGATGATATCGGCGAAATGATTGGCCTTGCCGGCGATGATGGCGTTGCCACGGCAGAGCAAAGTGCCGAGGCGCGCATGGTGCGCGCGGCGGTTGACCGCCTTCCCCCCGAACAGCGCGATGTGGTCGCTTTGGTGATGCTGGAGGAGTTCAGCTACCGCGAGGCCGCCGAGATGCTCGGCCTGCCGATCGGTACGGTGATGAGCCGGCTGTCGCGTGCCAAGGCCGCTTTGGCAAAGGTGCTTGCAGGCGAAGGGGCCGTGCAATGAGCCGCCCCCTCTTTACCGATGCGCAGCTCGCCGCCTTCCTTGAAGGATCGCTGGATGACGAGGCGCTGACAGATGCGATCGAAGCCGCGATCAATGCCGATCCGGCGCTGGCTGACCGGGTCGAAGCGCTTGCGGGCGGCGATGATGCCGCTGCGGGCGCCGTGCGCGATGCTTTCGCCCCGGTGCTTGATGCGCCGGTGCCCGAACATCTGAGCCGGATCGTCGCGGCCCTGCCGGAAAGCGCTCAAGTGGTCGATCTTGCCGAAGCGCGCAGCAAACGCGCGGTGCCTGTGCCTGCTGATGATAAAGCGCCCGCCAATGACACAGCGGGGGGCAGCTGGCGCTGGCCGCAATTCGCGGCTATGGCGGCCAGCCTGGCGCTTGGCGTGATGGTCGGCGGACCGTTGCTGACCGGGGACGGCACGGGCGGCGGTGCAGAGAGCGGCTCGCTGGTGCTTGCCAGCGCGGATCTCACCGCAATGCTCGACACTGTGCCGAGCGGTCAGGCGGTCAACCTCGCCAGTCTCGGCACGGGCGAAGTGGTGCTGACCTTCCGCAATGTTGATGGCCAGCTGTGCCGCCAGTTCATGCTCGCAGGCAGCGCTGGCACCAGTGACGCGCTCGCCTGCGCGCAGGACGATGGCGGCTGGCAGGTCGAAGCCTTCGGGCGTCGCGCGGCTCCTGCCGGGGAAATGAAACTGGCAGGCGGCGATGCCGCAATCAGCGTCGTCGCTGCGGTGGACGACATGATCGACAGCGATCCGATGGTGGGGGCGGACGAAGCCGCCGAACTCGCCGCGAAGTAACTCTGCCGCACGGCAAAAGCCCCGGCGCTGGTGATGAGACCGGCGCCGGGGCTTTTGCGTGATCCGGAGCGCGTCAGATGGTGAACAGCACCTCTGCCACGCTGGCAATGCCTTCGTTGACGGAAATCTGGAAGCGTTCCTCGCGGAAGCGCACGATGTCGGCGCGCAGCATGATGTTGGGGTGAAGGCGATAGAATCCGCCCACGCCGAACAGGCGGTTGTTGCGGTCCGAAGCCTCGGTAAAGGCTGCGCTGCCCGCCACCCCCCAGTTGGGTGTGACCCAGCCAATGCCGCCATTGACTTCCCATTGGTCGAACCCCGCGGCCAGCCGGTTGGAATCCCCGCGGTCCACGTAAGCCCCGCCGATCCTGAGGGGCCCGCGCCGCGCCTCGGCACCCACGGTCCAGCTGCGCAGATCTTCGCGGGTGGTAATCGGATCGGCCTCACCGGTGACATAGCCCGCGCTGGCGCCGAGGATCCAGTCACCTACCGGCTGTTGATATTGCAGACCGAATTCGAACGCATTGTCGACCTCGATCCGTTCGCGCGAGTTCACCGCAGCAGCATTGCGGCGCACCTTGGGCGACCACGAAACACCGCCGCGCAGGCCACCGACAGGGGGTGAGAGGTAGATCACCTTGAACGCGTCCTGCGTATCGAGCGCGCGCAGCAGCGCCTGCGTCCCGGCATAGCGCGAAAACTCGCCGCGTACCTGCCCCAGTGCAACAAGCGGCGCAGCAAAGGCGAGAGTATCGGCCGGGCCGTCCTGCAAGCCGACCTCGACCCGCCCGTAATCGCTGGCCACAAAGCCGTAGATTTCGCCCGCTTCAAGCACTTCGGATGCGCGGCGGCGGCTGTTCTGTTCGATGTTGAAGCCAACAATGATCCCGTCAGGCGACGTCCACTGCGCATTGAGGCGTGCGAACAGATCGACCTGCGCATCGGGGGAACTGGTGGTCACATCGTCATCACTGAACACCGCACCCTGTGCCGCAGCCCCGCCGGTGAGACGAAAATCGAAGCCTTCGAACTGAAATTCGATCCGGGGCAGCTCCGCCTGTGCCTGCGCTGCTGTTGCACCGGCAAGCAGCAGGGCGGATAGTCCCGCACCATAACAGACGCGCAAGATTGTTTTGCCAGACATTCCGGTTTCTTTCTGAAAATACGCGCCTTAGACGCCGTTAACTAAAGCAAACGTTTACAGCAATGCCTGTGCTGCAACGTCGATCAGACCGCCTTCGTTCACGCATGAAGTGAAGTCGTGCGATACTTCGGGTAGCGTCAGCAATTGCGCATTGGGCTTGCGCCCATGCTGGCTGGCGTAATCATTCATCGCCCGCACAAAGCAGCGCGCCCGGCGCAGGCGGTTGCGGCCCTGGTGTTCGGTGATCTCGGGGTCCTGCCGCACGGAATCATCAACGCGGGTATCGCGATTGCCAACCACGACAGTGGTGGGAATATCGAGGAAATCCGGCCCCACCTGCGCTTTTCCGTCAGCATTGCCGATGCCATAGGGATAGGCGAGGTCTGCGCGTGGCAGGCAGTACCAACCCGCCGAAGCGATGCACAGATGGCTCACCCGGGCCGGATGGAACATCGCAAACCGGTGCGCCATCTGCGCCCCTCCGGAGAAACCGAAAATCCGCACGCGGTCAGTCGCGATCCCGTGCTCTGTCGCCAGCACTTCAAGCAATGCGATCAGCGCAGTATCCGACGCGACCTCGCCCGCTTTGCGCGTCAGGAGTTGCTGATATTTGCCGAACGGTTTCGGTGTGAACAGCGGGGCGATGATCGTCATGCGCGCAAAGGCCGGGTGAGCGGCAAAGCGGGTGGCGACCTCGGCAGCGTTGCGACTGATGCCGTGGATGGCCACCAGCACATCCTGTTCGGGACGGACATTGGCAAGGAAACATTCCGGCATGGCATCGCTGTCGGCCGGTCGAAAGGTGGGAAGGGTCGTAAGGCTTGTCATGGGATCGGCTCCTTGACGGCGACTTGTGCCGCAACAGGTTTTGCAGTGGTCTCTGCAGTCGGTGGTGCAGCCGGTCGGCGCGGTCTTGCGGGCCGTGCGAGCTTCTGTGCGAGCCGAGCCAAAGCAATACCTCCCCCAATCCGGGCGTGAAGGGCGCGCGATGTCTCCATCAGGCGGGTGGAAATGAAGGCGATCAGGGTCAGGCTGCCGGCAATGCCCGCGCCGTTTCCGCTGGCCAAGGCAGTCACCGCGATCATCAGCGTGGCGAGCAGGCCGGCCAGCGCAATCACGGCGGTCATCGCCCCGGCGACAATGGCCCGGCGGACCGACAGCCTGCCAAGTTCATCCGACAGGTTGGCAAGGGTGCGGAAACCATGTCCATTGGTCACTGGCTTGCCCGCCATCTCGATCCTTACCCTGCGCACGAAAAAGCGGTTCATCCGGCCGCGCTGCGAACGCTGGCTGTCGATCGCGCGCGCCAATGGCCGGGCCAGCAGGATCATGCATCCGGTGCCCGCCGCCAGCGGCAGCAGGGCGGTTCTTTCGCCGGGCATGGTCAGAGCGACCCAGGTGATCGCGCCGCCAGCCGAAAGGGCGCTGGTCCACAGCCGCACCGTTCCGCGCAGGGCATAGTTGCGCAAGGCTGCCATGTCGTTGACAAGGCCGGTCAGCCAGCGCGCATCCTTGCCTTCGCCGCGATGGCGCGTGACCGCCTTGAACAGCGCTGCCCGGCAATCGATGACGAAGGATTGGGCAAAGCGTTCCCCCACCCAGCGTTCGGTCAGCAAGGCAAGCCCCGCCAGCCCGGCCAAGCCAGCCGCCACGGGCAAGGCGGGCAGGGCCAGCAAGGTGCCGCCGCTCAACAGCCGGTCGATCGTTTCGGCCATCAGCACTGCCAGCAGCGCCTCGCCCAGCGCGAGAGCTGCCAGCAGCACGGCGAGCTTCAAGCGGCTCCCCGACAGCAGGACCGGCGGCGTGTTCATGCCGCAACCGAGGCCGGCTGCTTGCTGAAGGCAATCCGCGGGCAAGCGACCGGATCCCGCAGCTGTTCGAGCGTGGCGACGGTGATGCCGGTGACGCCTTCAGCCTCACGCGAGGCCAGCGGCGAGGCGGACACCAGCCCGGAAACCGCCAGCGGCATGATCTGCCGGTCAGCCAGCCAGCGGCAGCCGAAGGCAGCGCCCATCGCATCGCCAGCGGCGAAGACAAAGCCGTCGAACCAGCCCTTCTTGTGGCCCAGTTCGACGAGCCGCGCAGTTTCTTCCTGCAACAATCCGTCGGCAATCTCGACCACGGCAATATCGGCCTGGTCCTCGGCAAGCCGGGCGAGCAGGCTCTGCGTCACCTTCCCAAGCTCCTCGGTTCCGACCTTGAAGGTCGAAGCGTGGCCGGCATCGGTGAAATCCACCGCCAGCGCCGCACCGGCATCGCGCATAGACCACAGATCTCCGCCCGATCCGGTGCCGGTCAGCTTGGCTGCACCGACCCGGAAGCCGGCGCGGGTCAGCCCGTGGACAATTCCGGCAACCGTGGTGGTCTTGCCGGCATTCATCGAACTGCCGACGACGGCGATGACCAGCGGCGGGCGTGAACAAGACATCGCGGACGGGGTCTTGGCAGTGGTGAAATCGCGCAGGTTGAGTGCGTGCCCGTCCGCACCGATCAGTGCACCGATCACTTCGATGGCGGTCGGCGGCTTGATCCTGGCGTGTCGGCAGGTCGCCTGCGCCGCAACGCCGCCGCCAGCCACCAGATAGCACGGCCCCAGATCATCGGGGACATAGGCCTCGAACTGGTCGGGTGCGTAACGATTGCCATAGGCGACGATGATCTCGTCCCCGACATAAAGATCGCCGCGGCGGCCATGCGTATTTTCGAGCCTGCGGTGCTGGCCCAGCGCCGTGACCCGCGCCAGGATCAGGTCGCCTGCCGCAGGACGGCGGCCCGAACGCACCAGCTTGTCAGCAAGCGAAAGATCGACATTACGGGTGGTAAAAGCGCGTTTGGCCGAGGCGAGACGCGATTGAATGCGCGAGGCACGAGTTTCGTTGGCGAGCGAAGAGAAGGTCTGGATGGTCATCGGCGCAGGCTCCTGAGGTTGGGGTTTCAGGCTGCTAACGGGCTGGCGATGCGGCTTATTCCGTCGGACACAAGAAATTTTTTTTGCCCAGTCACGGGATAAACGCCGGTCCGCTCCCGTTTGCCTGCCGAACCATGCAGCCGCGCTCACCTCACCTTGGTCAGCGCATCTCAATCAGTGCAGGAGACGTGTCCGTGACCGATTATTTTCGCTGCCGAGCCGCATTCATGCTGGCCGGAGCGCTGTCCGCCATTACCGCGCCATCGCTGGCGCTTGCCGAGGACAACTTCGAGGTTGACGAGAAGGGCCTCACGGCCAGCACCGGCGACCTCGAGGTCAATCTCGGCGGGCGACTGCAACTGGATGCCAGCGTGTTCGATCATGGCATCGATAACGGCAGTGCTGCCGACGTCCGCCGTGCACGCGTCGAATTTTCGGCCCGCCTCGGCGATGCGGTGCGCGTGCGTATCGAGCGGGAATTCGCTCAGGCCGACGGTTGGCGCGGCCTGTGGATCGGGATTACGCCGGTCAAGGATCTGGAATTCAGGGGTGGCAACCAGCTCGTTCCCTTCAGCATGGAAGATATGCAGAATTCCAACACCATGCCGTTCATCGAACGCTCGCTGACGAATGCCTTTGCACCGGGCTTCGGTCTTGGCGGCAGCGCCCGGTTTGCACATGACAATTTCACGCTTTCGGCGGGCTATTTCACGGATGCCATTGCTGACGAAGTTGGTCAGTCACGGGTGCGCGGCGATGGCTTCACGGCGCGCGCCACCTTTGCCCCGATCCAGCAGCGCGGACATTTTCTGCATTTCGGCGCGGCCTACGAAAACCGAGCCTTTGACGAGGGCGATCCGCCTCGCTTTACGGTGGTGTCTGCATCGGCACTGGCCCCAAGGCTGCTGCGGACGGGTGCATTGAACCGGGCAACCGGTCTTGATGCCTATAATGCCGAATTCGCCTATGCTCGCGGGCCGGTGCAGGTGCAGGCACAGTATATTGCAGCACAAATCGAGCGCCGTGAACGACCGACGCTCAGTTATGATGGCTGGTATGCACAGGCAAGCTGGATGGTAACGGGCGAGCGCTATCGCTACTCCCGCGGCAACGGGACGCCGTCGGGCCCAAGGATTGGCAGAAAGGGCGGAGCTATCGAACTGGCGGCGCGCTTCAGCGAAATCGATCTCGATGATGTGTCGCTCGATCGTGGCCGTGCATCAGCGATCACTGTCGCAGCCTCATGGTATCTTGATCGCAACATCAGGCTGATGGCAAATTATGCCCGGACCGAAACCTCCAACAGCCTGATCACCCCCGATGTCAGCGGTGACCTTGGCGTGGTGCGATTCCAGCTCGCCTTTTGACAAGACTGCGATCTGGCAAGAGACGCCGGGTGCCCCAGCCCCCTCGGGTTGCCCGGCGTCATTTCAATTGGTCATCTTATTGTCTGGAAATCCCCGGCGAAGATGGGTTACAGGCTCGGACCAAGTCGGCAGAGATGGCTGGCGAACGGAGGCAAACGCCAGCGCCATCTGGTGTGCACCTCCTCAAGCTGCTCGCCAAAAGCAGACAGTCGCCTTCCCACCCACAATCGGTCATAAGGCAGGCCGAGGACACACGCCGAAAGCTGTCGGTTGCCTACCACGGCATCGGCCGGACGCTTACGCCATAGGCGTTATGCTGCTCGTCGGGCGCTATGGCATCGCCGGGCGACCCTTTGGGCCTTCGTTGTTACCGCCACGGCGCTGATGCGGCGAAACTCCGCCGAGCACTGGGTCGATTGCACGCCGGGCAATATGATACTTTGGCACTCAACTTGGCGACTCACTACACCCATTTATTCTACCAAGGCGCCGGAGAGGAGCGGCGTGGCGGTTTTGACTTTCCGGGCACGCACGTCCCGACTTTTGAGATTTCCGCTACTTCTCGTTCGTCGTGGGCAGACGTTCCAGGTGTCGGACGTGGTCGTCAACGACCAGAGGCTGCGCAGACTGATCACGCTGCACTAGCTTATCGCCTTCGTCTTCAACATCGGCGCGGTCGCGCTGACCGACAACGTCGTGGGCAGCATCAACTGATGCGATCGGCGGGACGGCGCCTACGACCGACGCCGTTAGAACCAGACCCTTACACCGGCGACGATGGAGGTCTGCCGCGTCCGCTCCCCCTCAGCCTGGAGGATTCGTCTGGTGCTGCCGAAACTGCGCCGGTGCGTGATCCCGATATAGGGGGCGAACTCACGACGAATTTCGTAGCGCGCGCGGAGCCCGACTTCGATATCGTTAAGGCCGCTTCCGACCCCGAACGCCTCGTCCTTCTGCAGCGCGAAGCTCGTGTCGATCCGGGGTTGAAGGATCAGCCGCTGAGTCAGAAGCTGGTCGTAACTCGCGGTCAAACGTCCGGAAATCTGGCCTTTGGTGCTTAGGAACAGAGCCGACTCGATCTCGAAACGATAAGGTGACAGGCCTTGTACGCCCAGGACAGCATAGCCGCGCGAAAGGTCCGGGCCGTTGCCCCAACGGGTCGCAAAGCGGGCACCGGCCTGGAGATCGAAAAACGGCGTGATCAGCCGACCGTAGAGCAGCTGCGCTTCCCCCTCCCCTCCGCCTCCGGATCCGAGGCTTTGCGTTCCTTCGCTTTTCACCCAGATTCGGTTGTAGTCGCCGCCGAGCCAGCCGAAGCCGTCCCACCTCAACGATCCGGCCCCCGCACTTTCGCGGTACTCAAGAAGGTCTAGCAGGACCAAACTGTAGGGGGCGTCGTCCGCCGTCGGGCTGGGCCAGCCCGGCTGCGGCTTCAGATTGTGCAGCGTGGTGACCGGCTCGCCCGCGACAGCAACCGGTGCCGCGGCCGGCTCCCCCATCGTTCCCATGGCTGACATATCGGCCGGCATGGCGTCTGGAGCAGGCGGCGGTGCCTCCTGAACCTTCGGGTCGGTCATTTCATCGGTGCTGGTGTTGGCTGCCTCCTGGGCCATCGCAGGGGCCGTAGCGAGCATCGCCGCTGCCGCGAATGCGAACCGGTTCATGACGCACCTCCGGCGGGGTGCGAGACTTCCACGACTCGAAACATCCCAGCCTCCATGTGCAGCAGCAGGTGGCAGTGCATCGCCCATCTGCCGGGTGCATCGGCGGTGATCGCCACCGTGAGCCGCTCCGCCGGCTTCACGCTGACCGTATGTTTTCGCGGCTGTATCGGTCCGCCGCCGTTCTCGAGCTCCATCCACATGCCGTGAAGATGGATTGGATGCTCCATCATCGTGTCGTTGACGAAAACGAGGCGCAGGCGCTCGCCGTACTGGAACGCGATCGGTGTCTTGGCTTCCGAATATTTCTTGCCATCAAACGACCAGATGTAGCGTTCCATGTTGCCTGTGATGTGAAGTTCGATTTCGCGAGCGGGTTGCCGCTGGTCGGGTTGCGGCGCGAGGCTGCGCAGATCGGCGTAAGTCAGGACGCGTGCGTCTGGCTCATCGAAGCCGGAACCCGCCTCGTTCACGCGGCTGCGCGCTACCATAGCCACCGACGAGTTGCCGACGCCATGCGTATCGGGGCCGTGGACGAACGGCGGACCACCGGGCACTGCCGGCCCGCCAAGGCCGCCAGCGGACGCGACCGTGGGCTTCATACTACCCATGTCCATTCCGGGCGGCATGCCCCCCGCAATGACGGCGGCGCGGGCGTCGGATGCAGCGGCCCGTGTCGTATCGACCATATCCATGCCCTGCATGTTGCCGCCTGCCATATCCATTCCCGGCATGCTTGCGGGCTTGGCGGTTCCGCTCGCGGCCATGCCGCCCATGCCGCCGGTCGGAGCGGCCGCACTCCCCATGTCCATGCCTTGCATGTCCATACCCATGTCGGCCATCGTGCGAAGCGGGCGCTTGCGGCGGGGCGGAACCGGCGCCTCCATGCCAACTCGCGGTGCTAGCGTCCCGCGGGTAAATCCGCTGCGGTCCATGGCCTCGGCCATTACCGTGTACGCGCGGTCTTCGGGCTCCACGATCACGTCGTAGGTTTCCCCAGCCCCGATGCGGAATTCGTCGATCTCGACCGGACGCACGTTCTGGCCGTCCGCCTGGACGAGGGTCATCTTGAGGCCGGGAATGCGAACATCGAAATAGGTCATCGCACCCGCGGCGATAAAGCGCAGACGGATGCGCTCGCCGGGGCGGAACACTCCGGTCCAATTCGCCTCGGGCGGGAGGCCGTTCATCAGGTAGGTGTATGTATAGCCCGTGACATCGGCGAAATCCGTCGGGTCCATGCGCATCTTGGACCACGAAAGCCGCTCTTTCAGCGTGGCCGAAAAACCGTTGTTCGACGCATCCCGGACGAAGTCACCGAGAGTGCGCTTCTGAAAATTATAATAGCCCGCCTGCTTTTTCAGTTTGCCAATGATCTTTTCCGGCGCTTCGAAGCTCCAGTCGGACAGCATGATCACATAGTCGCGGTCGTAAGAGAAAGGATCGGGCTGGGCGGGATCGATGATCAACGGCGCATACACGCCGAGTAGTTCCTGCCCGCCCGAATGGCTGTGGCACCAATAGGTGCCGCTCTGCCGCACAGGAAAACGGTAAGTGAAGGTTTCCCCGGGCTTGATCCCGCCGAAGCTCACACCCGGCACACCATCCATATCCGGCGGGAGGATCATTCCGTGCCAATGGATCGAAGCGATTTCGCCCAACCGGTTGGTGACGCGGATGATCGCCTCCTGTCCTTCGCGAAGACGGATCAGGGGTCCAGGAACGCTCCCGTTGATGGCCTGCGCCCCACCGCGGCGACCATTGATCATCAACGTTAGATCGCCGATCGAAAGATTGATCGGACCCGCGGCAGGCTGACCAAGCGGCGTCGCCATCGCGTCGTGCGGCTGCGCCCATGCATAGGTGGGTGCCATCGCTCGAAACGCAGCCAAGGTGCCAAACGCAGCCGCCCCATGGAGGAAAGTCCGCCTGCCTACGTCTTTCTTGCCGATCTCAGATTGGCCGTGAGAGCCTGATCCGAAATTAAGTTGAGTGGTGTCAGCGGGTTAGCTTGACGCCATCCCAAGTCGCTGATTCACGGGGTTTTGCAACAAACTTCCGGAGTTCGACGATGTGGACCGACACCACTCGGGC
>Ga0308017_1000599_pt1 | contig 10919 bp, 11 predicted proteins | sample Neamet280_FD_203145 | JGI IMG/M metagenome (GOLD analysis project Ga0308017, IMG submission 203145) | Marine microbial communities from water near the shore, Antarctic Ocean - #280 | ecosystem: Environmental > Aquatic > Marine > Unclassified | place: Southern Ocean | collected 2014-10-01
GGCCACCATGAGGATGCGGTCGGTACCGACCGCGTAGTTGTCGCGTACCTTGCCGCGCGCGAGCAGCGGCAGCGAGTGGAGTTGGGTGGTGTGCACCGCTTGTATCATGCCGTCGATGGTAGCGCATCTCGACTCGGGGCCAGCTGGTGACTGCGTTGTCCGTCTCCACGGGTCAATCGTCGACGGCATCGACATCATGCACAGCGTCGAGCCGATGCATGACATAGGCGTACAGCACGACGATGGCCACATAGGTCAGCAACGCGCCCTGAGCGGCCACCCAGTAGCTGAACGGCCAACCGAAAAAATCGAAGCGCAGCTCGCGCGCGAAGTACGCGACGACGAACGTCACCCCAAACCAGATCACCAGCAGTGCGCTCGTGATGACCAGAACGCAACGCCAATATCGTTGCTGCACGTCGTGCGGTCGCTGCATCGTGCGCTATCCCACCTGCCCCACCTTGAGCATGTTGGTGCCGCCCGGCGTGCCCATCGGCTCGCCGGCGGTGATCACGTACCGGTCGCCCGTCTGCAGGCGTCCGCGTGATTTCAGGTGTTGTTCCGCCTGCATCAGCGCCGTGTCCCGATCGGCACTGCCGCCCGCGATGCGCAGCGCGTGCACATTGCGGTACAGGGCAAGGCGCCGTGCCGTGCTCACGCGTGGCGTGATGGCAAAGATCGGGATGTCCACCGTGGGGCGGCTCATCCACAGCGGCGTGGAGCCGGACTCGGTCAGGGCGATGATGGCGCGCGCTTGCAGGTGCGATGCAATGAACAGCGCGCCGAGCGCGATCGATTGGTCGATACGCGCGAATCTCTTGCCGATGAAGTCGGCATCGAGCGCGTCGTGGTACGCTTGCTCCGCCGCCAGGCAGATGCGCGCCATCTCCTGTACCGTCTGCAGCGGGAATTTGCCGGCGGCGGTCTCGGCGCTCAGCATCACGGCGTCGGTGCCATCGAGCACCGCGTTGGCCACATCGCTGACTTCGGCGCGCGTGGGCACCGGTGCGTGAATCATGCTCTCCATCATTTGCGTGGCGGTGATCACGAGCCGATCGTGCTCGCGTGCCAGCGCGATCATGCGCTTTTGCAGCGCCGGCACGGCCGCATTGCCCACCTCGACCGCGAGGTCGCCGCGCGCGACCATGATGCCGTCGCTGGCCAGCAGAATCGCTTCCAGCTCGGGGATGGCTTCGGCACGCTCGATTTTGGCAATCAAGCCGGGGCGATGGTCATCGGTGGCGGCTTCATCGCACAGGCGGCGCGCCAAGCGCATGTCGTCGGCGTTCTTGGGAAAGCTCACCGCCACATAGTCGGCCCGTAGCGCCATGGCGGTGGCGATGTCGGCCATGTCCTTGGGGGTGAGCGCGGGGGCGGTCAACCCCCCGCCGCGCTTGTTGATGCCCTTGTGGTTGGACAGCTCGCCCCCCACCACGACGCGGGTGTGCACGGCCGCGCCTTCCACGCGGACCACTTCCAGCTCGATCAGGCCATCGTTGAGCAGCAAGATGTCGCCGGGCACCACGTCGCGTGGCAACTCCTTGTAGTCCAGGCCGACCACGGTTTCGTCGCCCGGCTCCGTCCGGGTGGCGTCGAGCACGAACGGCGCTCCCTCGCGCAGGGTGACACGGCCATGGGCGAACTTGCCCACCCGAATCTTGGGACCCTGCAGGTCGGCCATGATGGCCACCTCTTTGCCCAGGCGCTGTGCTGCGGCGCGCACGCGCTCGGCACGCTGGCGGTGATCGTCGGCGCTGCCGTGAGAAAAATTCAGGCGCACGACGTCGACGCCCGCCTGCAGCATGGCCTCGAGCATGTCGGGGGCATCGGACGCGGGTCCGAGGGTGGCAACGATTTTGGTGGCGCGCAATGGCATGGGGTCTCCTCGCAAGGTTGGGGCGGACCACCCGCGGGGGGTGGTGGCGCCGGATTTGGGTATTCTCCACCCCCTATCGTAGTACGCATGCGTGACAGCGCTTTGATACAGTGGCTGCATGAACGCCGAACGCCCCACTCGACGGCCGCCAGCCAAGCCGTTGGCGGGCGTGCGCATCGTCAGCCTGGCGCTCAACTTACCTGGGCCGGCCGCCGTGATGCGGCTGCGGGCGCTGGGCGCCCGCTGCACCCCGATCGAGCCGCCCACGGGCGATCCCATGCGGCACTACAGCGCTGCCGCCTACGCACGCCTGCACCGGGGTGTGGACGCGATCGAGCTGGATCTCAAAAGCGTGGCCGGCCAGCGTCGCTTGGCGCGCCGGCTCGACCGCGCCGACGTGTTGCTCACGGCCTTTCGCCCGTCGGCGCTGGCGCGGCTCGGGTTGGACGCCGATACCCTGCGCGCCCGCTGGCCGCGCCTGTGCGTGGTGCGCATCGTCGGCGGGCCGGGCGCGCGGGCCGAGGAGGCCGGGCACGATCTGACCTATCAGGCCGAGGCGGGCCTGATCGATGGCGAGACGATGCCGCCCAGCCTGCTGGCCGACATGGCTGGCGCCCTGCTGGCCGTCGAAGCGGTGCTGGCCGCACTCATCGTGCGCGAACGGACCGGTCATGGCGGGATCCATGACGTGGCGCTGAGTGACGCCGCCCGCTGGCTGGCGCTGCCGCGCGACTGGGGCCTGACCACGCCCGGCGGGCTGTTGGGTGGTGCCCATGCTGGGTACCGGATCTACCGCTGCGCTGACGGGCGGGTGGCGGTGGCAGCGTTGGAGCCCCACTTCGCCCACCGCTTGGGCGAGCTGGCCGGGCTGGGCGCACTGACCCCGCAGGCGTGCCTGCAGCCAGCCACCGCGCAAGCCTTGGCGCGCTGGTTCGGGCAACGCACGCGCGCGCAGCTGCGGGCGCTGGCGCGCCGGCATGATTTGCCGTGGGTGGTGTTGGAGTGACCATGGGCCAACAAACGAAACGATGGGTCGGAGTCGCCGTCCTACTAGGGCTGGCGGCGGCTGCGGCATGGTGGATGACGCAGCCGGTGCCGGTGCGCGTGGTGACCCTGGAGGCGCGGCCCGTGCAGATGTCGGTGGTCGTGGCCGGCCGCGTAGCGGCGGCGCGCGAGACGACCCTGGCCAGCACGGTGACCGGACGGGTATGGGCCACCCCCGTGGCCGAGGGGGCAGCGGTCCGGGCCGGCACCCCGCTCGTGGTGCTCGACAGCGACGAATGGCGTGCGGCGGTCGCACAAGCACGGGCGCAGCAGGCTGACGCGCGCAATCAACTGGCAGAGGCCGAGCGGCAGGCGGCCCGGCAGCGCGAGCTGCGCCAGCAAGGGTTCATCAGCGCGGCGGCGCTGGACGCTGCCGAGCGGGCGCGCGAGGCGGCCCGACAGCGTGTGGCCCAGGCCGACGCCGCGCTGCGGCAATCGCGCGCTCGCCTGGACCAGACGACCGTGCGGGCACCCACGGACGGTGTGGTGCTGTCGCGCTTGGTCGAGGTGGGCGACGGGGTGACGCCGGGCAAGCCCCTCGTGCGTCTGGCGCTGTCGGGCCCGCCGCGCATCGTGCTCGACTTGGACGAGCGCGACCTGAGCCAATTGGCCGAAGGGCAGCCAGCAGCGGTTCGGGTCGACGCTTGGCCCGATGCCCGCCTGTCGGCGCGGGTGCAGCGCATCGCCGCCCAGGTCGACAACGCGCGCGGCACGGTTCAAGTCGAATTGGCACTGACCGAGCTGCCCCGTGTGCAGTTGCTGCCGGGCATGACCGTGTCGGCCGAGATCGTCACCGGCGAGCCGCGCCCACGGCTGCTGCTGCCGCTGACGGCGGTGCGCGACGGACGGGTGGCGACGGTGGAGCAGGGGCGCGTGCGCTGGCGAACGGTCGAGACCGACCCCGCGCGTGACGGTGCGTTGCCTGTGCGCGCCGGTGTTGACGTGGGGGTGCAGGTGATCGATCCCGCGCCGAACTTGCCCGAAGGTGGGCGCGTCGAGGTGCGGCCGTGAGGTTCGTCTGGACGGTGGCGTGGCGGCTGCTACGCGATGGGCGGTTTCAGACCTGGCTCATCGTCGGCGGGGTCACGATTGGGGTGGCGGTGGTGGTCTACATCACGGCCATCATCGATGGCTTGCAGGCCAACATCATCGACCGCACGCTGTCGTCGCAGGCGCACGTGGTGCTGCGCCCGGCCGAGCGGCTCAACCAGCGGGCCTGGGACGCGCGGGCGGAAGTGCGCACGCTGGCCGACGTGCGCAAGCGCACCCAGCGCGAGGCCACCATCGGCGACGTCGATGCGGTGCTCGCCGCCGTGCGGGCCGTGCCGGGGGTGCAAGCCGCCGCAGCGGTGGCGTCCGGCCCGGGCGTGGCCCAGCAGGGCGGGGTGCGCAAGGCCATTGTCGTGCTGGGCGTGGATTTGGCGGATTTTCAGCAGGTCATCCGGCTGGACGACAAACGCCGCGAGGGCACGCTCTCGCTCGCCGCGGGCGAGGCGCTGATCGGCAGCGAGCTGGCCTCCGATCTCGGGCTGGCGCCTGGGGCGCGCGTGCGGCTGCAGTCCGCGTCCGGTGAGGTGCTGTCGGTGCGCGTCGCGGGGGTGTTGGATTACGGCGTGCAAGATCTCAACCGTCGGCGTGTGTTGCTGCCGCTGCGCGATGCGCAAAGCTTGCTGGGCTACGGGCTGGAGGTCACCGAAATCGACGTGCGCGTGCAGCGCTTGTTCGAGGCGCAGCGCCTGGCGGCGGATCTGTCGCGGGTCACGGGGTTGACCGCCGAGAGCTGGCAGGCCGCCAACGGCCAGCTGGTGACCGCCTTGCGCAGCCAGAGCGCGTCGGGCCTGATGATCCGGTTCTTCGTGACGCTGGCGGTGGCGCTGGGCATCGCCAGCGTGTTGGTGGTGTCGGTCGTGCAGCGCCAGCGCGAAATCGGCATCCTGCGCGCCATGGGCACGCCCCGACAGCGCATCCTGGCCGTCTTTTTGCTGCAAGGGGGGATCGTGGGCCTGGGCGGGTCGTTGCTGGGCACGGCGCTGGGGGCGGCGCTGGCCGTGGGATTTACGCGCGTGGCCCGCAACGCCGACGGCAGCCCGCTGTTTCCGATCGTGCTGCAGCCGGAGCTGTTCGTCTCCAGCGCCGCGCTGGCCACGCTGGTCGGGGTACTGGCCGCCTGGCTGCCCGCGCGGCGTGCTGCGCGTCTCGACCCCGTGGAGGCGATCCGTGGCTGACGTGCTGCGTCTGCAGGGCGTGCGCAAGCGCTACGGCGGGGGCGCGTCGCCGATCGTCGAGGTGCTGCACGGCATCGACCTGACGCTGGCGGACGGCGCGTTTGCCGCGCTCGTGGGTCCATCGGGGTCGGGCAAGTCCACGCTACTCAACCTCATCGGGCTGCTCGAGACGCCGTCGGAAGGCGAAATCTGGCTGGCCGGCCAGCCCGCCCACGCCGCCTCGGAGGCGCACCGCACCGCCTGGCGCAACCAATACCTCGGCTTCATTTTCCAGTTTCACCATCTGCTGGGCGCTTTCAGCGCCGAAGAGAACGTGCTGATGCCCGTGCTGGCGGCCGGGCGCGGTCGCATCCACGCCGACGACCGCCGCCGCGCCCGCCTGCTGCTGGAGCGCACGGGTTTGGCGGCGCACGCGCATAAACGGCCGGTGCAGCTCTCCGGAGGCCAACAGCAGCGCGTGGCCATCGTGCGCGCGCTCATGAACCGCCCGCGATTGGTGCTGGCCGACGAACCCACGGGCAACCTGGACTCCCGCACCGCGCAAGAGGTCTTTGCCCTGCTGCGCGAGCTCAACCGCGACGAAGGCACGGCATTTCTCATCGTCACGCACGACGCGGGGCTGGCGGCTCGCTGTGATCGGCAGGTGTATTTGCAAGACGGGCGGCTGGTGCGGGACTCGGCAGGGGCTGCGTGATAAGCGCTATCGATGGGCTAAACAGAATCGATTGATAATCGTATTGAGAATCGCTACCATGACCCCATCATCCCCTGCACATCGAGGAGTACGGTCATGGCACGCATCCGTCGCATCGTCCACACCCACCGCTTGGCGCTGCTGAAAACCGCCACCTACTACGTGCTGCACATCACGGTAGCGGCGGCCGTTGCCTACGCCGTCACGGGCAACCTGTGGGCGGCGCTGACCCTGTCGTTGCTGGAGCCCACGGTGCAGGCAGTAGCGTACTTTTTCCACGAGCGCGCCTGGGCGCGGGTGGTGGCGCGCGCGCAACCGCGGCAGACGCCGCGCCTTGCACCGTCCGTTGCCGCGGGTTCATCGGCGCTGGGCTGAACGGGTGCATTGGCGCCCATGCAGTCACGGCTGCCGCCACCGGCGCGTGGGGCCCGTGGGGGCTTTCTACAATCGGAGCCTCATGCTGCCGCCTGTCGCCGTTGCGCAGGCGACGACCCCCAGGAGGTTCCACCATGGCCGAATCCCCATCGGACTCGCGCGCGCAGCTCAAGCGCGCCGCGCTCGATTACCACGAGCACCCCACACCGGGCAAACTGTCGGTGACGCCGACCAAGGCACTGTCCAACCAACGTGACTTGGCGCTGGCGTATTCGCCCGGGGTGGCCGCGCCCTGTGAGGAGATCGTCGCCGACCCGGCCAACGCCTTTCGCTACACCGGCCGCGGCAACTTGGTGGCGGTGATCACCAACGGCACGGCGGTGCTGGGTCTGGGCGACATCGGGCCGCTGGCGGCCAAGCCGGTCATGGAAGGCAAGGCGGTACTGTTCAAAAAGTTCGCTGGCATCGACGTCTTCGACATCGAAGTCAACGAAAAAGACCCCGACCGGTTGGTGGACATCATCGCCGCGCTGGAGCCCACGTTTGGCGGCGTCAACCTCGAGGACATCAAGGCACCCGACTGCTTCTACATCGAGCGCCGGTTGCGCGAGCGCATGAAGATCCCGGTGTTTCACGACGATCAGCACGGCACGGCCATCGTCGTGGGCGCGGCGCTGCTCAATGGCCTGCACGTGGTGGGCAAGTCGCTGCAGGACATCAAGCTGGTGACGTCGGGTGCCGGGGCGGCGGCGCTGGCGTGCCTGAACCTGCTCGTCAAACTGGGTTTGCCGCGCCAAAACATCTGGGTGACCGACCTGGCGGGTGTGGTGTACGAGGGCCGCACCGAACTGATGGACCCGGACAAGGCCCCCTTTGCGCAGCGCACCGACGCGCGCACGCTGGCCGAGGTCATCGAGGGGGCCGACGTGTTTCTGGGCCTGTCCGCAGGCGGTGTGCTCAAGCCCGAGATGGTGGCGCGCATGGCGCCGCGTCCGCTCATCTTTGCGCTGGCCAACCCGACACCCGAAATCCTGCCCGAACAGGTGCGCGCGGTGCGCGATGACGCCATCATGGCCACGGGGCGCAGCGACTACCCGAATCAGGTCAACAACGTCCTGTGCTTTCCGTACATCTTCCGGGGGGCGCTCGATTGCGGGGCCACCACCATCACCGACGAAATGGAAATCGCCGCCGTGCACGCGATCGCCGAGCTGGCGCGCGCCGAGCAAAGCGAAGTGGTGGCCCAGGCGTACGCGGGGGAGAAGCTCGCCTTTGGGCCGGAGTACCTGATCCCCAAGCCGTTCGACCCGCGGCTGATGATGCGCATCGCCCCTGCGGTGGCCGAGGCGGCGGCGCGCAGTGGCGTCGCCCAGCGGCCCATCGCTGACCTGGATGCCTACCGCGAGCGGCTGCAGACCTTCGTGTTCGCGTCGGGCACGCTGATGAAGCCGGTGGTTGCCATCGCCAAGCAGGCGCGCTACAAGAGCGTGGCCTATGCCGAGGGCGAGGAGGAGCGCGTGCTGCGCGCCGCGCAGGTGGTGGTCGACGAGGGGCTGGCGCGTCCGGTGCTCATCGGGCGGCCCGCCGTGATCGCCCAGCGCATCGAGCGCTTTGGGCTGCGGCTGCGCGCCGGCGACGATTACGACGTGGTCAACGTCGAGCAGGATCACCGCTACCGCACCTTCTGGCAGGACTACCACCAGCTGATGGAGCGCCGCGGCGTGACGCCGCAGATGGCCAAGATCGAGATGCGCCGCCGCCTCACGCTCATCGGGGCCATGCTGCTGCGCCATGGCGAAGTGCATGGGCTCATTTGCGGCACCTGGGGCACGCCGGCCATGCACCTGCACTATATCGATCAGGTGATCGGCAAACGCCCGGGCGCGCAGGCCTATGCGGCCATGAACGCCATCTTGCTGCCCGGGCGGCAGGTGTTCTTGGTCGACACCCACGTCAACATCGACCCCAGCGCCGAGCAACTGGCCGAGATCACGCAGATGGCCGCGCGCAAGATCATGCGCTTTGGCATCACGCCCAAGGCGGCGCTGCTGTCGCATTCCAATTTTGGTTCATCCGATGCCCCGAGCGCGGTCAAGATGCGCAAGGTGCTGGCCATGCTGCGTGAGCAGGCCCCTTGGCTGGAGGTGGACGGCGAGATGCACGGCGACGTGGCGCTGGACGCGGCCGCGCGCCAGCAGATCATGCCGCGCAGCACTCTGCATGGTGAGGCCAACCTGCTGGTGTGTCCCAACTTGGACGCGGCCAATATTGCCTACAACCTGCTCAAGACCGCGGCCGGTGGCGGCATTGCCATCGGCCCAATGTTGCTGGGGGTGGCCAAACCCGTGCACATCTTGACCGCCAGCTCCACGGTGCGCCGCATCGTCAACATGACGGCGCTGACCGTCGCCGAGGCCAACGTGGGGCCGCGCGCGGTGGGCGCCGCCGACGGCACGGGCGGGCCATCCGGCCGCGCCTGAGCGCGCACGCCCATCCGCAGCACAAGACTTCCGATTTGTCAAGATCTTGCAATCCGCGGACGGTTCAGGCACACTTGCGCGCTTGATTTCAGGGTTTACCCCAAGAGAGGATCGGGTGCGCAACGGGTGGCGTTGGTCGTGGCTGGCCTGGCTCGCGGCTTTGGTCTGGTGGGCGGCGGCGCTGCCGACGCTGGCGCGCGGCGACGTCGAGCCGACACCGGCGGCGGCCGAGATGCCCGTGGTCGCACTGGCCGAGCTGCCGCGCGAGGCACAGGTGGTCATGCGCCTGATCCGACAAGGGGGGCCCTTTCCGTACGAGAAGGACGGCACGGTGTTTTTCAACCGCGAGCGATTGCTGCCCGCCCAAAAACGGGGCTACTACCGCGAGTACACGGTACCCACGCCTGGTTTGACGCACCGGGGTGCGCGCCGCATCGTCTGCGGCGGCTGGACGCCCACCGTGCCCGACGCCTGCTACTACACGGCCGATCACTACGCGAGCTTTCGCCGCATTGTGCCGTGACGCGCAGGAATCCGTTTTTCCATCGATCTCTCGCTTGGACCCAATGACCATGGAACAGCCGCTGCGCAACGTTCGACCCAACATCGTCCAGTCGATTCGCGCCTTCACGGTCAAAGACCTGCAGGCCGCCGCCGAGGCGCTGGGCCACCACTTCCTGTACGCCAACCTGGCCACGGCCCAGAACAAGCAGGACATCCTGGAGCTGATCTCGAATCAGTATCAGCTGCCGCCGCACAACGGCAAAAACCTGGATGCCTTGTACGACTGCCTGACCGATACGGTCTACAAGTCGGGGCCGCAGACCGGCTTCATCGTGGTGCTGGAGCACATCCCCACGAGCCCCAAGTTCGACAAGGAAGCGCGCGAGCAGCTGCTCGACGTCTTCCGTGATGTGGCCGACTTTTGGGCTGAGCGCAAGGTGCCGTTCCGCTGTTTTTATTCGTTCTCGGTGGCGCGGGCGCCCAAGCCGGCCGATCTGGCCGCCACCGACGAGCCGTTGTTGACCGACAAGCTGGTCGACGTCAGCCCGCAGGCGTTGCGCATGAGCAGCCCGTTCAACGCGGGCTACTGGCTCAGCGCGGCCTGACCGCCTGGCCCCGGGGCGGCGGTCCCGTCCTGCTCGGGAGTCCTGCCTCGGGGTTCAGGGGTGCGCGGGGCCGCCCAACGCTTGCGCCAGCGCCACGTATTCGGCCACGGGCACCTCCTCGGCGCGGCGCTGCGTGTCGAAAGCCCCGCCGTAGCCCCGCGCCTCGAGCCAAGGGCCCAGGGTGTGGCGCAGCAGCTTGCGCCGCTGCGAAAACGCCACTTGCACCAGCGCTTCCAGCAGCGCCACGTCCAGCGCCGCGGGCGTGGGCCAGGGCACCATGCGTACGACGGCGCTGTCCACGCGCGGGGGCGGCTCGAACGCCTGCGGCGGCACGAGCAGCACCGTCTCCATGGCATAGCGCCATTGCAGCATGACGCTCAGCCGCCCATAGGCCGCGGTGGCGGGCGTGGCCACCATGCGGTCGACCACTTCCTTTTGCAGCATGAAGTGTTGGTCCAGCACGCGGTCGGCCCAGGCCAGCACGTGAAACAGGATGGGGGTGGAGATGTTGTACGGCAAGTTGCCGACCACGCGCAGGCGCCGTGGGACGGCCGCTCCCGGTGTGTTGCCGCAGTGCGCGGCGAGGGCTCCGAAGTCCACCTGTAGCACGTCGGCTTCGACCACCTCCAGCTGCGGGTGACGGCGCAGGCGCGCAGCGAGGTCGCGGTCGAGCTCGATCACCGTTAGCCGCCCCAGCCGCTCGACCAAGGGCTGCGTGAGCGCCCCCAGGCCGGGGCCGATTTCCACCATGCAGTCACCCGGCTCGGGGTCGATCGCGCGCACGATGGCGTCGATGACCGCGGGGTCGCTTAGAAAATGTTGTCCGAAGCGTTTGCGGGCCCGGTGACCGTGGGTGTTGCCAGTGACGCGGCGGGACGGCTTCACTGCGGTGCCTCGCGGATTTCGATATAGGCACGGCTGCGTTGCTCGCGCAACCGCTCGGCCAGGGTTTCATCGGCCTTGCGCTCCCGCAACAGGGAACGTACGGCGTCGCGCAGCTCGCGCGGGCTGCGCTCGACCGTGCGGCGCTCCTGCACCTCGATCAGGTGCACGCCAAAGCGCGACACCACCGGGGCCGACACCTGCCCAGGGGCGAGCGCGTCCATCGCCTCCTCG
>Ga0308017_1000600_pt1 | contig 10896 bp, 9 predicted proteins | sample Neamet280_FD_203145 | JGI IMG/M metagenome (GOLD analysis project Ga0308017, IMG submission 203145) | Marine microbial communities from water near the shore, Antarctic Ocean - #280 | ecosystem: Environmental > Aquatic > Marine > Unclassified | place: Southern Ocean | collected 2014-10-01
CCACTTGGAAAAAGAGGACCTGAAAAAGGCGTAGCGGAACGAATTCGTCGCCTGCATGCATCGGATGAAGATTTCGAAGCACTTTGATCAGTCGAGGCCAGCGGATACCATGTGTTGGCGCGCCAATTGAAGAACACGGGTTGTTTCTTCATGAGACAATTGTTGCTCGGCCATGTCCCAATCCAACCACATGTAACCACGGTGTTCATGAGAAAGTTTGACTGTAAGTTGCTCGGTTTGAGCAAGGTACCAGTAAACCTGCTTCTCCTTTTTCTTGCCCCTGTGCCTGTAGGTGTATTCGCTCCGTTCAGCAAACCCATCGACGAAGTTGATTTTATCGATGCCGGTTTCTTCAGCCAACTCTCTTCGAGCAGTGGCATGGTGATCATCATCGTCTTCTTCGACGTGACCCTTTGGAAAATCCCAGTGGCCCTGAGGATACTGCAACAACAAGACTGTCCCGTAGTTGACCAACACAACGCCACAGGAAGTCTCCATAACCCTCACTGGAAGGCCGTTGCTCAAGTCCTTTGTGGCGGTTGTGATTCCACAAATCTTCTTGTGGGCGTTGCCTCCCCTTCAGGTCATGGGGCAGCAAGGCAACGTGCTTGAGGCGGCAGGTCTGCCGCAATTTACTTCCATCATTGCTGATTCAGACCTTGATGGATTGTGCGCTGCTGCAGTTCTAAAAGCTGCGAACCCAGATGCTACCGTTCATTTTGCACATGCTGCTTTGGTCCGTTCAGGCGCCATCGATCACTTGGTCGACCGCCAAACCGCCATGGTCGATTTACCGTTCCATCCTGATTGTGGGTGGTATTTGGACCACCACCAAACCAACCGTCCCAATGAGGCAGAAGAAGCCATTTTTGTGGCCAACGGGGGGACATGTCACTGGGAAGCCACACCTTCGGCAGCTCGCTTGGCTTACGATGTTCTTAGCCCCTACATCGATTTGACTCATCTTGAAGAAATCATGCCCGTCGTGGACGCTTTAGACTCTGGGCAAATCAGTCGTGAAGCCTTCATGAAAGACGGACCAATTTTGCAACTTGCCCGTTCCCTTTCGCTTCGGGAGCCGGACCACATGCTTCGAGTTCTTGACATGCTTTCCAAAGGCCTCCGGCTTTCGGAAGTGTTGGCTGACCAAGCCATTGCTCCACATGTGAAACGGGCGAAATCTGAACGCGCAGCGGCACAACTTGTTGTTGAAGCCCATACGACCATTGTTGACCGATTGGCGATCTGCAGGATGGATGAAAAAGGAGTCCGTTCAAACGGTTATCTCGTGACGGCTTGGGCGGGCGATAAGGCCGATGCGTGTTGCATTGTCCACGGCTATGCTGACGGGTCCATTGATACACCTGAGCGCCCTGCTTTATCTGCCAGTTTTTATGCGAATTCCTTCCTTCCAAACGGGCAGGGGAAGTACGACCTCTCTCGCCTTGCTACGGCGCTTGACCCAACAGGTGGCGGCCATGCGAATGCGTGTGGGTGCCGGGTTCAGCCACCTGGCGTTGATGCCAACCTCGAAGTGTGGTTGGGCATGTGGATCAACCGCGACAATGCATTGGCCATTCGTTGATTATCCGAGGACCATAAACAGGTACAGGAATCCGAGGAAAGCGTGAATAAAAACGAGAACGACAACCAAGTCGGCTGCTCGACCATGCTTCAACACATGGTGGCTGAATTTTTCGCCATTGGTTCGCGCGATTTTCGCTTTTCGACCCATGCGTGCGAGTAAGAACAACAACGTGAAGCCCACAGGACCCATGAATCCGTGCAGACTTTGCGGCATAAGGTTCGATAAAGCATCTCCATTTGTGCGAAGGCCAACCACGGCTCGAGCCATAAAAGCCACCAAGATCACGCCAAAGGTCGCCCAGAGCAACCGCTCACCCATACGTTCGTGACGGCTGCGAGCATCCTTGCGTTCCTCACCTTTGAGTTCATGGCCTTTTTTCCGCCATGAATATTGCCACCAAATCCAGACCAACAACGCTGACGCAAGCAGTGGGTGCAGAAGCATCACGATTGCATTCACGGGGTCCATTGAACTCGCCTTCACACCTTGGCAGGTTTCCTTGCTTCATGGATGTTGCTGGGCAAGTTGGCTCAATCGATGGTTCATCGAGGAGTGCACCCTGCCGGTGGGTTGAAGGAGGGTAGGTGGAGCCAACAGATGAGGGGCGAGCATTCTGCAGGAGAACTATCTGGCGAATTGCCTTGAAGCTGCGTTCAAATCGAACGCACCCAAAGTCCGTCGTCAGTCCTTTGTCGTCCGAACGCCGGATTGGCAATTGTTAGAAAAACAATGGCGCCCAATCCTCCTGCTCGCCGTAGCAGAAACTGAACTGCCAGCAGCAGATGAAGATGATCAACCCTCTCCAATGCGCCGTTCAAGCAACGCCCGCCGTACTCGAAACCGCCGAGGTGGTCGCGGCACATCAGGCCCAATGGACACCATTCCATCGGCCCAAGAGATGATTCTTCCGAGTGACTTTTCGGACGCATACCGGCTCGCTGTTTTGCTTGCACACAAACTCCTCAACAAAGATGACTGGGATTCTGAATGGGAAACCACAGAAACCTCCCTGCGGAATGCTTGCCTTGCGGATGGCGTCCACCCGGTGTGGGCCGATCTCGCCCAGCACACCCCATTGTTTGGGCAATTTGCTGCTTTCCCAGTCGCTAAACCAAAGAAAACCGCTTCGAAAAAGAAGGTCAACAGTTCCGCTGGGGCCATCGATCCAATGAACACCAACGACCTAGCAGAGGCTTTGGAGGCTCTTTCCGGAGCCGTTGATACGGCAGAAGCACAAGTGGCCATGCGAACTGTTGGCTCACAGTTGTCCTCTGGAAGGTCATTGAATCCCGCTCCTTTGCTGTTTGAACTCGAAGGTCCTGCTTCGATTATCTCTGCCCTCTTGTCGATCGCCGCTGGTCTTGATCCTGAACCATCCCTTTCGAAGGTTGAAAAAGTCGATGCGGATTTAGCAGCGGCCCTCACCGACCTTGTGCAGTTGCGCAACGGGCAAGTGGCCGATTGGAAGGCCAGTTCAAACGCTTCAGGCGATCATTCTCTTGCCCGCTCCCGCCGCTTCCTCGCATGGCACCACCCACCGGAATCAACGGCTGCCCTGAAAGCCAAAGTCCTGACAGAAGGTATGGAACTTTTGCGAGAAGGCAAAGCACCTACACAAGCCATTGAGCGTGTGATGTGGTGGCGCCTGGCTGCCCTTCACCGTGAAGGAAGCACCGAAGAGACCGTTCAGACCCTTACCGCTTTGAAACTCGACGCTCATGCGGAACTCTCCCACCTCCTCCCCTTGATTTCAGACTTGAACAACGAAGATGTTCAAGCCTGGTTAAACGGTCAAATTCCGCATCTCGATGACGGTGCGTTGGTCGATATCATTTCCTCAGAAGGCCTCGATACGGACCTTCAAGCGTGGGCAGCGAAGCACCTCAGCGAAGAAAATGGAGAAGCATGGGAAAGCGTGCTCCCAATTGTCATCGACATCTACACCCGTTCGATGAACCTCCGAAGATTGTCGGAAATCATCGTCAAGAACGACCTCACACCAATGTCCCACCCATACGAGACGTTGCTTGCAGCACATCTGCTTGCAGCCGGTAAGGACAACGACCTTTGGCACGCAGTTCGAGCGGCTCGTGAAAAGGCACTCGACTCCATTCACAGCACCGATGCCCCACCTGCGTTCTCCTCGACAAGTGAAGCGTTGTTGATGCTTTTCGAAGGTGAAAACGTCGATGATGAACGCATCGGTACCCTGCTGGATAAGAGCGGACTTCTCGCCTTCGGTGTCATCCGCCGTGCTCTCCGTGAAGGTGGCTCAGGTGTTGTCGAAACCAAGGAACTCACTTCGTTAGAAGAGAGCATTGCCGAGGCAGAACTTTCCCACATGGAACGAAACTTGTTCGCTGCTGTGATCGACACCCTTCGCCTCAACCGCGTCGCTTTGATGCTTCAACACGGCACTTCGAACGGCGACATTGTGGAGGGCGTGAACACCCTTTTGAGCAACGAAAACATTCCAACCGCAATGATCCATTCCGTCCGTCACTTGGTGCTGGAACACGACTTAGGCCTCCCTTCGATGGTTCGCTGGTACCAAACCAATGACCCATTGTCACCATGGCACACCCTCGCAAGAGCCTCGGTGTCTGCTTCGGACAAAGATGAACTGAACGCAGCACGGGATTATCGCCGAGCTGGCGATCATGAAGGATTTGACTATGAACACAAAATCGTTCTCTATCGAAAGTCCCTCATCCACCTTGCATTTGCTGAGCAGTGGAAAGAAGCGGTTGAACTCCTTGATGCGCAGCCAGCTTTGCGCAGTGCCCTCACAAAGCGGTTCCAACTCTACCTGCGAGTCTCGCACATGTCAACCAAAGACACGAACGCAGCAACCCGTTTGCTGAAGGATTTCGTCCGCTCCACAAAGATGGTCCCTCAAGAAAACGAGGAAGGCGAAATGGTTGATGTGGAAGTCACTTACTTTGCTGAAGACGACCTTGACATGCTCAAAACCTACCCGTTGGAACATTCCCGTGTGCTTCCAGCAGATCCGTTCAGTGGTCGAGTAACTGCGGCGGTGAACTCCCTCCAGAAGAACCGTCGTCGACAACGCAATGCCTTCGACACCCGCTTTACGCAATTGATGCAAGGCCCTTCTCCTTCGCTCAAAGATCTCTATGAATTGGCAAGCGAGGCAGCCCAAGAAAAGCCAGTTGAAGGATTGATGTTCCTCGAGCGAGCACAAAACAAAGGTCAATTCAGTGTACGTGAAATTAAGCGAATCGCTGTAGCCGAGCAAGGTTTGTTCTCGACTTTTAGAGAAAACATCCCAAACGCCTCACGACGTTACCTCCGCAACCTTTCGCTTTCCCCGCTTGTCCTTGTCGACACCAACGTGCTGGTCGACGCACTGATGGATGCCATCAAGCAACGCTTGGAAGTGTTCACTGAAGCCAGCCTCGACATCGCAGGGCACGGTCACTTCCACCATGTGCTGTTGAAGCGCGCTCAAGAAGGAAAGATCGAACTTTGGCTCCCTAAGATTGTCAAGCAAGAACTGTCTGGTATCGCCAGCGATCTTGGTTTCCTTCGTTCTCGATTCAACGACCTTTTGGTTCCACCATCAATGCTTGACACTGTGTTCTGCAAGGAAGTCATCGGTGAACTCGTCGATCAGGTGCTCCAAGATTACAACACGTGGCGCCCAATGGATCTTCAAATTGAAGAAGAAGCAGACGATGAAGCAAACAAGGAACTTGTGGTCGACTTCTTGAGAGAGTACACCGAAATTTATGAAGAAATCACCGCTATGAAGCGAACCCGTGGAGAGCCAGCTCGAACGGTTGTTGATGGCTTGGATGTCTATCCTGAGGCACCGGATCGAACCCTCATGCGAATTGCGCTGCATCTTGCTCAGCAAACTCTTGGAAACCTCGGAACAGTCCTTGTTGCAACTCGAGACAGCGACTTCACGCTTGTCTCACGAGCCTTCGAAGAACGGTTTGGATTCGGCGTGGCTAAGAACAGCCGTGCTCTGAACAGTTTCCTGCACGGATGAGTTTTTGCTCACATGTGTGAAATCATTGCATCGCCGAAGGCGCTGCAAGAAAGCAATGTGGCGTTATCCATCAATCGCTCGAAATCATAGGTTACAGTTCGTGCAGAGATTGCGCCTTCCATGCCTTTGACAATCATGTCAGCAGCTTCAGTCCATCCCATGTGGCGAAGCATCATTTCAGCGGAGAGGATGATCGAACCCGGGTTCACCTTGTTCATGCCTGCATACTTTGGAGCCGTACCGTGGGTTGCTTCAAAGATTGAAATTCCAGTGTCGTAGTTGATGTTTGCACCTGGTGCAATGCCAATTCCACCGACTTGAGCAGCAAGAGCATCAGAGATGTAGTCGCCGTTGAGGTTCATTGTAGCGAGAACAGAGTACTCAGCAGGACGGGTGATGATTTGTTGCAACATAGCGTCTGCGATGACGTCCTTGATCAGAATATCTCGTCCAGTTGTTGGATTCTTGAGGGTGCACCATGGGCCACCATCGATTTCGACTGCACCAAACTCTTCCTTTGCAACAGCGTAACCCCAATCACGGAATCCACCTTCTGTGAATTTCATGATGTTACCTTTGTGAACCAGAGTGAGGCTTTCCTTGTCATTCTCCAACGTGTGACGGATGGCAGCACGAACGATTCTTGCTGTGCCTTCTTGGGAGATTGGCTTGATGCCGATTCCAGAGGTGTTTGGGAATCGAATCTTGTCAACGCCCATTTCATTCTGTAGGAAGTCGATGACCTTCTTGACTTCAGGCGATCCTGCTTCCCATTCAATTCCAGCGTAAACGTCTTCGCTGTTTTCTCGGAAGATGATCATGTCCACATCACCAGGTGCTTTGACAGGTGAAGGTGTTCCCTCGAACCAGCGAACGGGTCGCACACAAGCGAACAAGTCGAGCTTCTGTCGCAGAGCGACGTTGAGTGAACGAATGCCACCGCCGACGGGTGTCGTCAATGGTCCTTTGATCGAGACCAAACCGGTCCTCATTGCATCGAGCGTAGCCTCAGGCAACCATTCGCCAGTAGCGTTGAATGCTTTTTCTCCAGCCAACACTTCTGACCAAACAATAGCACGTTCGCCGCCGTAAGCCTTGCTTACCGACGCATCGACGACCTTGATCATCACCGGGGTGACGTCGACTCCAATTCCATCGCCTTCGATGAAATGAATTACTGGGTCATTTGGGATGTTGAGTATGCCGTTGTCCATTGTGACTGGGGTTCCTGCCATTGCAATCGATTCAACGCAGATGCATCCCCTTCAAGAATGAACCGCCCTTAGGAGTTCTATGTACGGACGCGTAGATTGGACTGGTGGCGACAACCTAGCGAGCACCAATGAACGCGGCGACCGTCTTGATTTGAACTGGGAAGAAGGTCCTACGCCAATGCAAGTTGTTCTGCAGATGATCGGTGCTTGTTCGATGGCTGATGTTGTTCTTGGTTTGAAAGAACGACCCTTCACGGAAGCTTGGGTCGAGATGGATGCCACACGCGCAGAAGAGCGCCCCAAGGTGTTCACCAACATTCACATGGTTTACCACGTTCGTGGCGATGTTCCTCTGAAACTTCTCGAGCGCATCGTCGCCAAAAGCCATGAAAAATACTGCACTGTCTCCCAGATGTTCGTCAACGTCAAGATGACGCATGCTTGTGAAGTTCACAAGTGACGCTCAGTTTGTCACAACTCGCAATGCTGTCAGTGAGTTCATTGCGTTAAGCAGCAGTTCCCTCAATGCATTGTACAGTGGATGCCATGCCTGCGGAATTTGTGCTGGTGCTGCGACCGGCAAGGTTCCTTGATCGGTTGACAACACTGTGGCGAAGGGGCGAACTTCACCCGTACCGGCCATGTCGATGATCAATGAGAGGTGGTAGGCTTGCTGATCCTTGATGACTTTTGCAGTTTCGATCTTGGCGATGGCTTCAGCAGGAAGGCCACTCAACCAATCTTCACCACGTTCAATCATTAATTGGAGTTCCTTCTTAACAAGAATTTCGAGGAGTTCCGCTACGACATCGTTGGAAAGTGGGGCCATGGGTGATGCTTGTGGAACCACTGCTTCGAGGGGGGCAACTTCGACGGGTGACTCTGTGGTTGTGCCCATCTCCAAAGAGAAGGTGGACTCACCTGCGATCAATGATTGTTCATCGTCGTCATCGTCATCCATGAAAGCAGTGAGCAGGTCTGCGTGTTGGTGGGCCTGTGGTTGTTGATTCATTGGAACGGTCTGAGCTGGAACGGGACGCACAGCGTCCAACTCTTCTTCTTCGACGTGTTCTGGTGCAGATTCCCAAGGTCCCATCATAGTATCACTTCGATTTGTCATCACCCTAGTACATCAAAGGATGTTTTCCGAGTCTTTTTTTTTACGAAGTTATTTCCACACATACCACCGATAGATTATCAATGAACAAGTGCATCTTAATGGCCCAAGTGTCAAAGGGGCGGGCCGATTCGGTTGAGATGAAGCACATGAGGTTCTCTCCAACTCGTTCGACCGTTTTGTTAGCGGCTTTGGCGTTCATGCTTCTCTGCCTTCCAAGCCTGTCCAGCGTTCCAACGGGCGTGGGGCAAATGGGAGGCGGTGGGTGCATCTGCCACGGCGGTGATTCAGAACAAGTCGCTGTCTCCATCGTTGGCCTCCCATCTTCGTTTGAATCGAACACCAGTTACAATCTTTCAATCTCAATTGTGAGCTCAATTTCAGAAAATGACGACGGCCACCAGGGTGGTTTCCGGTTGAGCGTGCAGGGTAATGGAACGATTGCTTTTGAAAATTCGACAGCCACCCAGGAACTCGATGATGGCTGGACACACGAGATCGATGGCACCTATCAGCGAGGATGGAATTTCACTTGGACTTCTTCGAATGATTCGATTGAACCCGTCGAATTCATCGTCCATGGCAACGCCGTAAACGGAAACAACATGTCGAGTGGAGATGCTTGGAACAGCTTTGGACGAACCATTGCCCATGTTGACAACCCAATCGAGGTGGAACAACCTGTGTTTGATCGTGAAATAGGTCTTCTCGATTGGTTGGTGTTCACCCTTGGGCTCTCCACCCTAGCGTTCTGCCTTGTTCGGGCTGTTCGTTGACTCAGTTTACGAACTCGATGTGCCTGTTCTGGAGAGCTCGTAGTTGGCGGTTTTCACTCGCACCGTGGATTTGATCGCTCTTTACCCCGGTGAGCACAAGCATCACTCGAATCTCGTCGCCCAATTCTTCACGGACAGCCGCTCCCCAAATCACTTGAGCATGTGGGGATATTTGGTCGGTGATGATCTTGGCACATCTCTCTGCCTCACCAAGGGTCAGGCTTGGACCGCCGACCACGTTGATCAGGGCACCGCGCGCATCGGATGAATCAATATCAAGCAGAGGTGAATGCATTGCCTCTTCGGTTGCAGCCTCGACTCGCCCAGGACCACTTGCTTCACCCAGACCAATCATGGCCACACCGCTGCCGTATTGGATGACGGATCGGAGATCTTCGAAATCGAGGTTGACCATGCCATCGGTCGTGAGCATTTCTGCGACACCGGTGATCGAACGGACCAACAGTTCATCGCCGACTCGAAACGCATCGCCGATTGGTAAATCCTTGACGCCTTCGATTTCGAGCAAGCGTTCGTTGGGGATCACGAGGATGGTATCACAATGTTCACGCAATCGCTCCAGCCCCCATTCGGCATTTTGCCGTCGGAGAGCTCCTTCAGAATTGAATGGATAGGTGACCACAGCAATGGTCATGGCCCCTTGTTGCTTTGCTAAGCGAGCGATTTGTCCAGCAGCACCGGTCCCAGAACCGCCACCCATTCCAGCAGTAATGATTGCGAGTTGGGTGTCGTTGGTGATGCGTCGAAGAGAAAGTTCCGATTCAAGAGCAGCAGCTTCTCCCTTTGTCGGGTCGCCACCTGCGCCTCTGCCACGTGCAGTTCGGCCGATCAGTATCTTTTCTTCCAAGGGTGACATCAGCAAGGCTTGAGCGTCTGTGTTGATCGCGTATCCTGTGACGTATGAATTCTTGAACAATCGTTCGTTGAACAGTCGGTTGACTGCGTTGCATCCTGCCCCGCCAACACCGTAGACACGGATCCTTGGTTGCAGTGATTCAAGCAAAGCTTGCAGTTCGACTTCAGAGTTTTCACCCATTGGTGGAGCGACGGTTTCACTTGCCGATTGTTCGGCTTCGGTTAGTTCCAAGACTCGTTCAACGAGGTGTCGCATGCTGCTTTGCTTGCTGACGTGACCTTGAATGTGCCGCACCTAAAAAGGGCCAAAACAGGCTTTTCTTACCGTATGATCAATCTCGGAGACCCTCTTGGGTCACCTGATAGACACATTCGCCATCAGGGAGGTTGGGGGAGTCAACCAGTCGAGCAATACGTCGTCCAGCTTTTGCTTTACGGAGATAGAGTCTGAAGGTCGAAGCGTGAGCGAGCACGTGGCCTCCGATTGGCTTGGTTGGGTCGCCCCACATTGCATCAGGCTTGGAATGAACTTGGTTGGTGACAAGGACAAGGGCGTTGTTGATGTCAGCAAGTTGCTTCAAATCCTTGAGGTGCCGATTGAGTTTCTGTTGGCGGTTGGCAAGCATGCCTCGTCCAATGTATTCAGCACGGAAGTGGCTTGTCAACGAATCCACGATGATCATCTTGACGTTGAGGCCTTTGCTCATTCGCTTGATTTCATCGACCAGAAGCATTTGGTGGTCTGAGTTGTAGGCACGTGCCACGTGAATTCGGGCAAGCACAGCATCGGGGTCAAGACCGTGACCTCGGGCCATTTGGGTGATTCGTTCTGGTCGGAAGGTGTCTTCAGTATCGATGTAAAATACATCACCATCGAATCCGCCTTCATCCATAGGAAGGGTGCAGTTCACGGCGAGCTGATGCCCAATCTGGGTCTTACCGCTGCCGAAAGCTCCGTACACTTCAACGAGGGCTTGGGTTTCAAATCCGCCACCCAGCAAATCGTCGATGGATTGAACCTTTGAGGTCAGTTTCAACACTTCACGTCGTCGTTCGAGCAATGCGTCACCTGAAACGAAGCCACCGATGTTGGCCATTTTCTTAGCAGCGCCGATGATCTTGGTAGCAACTGCTTCACCGAGTTCAGCTTGGTCAGCGAGGTCCCCTGCGGACATCACAGCGAGTGCGAGGAGGTCATCAAAGCCGGCTTCTCGCAACTTTTCAGCAGTGGCTGGTCCTACGCCAGGGAGGTCTTCGATTTGGACCTCTGGGGCTTCATCTTCCGTTGGCATCACTGGCAATGGCTG
>Ga0308017_1000602_pt1 | contig 10866 bp, 17 predicted proteins | sample Neamet280_FD_203145 | JGI IMG/M metagenome (GOLD analysis project Ga0308017, IMG submission 203145) | Marine microbial communities from water near the shore, Antarctic Ocean - #280 | ecosystem: Environmental > Aquatic > Marine > Unclassified | place: Southern Ocean | collected 2014-10-01
CTATGATCCCGTGCCTCTAGCATCGCATCAGCATACATATAGGATTGTGATGCGAGTTTGTCAGCCACGCGCAGGCTTCCGAACCCCTCCGAATAATCATCCGCTCGCGCCAACATTCCCTGTAAAGCCGCCATCGCTATATTATCACGCAGGTCGTTGATTTTCTGAAAGCTGGTTTTAACTTGGTAACTCTTCACATCCTCGGCAGGCGGGTACTCTTTATTTCCGAATCCATCCCATGTTGCATTTTTCATTTGTATTTCTCCTTCATTGCGTTTAGTAATTCGTCTTGTGTTATCGACTTGTCTTTAAGTCTCAACATGACGCGCTCTTCAATCGTGTTGTTCAATATCATATGATGAATAAATACTGGGTTACTCTGGCCCTGACGATCTAACCTACCTATCAACTGCTCGTACAACTCAAGGTTCCACGTCGTTCCAAACCAAACCAAATTAGATCCACCATATTGCAAGTTTAGTCCATGCCCACAAGACTGAGGATGAACAAACAAAATAGGGATCTTTCCCTTATTCCAATCCTCTTCATCCTTTTGTGAGTTTAAACATCTACCGCTTGGAAACTCCCTCGTTAGGCGTACTAGCTCGTGCTTATAATTGTAAGCCACTAATAAAGGTTGTCCCGCCATCTCGGAAATCAGATCTCGTAACGCATCCAGCTTCTGAGTGGACACCTCAACCCAAGTTTTGCTGTCACCTATAAGATCTAAGCTCATAACGGTTTTGCACTCTTCAGGTATATACACTGCACCGCCACAGAACTGTAAAAGCTTTCCAGATAACACAGCGGCCTGACTTGCCGTTATTAACCCATCTTCAAGCTCCAGCACAAACTCGCGTTCCAACTCGTGATACTTCTCACCCATCTTTTTGTCCATCTCTATATTTATGGTGTTGTGTGTTCGCTTGGGGAGTTCGAGGTAATCTTCGCTGGTCAGGGTAAGACACTTATCCGCAACCTGCTTATAGATATGGGCCGGAGCACCTTCCTTCGGTACGAAGTTGTATCCCATGTAATCGCCTATGAAGTATTGGTTCTTATATGCGGTCATGGTTCTACCTAACCTCTTACCTTGGTCGATAAGATGCATTTGTGCCCATAGGTCGAGCAGTCCATTGGGTGCCGGTGTGGCACTGAGCTGGATCATGCGCTTGGTTTTAGCGTATACCATGCGGAGGGATTTGTAGCGTTTAGATTTACTGCTCTTGACACAAGTGGACTCGTCGATCACCACAGTGTCATAAGGCCAGTGCCGACGCGCAGACATTTCGTCTACGAGCCATGAGACCATTTCTTTATTGATGATGTGTATTTCGTAACTACTGCCGAGAAGTTCTTCTCGCGTTTTCTTAGACCCGTGGAGTACGACGTGTCGTAGGTCTTTAAGGTGAGTCCAGTTATTGATCTCTGCAGGCCATACAAACTTAGCGACGCGCAGTGGCGCAATAATCAGGATCTTTTTTGATATCTTTCTGTCCAGCAGAGTTTGTAGTGCGGTTAGTGTAGTAACTGTTTTACCAAGTCCTACTCCCGCCCAGAGCGCACACTTAGGATTGTCCATAATCCATTCGATCATACGCCATTGGTACTTATGTACTTCTCCTAGTTTTCGCCTTGTCATCCTCTAATCTCCATTAGAACAATACACCATTGGTACGTCAATGGTACGCCCGATGTACCAATTTGGTACGCCGGGGGTTTGGGTGCAAATTAGCACCGCCCTGTAGTGGGGGTGCATTATGACTGTGAGAGCAGCAGCACCCTCATCCCGACGCTTTTTAGTTTAAATCGTCTTTACTACCATTCTTGATATACTTGTTGATCTCATCCCAGTCCAAACTCTCTGGAGGTGTGCGGTTGTACCCTCTAACACCATCCTCTTGTTGTTCTTCGAGAGTATACACTGACATGATTCCTGTGTCTCTATCAATCTTATAATCAACTGTAGTATCGAGGCCGTTCTCTTTTATTGCTGCTAGTTGGATGCTGTTAGCCTCGTCCTGAATTTCCTGCATAACGTCCATATGGTGTTCATAGAAATCTTCCATAGTTTGCTTTGCAGCTTCGTGACGCGCATCAAGCTCATCGAGTCTATCTTTGTCGGCATCGCTGATTTGTATTTCGTCCATTAGACCTCCTTAATTTCTATTTTTAGCGTAAGATTCCACAATTTTTTCCCCACTGCGGCCTGCAATATATCCCCCGATGCCCAATTTCAATAAATCCCACATATGATCAGGGATTGACAGTTCGATGGCTTGTCCGCCGAACAGTTGGATGTATGGGAACAGGATGTAATTATTAGCGATAATAGCTACAAATGTCAACATACAAATAGGTCGCCACGAAGACGCCATCCATGATTTGGAGCTGGCTTCCGCCACTATGACGGCTGACTGAGCTTTGACAACCTCTTGTTCTATGCTGAGAAGCTGTTTCTTAATCTCAGCCTCTAGTTCATTTGCCTTGTCTGGCGACTCTACAAATTTCGAGACCAGATTTGAAACTCCTGCTATTGCTTCGCCAATCGCAAACATTTATATATCTCCCTTTTGCGTTTCTAATTTAGGTTTTGTAGTCATAATGTTTCTTTCTTCTCTCCGTGACACCGAAGTATCTGACGTTTTTTATTTATATGCTTTCTCTCCTTAGCAGACAGGTGGTACACGTAAGTATATTTCCCGGCAGTAGTTCTGAATGTAGCTAAACCACTGTCTACCGCATTGTTCAATCTGACGGCGTAAGGTTTTAACTTCCCTTTATACTTGCACCTTAGTGACCTGTCGTGGTATTGCTTCCCCTCCCACATAATAACTTTGGCTCCTTTTATCTCACCTACCATTTCAAAGTTAGAGGCTTTATATATTGTTCCATCGTGTCCATACTCTTTATCAGCGTAGGACACGACAATACCATTAGCATCCCACTCTGCGGCTAATAGCTTGAGCGATTTACCTATGAAAAAACTTTCAGCATTCTTTGGAGTGTTGTCTATACAGCATAGCCTTCTAAGCTCAATAACCTTAGTTGCATCGTCTGAAAATCTTTTCCATTGGTTCCGCATAGCTAGTTGACCGAAAAACATCGCCCCTACTAGATTATCCATGCCATCAAAAAGTCCAAAACAGAATGATGCATTGCAACCATTGATAGACCCTGAGTAATGCCACTTTTCAATAAAGTCTCTAATGTCTGATCTGTTCAGTATCTTAACGCTCCATCCAGCAAGCAACCCACTATGCTGAGCGGCAGTCTTATGTTTAATGTCTGCTTGCGTTTCTAATTGAGGTTTTGTCATCGAAGTAAGTTTTTCCTTCATCAATGTTATCGACAATATATACTGGGTGACCAGAGTTGTCAAGAAGTTTATGCATTAACGTCTGAGCCTTGGTGGGCTTCTTCCCCGGAGCCTTGAACTCAATAATGATAACACGTCCATTTTTGAAGTAAAGGCGGTCGGGCACAAAGCGTTGAGCGGGACTGACCCACTTGAATGATATCCACCCTTGCTTCTTTGCGTATTCGGTGACTTTCTTCTCAACGTCCCTTTCCCTTATTCCACTTTGCACGAGCAATCACATTCCTTTTTTCCATTACCTGTTCGTTCACAGATGTCAGAGCTTCCATCATTGCTTGGTTGAATTTTTCTTGTGACACCTTGGGATCGTCTTTCGTAGGGTTCGTCCCACGGGACTGTTCCTCTGCTTTTGTTTTGTCTTCGTCGGTTGTATGTCGTCGGGCCAATATCTTCTCCCTCCCATGAGTCAGTTCTATTTTCGGTATCGCATTGACTCATAGGATTCAACACCGATTGGCAAGCCTGAAGCCCAGCCCGGAGTTTCTTCCATGATACTGGTGAATCCTTGCACAGTCTTCGTTTTGTCATTTATATCTACCTCTGAGATAATTTCATCGTGGACAGTAAGTACTATTTCATATCCGGATTCATCCAGAGATAGCATGGATTCTGCCATGACGTCCCGGGCGACTGCTTGGGTTATATTTTCTACGAGCTTTCCACCGTAGGTGGATTGCAAGCTCCATTTTCTAGTGGTTGAGTTTACACCCCAAAACTCGATATTCATTGCTGTAAATTCGTAAGACTCTACTCCAGCGCGTTTAGCCTGCTCGTTGAATTGAGCTACACTGTCATAGTTCCGTGGATCATACACATACGTCAATTCGGGCATAGTCTCCGTCTCTGGAGATTTGTACAGCAGGATCTTTTTGCTTACAATGTGGGGTCTGTGATAGTACAGTCTCCGCCCAGATGGAAGTTGGCATACAAGAAAGTTATTCCTAGTAGCAAATTTGATCCCTCTCGCTTGTGTTAGCTCTCCCTTCTGTACTGCCTCTCGTGCTTTTTGCTCAACCTCATACCAAAATTCGCATATTGCGGGGTTGGCTTTTCTCCACTGCTGTTTGATCTTTTCTGAGTCGGCTTTCGACATGGGGACTTTGTATACTTGCGCCATGCCCTGAAGGGCACCCGACCCGCCCCCATACCCACACGCCAACTCTCCAATTTTGCCGACGAATCGTTCGTCTTTCGTGACATCATTGATATCCTTTTTAAAGATTTTAGAGGCTACATACTCATACATTTTACCATGTCCACGATATATTTCCAACTTATCTTCCTGCCCTGCAAGCCATGCTAGGACTCTTGATTCAATAGAACTGTAGTCTCCTGTGATGAATTTCTTGCCCTCAGATGGTATCAACATACCTCTTACAGAGCTGCTTATCGCGTCCATAGGCTCTAGATCGTGCATGAAGAACACCTCGAGGTCTCGATGCTTTAATAGAGGTATACATATGTCAGGATCTGCAGTCGGTCTTGCGAGATTTTGAAGATTCACCCCCGTGGAGACCCAACGGCCTGTAGACGCTCCATGATACATTACATTTCCATGTAATCGTGAACCCACCCCTAATCGGGTGCGTATTGCCTTGTATTTCTTGGGTGCGGTCTTTGCTAGTTGCATCCGCAATTTTATCGCTTTGTGAGTCCCCAGTGTATCTGGGCCATCTAATATATTTGACAGCGTGGATTTATTAATGTCCGAAATAATGTGGCCTTGGTCAATCATCCATTCGTAGAATTGCCGCTGGCTGTTTGGGTTTCCCAGCCCTGTGAGGGTAGTCAAACGATCTTTGATGTTAGCGAATGCTTTTTCGTAGACATCTAATGCGTGTCCAACGCTTTTAGTATCCACCGCTATGCCTTTGATGTTTATTTTCTGATCTAATATCCACACCTTGCGCTCGGTTGCGTTCAACTCATGTAGTTTCTTAGCAAGCGCCCTCTCTGCTACGACATCCTGTAGACAATAGTCGTGCATCTCCTTAGTGAGCTTTGGATCTCCATTCATTTTGTTAGGGATTGATAGCAGTTTGATAAGCTCATAACCTCTAGCGTCTTTCGACACACTATCTTCCATACCCATAGCTTTACCACAGTTTCCTAACGCTCTGGGGAGTGCCATTGCTGATGCCAATGCGGCGGTATCATGCCACTGGTCTAGAGGTGGGGTTGGGCGGTCTTTCCAGCAGTGAGTCCATATGACCCACTCGAAGAAAGAATTCCATGCGTGAACTTCAAAGTAATCGGGGTGTAAAACAAAATCGGGGAGGGGCAATCCTTCTACCCATAGTTGTGGCGGCTTGTCGTCGTAAGCATATCCCATACACAGAATGCGTGTTGAAGGATGAAGTGCGTATGCATATGCTCCTGCTTTTCGTATATCACATTCGGAATATGTTTCGTAATCAAAGTGAACTCGGGTCATTGGCGTACCTTCTGCGAAGAATAAAACTGGAGGCTGACGAGTGCCAGCCCCCAATAATTTAACCCATCATCTTGTCAAAGTCTACAGATACTGCGTCTGCACCTTGGACATCTGCTGCTACTGGGATTTTGCCGAACACTTTCGAGCCGTCGAAGGAGTTGCCGAGAGCTTCCCCTTTTCTAACAAGCTGAACGCCTTGAAGACCAAACCCAACGCCTTTGGATTTGTTATCATAAGCATATGTGTTCAACGCGCATAGAACGTAGTCCCCTGATGCAATCTTCCCCTTATCAAACTCGCGGGATAATGCACCTTGCTGATCCCACAGGGCTGGCCCCGCATCAGTGGTGTTCTTTGCGTTGATGAAGAAGTGACCTCCGTAAGGAGCTTCTCCGGGTGTTGCTCCAGATGGGACGCCGGTTGGCCCGGACTTGTCGCCGTCACGCAACGGAATACGAACCCCGTTAGGTGTTTCAGCTCCCCATTTCAAGGTCATCGCGGAATGGATGGCATCCTTGACCTGCTTCACTGTCTTGGTATCACTCTTATCGATGAGAAACATCGCAGAGTATTCCATGTTGCCTGACAGGTCGTTCTTTTCCTTGTCGAAAATCTTCGCGTAGGAGATACGCACCGGGCGGGTGTGGTCGTTCATATTGATCGTCATCTTTTCGCGCAACTGCTCTTCGTTAGTAGACATAAAGTCTTCTCCAGTTTTAAGGTTCAATGGATCTGAACTCGACCTGTGGCTCTGGGATAATCTCATCCCTTGGGTCACTGTTCGTCGCCATTGTACGTTTACCTCTGGGCTGAACCCAAAGATTAGAAATAAGATCGTCGGACTCTCCGGCGACCTTGAGTAACTTCACCATATTTGGCGGAGTTAACAACTTACGAGGCTGAAATATATCTTCATCCCCAAATTGATTTTTGGATAATAGCATACTCACTTCGGCTTCGTCAACCCACTTTCTATTTCCCGCTCTACCTTGCACTAACTTGTAGCCGGGGATAGTCGTACCGCCTTCCATCAGGTTGAATGCGTAGCTTTGTAACGCCTTGCACCAGTCAATAATGCCATCGGTTAATGGTATTAATTTACCGATTTCTTCGTTAGTAAGCGCGTGGGCTTCCTTGAGATCAATCTCTACCTCGGGTAAAGGATGAAATATCTTTGATACTGCCTCAATGCTATGTTCCGCAAGAGCTTTACAAGAAGACTTCGCTTTGCAGAACTTGCACTGCTTGTCCCCCGGATGGAATTCTAACTCTCCCGCCCACGCTTTGTTAGCCGCAGGAGACACTACATCTTGCGCCCACGTCTTAAGTTCGCCAACGGTTGTCATCCATTCATCGATATGATCCAAGCGAGGTTGTACAATTACGATGTTAACGAGATCCTCATCACGAAAATCAAAAGCCATGTCCATTGTGTTTAGTATACCCAGAGCGTATAACATACCCTGCGGGTTACTATCAGCAAAGACTCTTACCCCTTTACCCATCTTTAAGTCAACGCAGTGGATGATCTGGCAGTCGGCATTCTTGTCGAGCTTTATATAATCCGATGTGCCAAATCCTTCTGGAACCCAGTTAGAAAAGTCAACTCGATGTTCGATGAACTCATGCTGCCCTGCTAGACCGTTACAGTAATCTAGATACTGTTGGACGGCTTCAATCATCTCATCATCAACTGCAAAACCCTCGGGGTAATTGTCAGAGACGTTGAGTTTCTGTCCTTTGTAAGATAGAGCTGGACATACATTTTCCAGACACATCTGTGCAAGCGTGTGTCCGGCTGTACCATACTCTGCGAACTCGGATGTTGTGTCAGGTAGGTCGCTTTCCAAGGTAACTGACCCCGGACACGTTATCCATCTATGTGATCCACTGGCTGATAACTTCGCGTGTGCTAGTTCGGTCATAGTTCACCTTCTATAATCTTGTTTCCATCCTCGACGAACAAATGGAAATCCGCAGGTGATAATTCGCTGATTCTTTCAGCCCCATACTTTTTGAGAAGTTCGAACGCTGTCTCTTTACCTTTAGCACCTCCTACACCTAACAATACTTTTTGGCATTCGGATACGGTGTAGACGTGTAATTTATCTACTTCATCTACAGGGTCTATAACGGATTTAATTGGGATTGGTTCCTGCGGTGGGGGAACTACTTTTAGGTGGGTGGCATTTTGCGCTTGTGTTTCCGCCGCCATCTCCAGTGCAGTGAGAAGGGCTGCCATACACTGTGTGTTCTTGTCAACTACCCCCGCTAACATATAGTATGCCAGTGTAAGACGGTCTTCCAAAGTTTCTTTCTCTTTTACGGGTGCATCAGCCTTCACCTTCGGCTTTTTTACCTTCGCCTTGACATCCTTGGTCGCCATTATATTCTCCTGTTTTGTATTTTAAAGGATTGGGGGATTATCAGCTAGTCGTCCCCCGTCGACCCCAATGAAATCGTGTCGTATTTATGCGCCCAACACGACACCGGCTGATTCGATGAAAAACAAGGCGCGGTTATCTTGGCAGTACTACGCCAGTTTGATCTTGGTATTTACCGTCTCCATAGGGTGTCATACACGGCTTACCTTTCCAAAACATAAGTTGTGCTATTCCTTCACCAACTAATAGTATCACAGGTCTCGAATTATGGTTAGTTATTTCTAAAGTTATTTGACCTGTCCATCCGGGTTCCAGTACAGTGTTCTGTACGGTCACGCCGAGTCTAGCATAAGTTGATTTATCTTTTACCATAGCTACTACATCATGGGGCATCGTTAGAACCTCCACGCTGTGGCCTAATATGAACCCACCAGCGGGTAGCACTAGGGTATCTGAAGTTTGTCGCTTAGAGTAGTGTTTTCCTTCACGCATCGCGCCGGGGTTACGAGGGTCTAAATCCCCCGGATAGTTTGTGGTGTACTCGATGAACTCCTCACCCAAACGTATATCATATCCATATGAACTTAGCCCGTAGCTAGGAGATCCCTTCTTCCCGTGCTCAAAAGGCTCGATCATGCGCTCTTGCTCAATTTCAAAGTCGGACAATATCATCTGATATCCTGTCCGTCGGAATCAACTCCTATCCAATTGTCTTGACCCTCCGGTTTGTATGCGTTGTAGTTGTTGCTGATTATATACATATGCGGCCTTGCCTCCTGAGTTGTCAACCATATTTCGTTCAGCTCTGGGAAGTGTTGTACTTCGTCACACGGGTGGACTCGCACGGGGTTGGATCTCATGTGATATTTATATTGGATTTCATGTACCCCATCTTTATCAATCGTTCTTACTGTAACAACCATGTTACGGTCTTGAACGGGTTCCCAGTTGGTGATTTCTCCTGCTGAACTCAAAGACAACTCTAGCACAAACGCTAACACTAGCGCAAATAGAATTTTATTCTTCACGTTATTTCCACGATATTATCGCAAAGGGGGCTGGCATCACCTTCACAGCTCTTACCCATTTTAAGTTTTACCTTTTGAGGCCCATACTCTCCTGACGGAAATTGCTCGGGGTTTCTTTCAACCGCCGCAACATGACGATGTTCGACTTCGCTTGCGGGAACTATATATTTGAGATTCATGTCTTTGTCGAACACCTTCATCTCGTAGAATACTTTACTCATTGTTCAACATTTCTCTGAACCATTTGACATCAAATGACGGACAGGTTTTGCCCGGGTCGAACTGGTTATGTCCGTACACGTCTTCAGGTGTGAGGTGATAAGATACGAGCAGCGCACGAACTAAAGTCGGCAGAGTGTCATATAGTTGTTTGCCAGTAAAGTGATGTTTTCCTACTAGACATATTCCTACGCTGTCGCTGTTGTGCCCCTTAACGTGAGCGCCGGTCTTCTCTATATCTCTGCCACGTTGGAGGATGCCATCGTCTTTAGCGCGGTATTTATACATCGAGCGTTGTACGCCATTTGTAATTACGAAATGATAACCCACTCCGTCCCACCCACGCTCTTTATGCCATTCATCAATGTCTTTTACCGTTCCCCAGTCTGAATCAGAGCAATGGATTACGATCTTTTTTATTTCTCTCAATGTCCACCATCCTTGTGATAGATTTTATATTTGATAGTTGAATATCATTTGTTCCATAGATCTTCTTGTTACTTTTATCATAGTCCGATGTACAACGCAACAGCTCTTTACTGTATCCGATGTAAAATCCCACGGTTACAGCGGTCACATATCTCTGGTTAGTCGCCGGAATTACCTCTTCTATATCAACCCACCCAGCGCCGTCGTCTTTCTCTGCGTCAACCCACTCCACCAGTATGATGTCAAGAGTCTTTAGAGATTTGAGTTTAATCCTCAACTCTTTTTTAGTCATGCGTTTAAACCTCAAATAAAAAAAGCCGCGCAAGGACGAATCCTTACGCGGCTATGAAGACTGTAATGTCAGGAAGGGCAAGGCGTACCCGTAAAACATTATAGTCTCCGACTTAGTGTCTAAAGTAACAACATACCAGATACCCTGCTGTAAAACTCAGGGCGTGAAAACGTTCGTCCCACATTAGTTTGTAAAACTTCTCCATTGTCATACCTCCTTATAGTTTGTCATGGTTTCTTCTGTTCTAATAGGTGTTTAAGGATTATATTCAGATCCTGCCTAATAGGCGCTAATTGATTTTCTAGATATTCTCGGTCTACGAGTTTTGATTCTAGTTTATCTATACGTTCATGGGCTATATCAATCGACTTGAACATCCGCTTACATATCCATAGGCAGACGCCGAGTACTGCACTTGCTCCAGCTACGATTAATTCATTAACTTTGTCCAATTACTTTACCTTTCCATCGGGGTTTCTGCCAATTCGCCGCTCATCTGGAGCTAATCCATATCGCACTCTTATCATAGTATCAAGTCGAATTAGATCTGATTGAGCCACCGTAGTTTTGTCGATTAGCGCGATAACGATTTGTTTAACATCTTTTATATCTGCTTCAGTTTGCGCCTGTGCTTCTGTAATCTTCGCTACAATGGATGTGAGGATATAACGAATGAGCCACCATCCACCAGCCGCGAAACC
>Ga0308017_1000606_pt1 | contig 10848 bp, 10 predicted proteins | sample Neamet280_FD_203145 | JGI IMG/M metagenome (GOLD analysis project Ga0308017, IMG submission 203145) | Marine microbial communities from water near the shore, Antarctic Ocean - #280 | ecosystem: Environmental > Aquatic > Marine > Unclassified | place: Southern Ocean | collected 2014-10-01
AAGATTTGCCTTTTGATAACGCTTTTGCAACTTGAGGTATTAAAAACGATGGATCGCCCATTCCCAGCGAAAACAAAAGATCAGGAGATATTTGATCCTCAAGCCTATCTACGGCCTGTAATCGTTCCGCAGTGTTTGGCCCGCCTAAAATAGCTCCTTTCGTTTTGAAAAACTCTGTCTCAGCACCAAGACCTTTTAAAAATGGATCAACTTTGTCAGATGGCATAATTTCATTAAGTCTTTTCCGCATGGTTTCGCTACCAATAAGCCTTTTAACAACATCAGTATTATCGCCCTGGCCTTCAATAAAGTTTTCTAATGATCTAACAGCCCCCATGCGAAAAGAGTCCATTTCTGCATCAGTTAAATCTTCCAACGACATACGCAAAAGGTCTGGGTCTTTTTTCAAAAAAGTTAGTCCATCTTCCATTGCGTTTATAACTGAAGAACTATCAGTGAAAGACTTTAAGGCTATTCCGTAATCTTGATTTTGAGCAGCTATAGAATCAAGCAATTCTTGTTTTTTAATTTGCAAAAATCTTACAGTTGGTTTGTCTCCTTTGGTTTTTGCTACACCCATTCTTCCGTCAATGCCTTGCTTTAAATAATCAAGCACTCGCAAGTTATTTTCTTCTTCACTGTAATCTTGTGTTTTTCTAAGGCTTTCAAATCTTGATTTAGCTTGATTGTAAATAGTTGCCATTTCTGGGTCTTCTACAAAGTCATCTAAATCGGGAGTCATTTTGACTCCTTTTCCCATTGCCGTAGTATAAAGTGGCGCAGCAAGTTCTGATCTTCTAGTAACAGCGTCATTAAAATTGTCGTAAAAAGACTCAGCGTTGCCATCAAAGTTCTTTTTGATTAAGGTTTTTACTCTAGCTCTTTGACCCGCTTGTCTGTCGTTAACCATTGCTTTAGCGCGGCCTTTTGCAGAGTCTCCTACGTCCATAGTTGCTCTTGCTTGCGTCCTAAATGACTCGCCAAGGTCAGTCAGCGTTGCTTGATTTGGCCCAGGCGTTGCATCATTAAGGTCAGCAAGACGTTGCACCGCTTGATCTGGCGTTAATCCTTCGTCTTGTAGTGACTGACGCAGAACCCTGTCGGCTTGCTGTCTTGGTGTATCAGCTAGTTTTCTTGAAGCGTAACTACCAACACCACTAATCAAATCGCCAAGAATATTAACCGCGCCAGCACCAACAGGCGCTAACACTCCTCCAATAGCCGCGCCTTGGGCTGCATCGCTAAGAATCTCATCGGGGTTTGCTGTTCCTGCTCCATACACGCCGCCTTCTACCGCGCCAATACCACCTAATCTAGCAACCTTTCCTGCTTTGGATAATTGATCAAAGCCTTTCAGCACACCAAGTCTGCCCGCTCCAGCAACGCCTGTTGCTAAAGAACCAATAACTTCCGCAGCCAACGCAGTGTCTGGGTAGTCTTCTGTAAAAGCCTCGCGCTGATCTTCAAGCTGATCGTACCGTTTTCGATAATTTTCGGAATAGGGAGTTCCTTCACTTATAGTATTGATTCCGGCTGTTAAGCCACTTTCAATTTCATCTGCAAAACCAAAAGTTAAACCTTGACCAGCGGCTCTTAAACCTTCAGCAACCCCGCTATAATCAACCTCTGGCTCTACGTTAATTTTTGCCAACTCTTTTTTTAAAAGATCGGCAGCTTCAGCTTGAGTAGGAGCGCGGTTTGCTGTGACTTTAAATTGTTTTTTACTAACCGGATCAGTCAACATATACGCTTGCATTTACTACTCCTCTACCTCAACAATTTCAATGTTTCCAATTACCAATTCGTCAGAGTCAGTTTCAGGTGTTTCAGGTGTATCTGTTGAATCTATAACGCCAGAAGCACTTCCCATTTGCGTGGTCAAAATTCCTCGTTGCTTTGCTTTCTCTGCAATAAGTTCTGGAGTGTCACCGTATTGCGGGAAGAATGTAGCGTACTCGTCCCTCATTTCGTCTACACCAATAGCTGCGCCAGATTCATCTCTTAATTTAGCGCGAACCCAAGCATCTGCTGCCTGAAGATACATTTTTTCTTCATTATCGCCCGTTGCTCTCCAGTTGCGAGCCATAGCACCTGACGCTCCAGAAATTTTCTCAATAAACGCAGGGTCTAGTTCATATTTAGCTAAAGTTGGCATTGCCAAGGTCATTTGTGAAAACGCTCTTTCTTTTTTCATTATGCCTTCGGTTTTCTTTTTTGGCCCTTTAGCCAGTGTTGTCATTGCTTTGTTGTGCAATTTTAAAAAGTCTTCGTCAGACAAAGTTCCAGACATATATCGTGTTGCTTCATTTTCACTTAATAAAAGAGCCGCGCTGTAATCCACATCAGGTCTTTTAATTACTTTTTTATTAGCAGCGGCTCTTGCAGCTATTCTTTCAGCGGAGGTTGCCCTTCTAGTTCCCGCCCGACCGTCAACGCTTACACCCTCTTGCAGATAATCTTGTATTTTTTGCTCAGTCGCATTTAATGGTTTTTCAGTAGCTCCAAATCTATTTGTTGTTGTTATGTTTTCGGGATTTGTTTGACTGCTAGGCTGTCTATTAGCTCTTATCTCTTTTGATTTTTCTATTAGCTCTTGCGAACTCATTCCAGCGTAAGGGTTATTTTTATTTTCTGTTGTTGGGTTTTGAGCTGAAGCAGCCGGAATTCCAGAAGTATCATTTATAGTTCGTCCAATCTGTTCACCAGTGTTAGGGTCAAGAAACCTTACCGCAGGGTTTCCTGCGGCATCAGTAACAGTCTCTTGAAGTAATATACTGCCATCACCCATTTCAACTCTGCTCAATGCAGTTTTACTTTTTGGCCCAAGTCCACTCATATCAAAGTAATCTTCTTTTGCAGGCACAAATGGCGGCGTTCCACCTGGGCCACCGCCGCCGCCTAAGATTCCCCCAAGCACGTTTCTAATTGATTTTCCAATACGATCACCTGGTAAATTTTTACCTTCATGCCCTTGCAGCACTTTTGGCCCTGATCGGGTCATAACAGTTCTGCGACCCCTCTTGTCTTCCATGTAAGGAATTGCTGTTACAGTTCCGTCTGCATTAACTACGCTGTGCGTTCCGGCTTTAGGCGCGTTACGGGCTTTCATAGCCTCATCCATCGCAAGAACTCTTTGTAATCTGTTAGCCATAATTATTCCCTATCTGTTAAACAAACCGCCCAAGACGTTGCCTATTCTGTCTGATTTTTTCAGTCCCTGGTATGCGGTGTTGTCACCCATTTCTTTATAGATGCCTCCACCTAATGTTCCAAAAGTTCCAGCGTTGCCCGTTAATCCGGTTGCCCCCGAAAGTCCTGTTGTTAGTAATCCACTTATTTCGTTATAAAGCATTTGTTCTCGATCTAACTCGTCAGCGTTAAACAATCGGGACTGATCAAATTGCTGACCGCCACCGCCTAGCTCAGACTCAAACCTCGCAATATCGCCTCTTAACGCTGTTTCATCTTGCTGGTTTTGTGCGTTAGCAACAGCTTGTAATTGACCTAAACCTCTACTGTAATCCTGCTCACCTGATCCTAAAAGCTGAGAATAAAACTGCTGATCTGCTCCAAGCTGCGAGGTGTCTTGAACTCTTCCAATATCTGCTAAATTGCCAGCGTATTGCGCTGCTGTACCAATTGCTTGATTTTGCAACTCTTGCAACGTACCACCTGAGTTTAGGCGTCCTTGCGCGGCTGATGTTGATTCAATAGCCCTTCTGCCTTCGTCTTGCAAAAATCTTAATGCGGGGTCTTCTGAATCAAACGGGTCAATCTGGTTTACCTGAGTATTGATTGCGTCTGGTGACTGACCTAAATCAGCATTTATTAATAAATCAGCAACATTAATTTGACCCAACTCACTTGGGTCAACAGCCCCAATTTCATCAATTAAAGGTTCGACATCAATTCCTGGTTGAATCTGATATTTGTCTTCTAGGTTTCGATCAACTAATTTGCGTAATTTGTTAAGTTCGTAATCAACTTTCGTGTTGTCTTCAAGCCTAGTGCCGTCTGCATTGTAAGCGGGTAACCCTAAGTTTCTGAAAATCTGAAACGTGTCTTGCCGACCCATTAATTCGTTTAGAAACGCCAACTCTTCTTCTGACGCTTTTTCTAACGCATCAACATAATATTTTTGCGACAAATAATCTTGAGCCGCCGCACCTACAAGGTCAGGGGCTTCCTCTATAAAATTATTTGTAATCTCTGAAAGAAAATCGCCAATGCTAGAACCACCACCTTCCACGCTAACATCTGCGGAACCGCCGGTTGCCTCGCCTCCGGTTGCCTCGCCTCCGGCTGCTTGAGCGTCACCGCCGGTTGCGTCTGCCGAACTATCAGAGCTAGAAGTTGATTCAGAATCAGACTCAGAATCAGAACGAGAATCAGCGTCACCTCCATCTCCACCCTCTCCTACTCCAACTCCTGTGCCGCCTCCAGGCATATCTCGTCGATCAACTCCTAATAGTCCTCTAAGTAAATCTTCTAACCAACTAGGCATACCGTCATCTCCATTGTCATCTCTTCGATCAGAGTCATTGTCATTGTCATTGTCATCGTCATCGTCATCGTCATCGTTAGGATTCTCCTCTTCAGGTGGTGATCCACCAGGAGGTAATTCACCCTCTTCAGGTGGTGATCCACCAGAAGGTAATTCACCCTCTCCAGGTGGTAATCCACCAGGAGGTAATTCACCCTCTCCAGGTGGAGCTTCATTTGGGTCTACAGGGGAAACAAACTCAGGGCTTTCAGGGTCAAGGGTTGGGTTTTCTTCAAACAAGTCTTCATTTCTAGCGCCGAAAACTTGTAATACAAGGTCTATAAGCACCAGCCCGTCAGGGCCGCTTCTCATTAACCATAAATTATCACCAAATACTGCACCAAGAATTCCAAGCAACGAAAGGTTTAATGTTCCATCATCACGCCTGTCGATTAAATCAGTCATTACATCGTCGTTAATGTAGTCTGAATCTGGATAACCATCGGTAAATGATGAGATTGGAGGATTTTCCTCACCAGGTGGATTTTCCTCACCAGGTGGATTCTCTATTTCTGTTTCTGGCGGCAGCCCTGGTGGGTTATCCCACGTTGACGGGTCTTGGTAATTTGGATCACCTGGAGCCGTTACACCGCCGTAGCCAGGGCCATCGCGTCTTTGACGTCTGGCGTCATAGTCATAAAATTCTTCGTTGGAAAAAACACCATTGCCGTCTGCATCAACGCCGCCATCTCTTAATATCTGTGCAAGAGTGTTTTGGCTGTAGTTATTATCGTTGTTTGGGTTTGTGCCATATCGACCGTCTGTTGGCCTCCAATCTCCCATCTCAGAGACTGTTACATAACCATCCCCATCAGCGTCAGCACCATCTTGAATAGGAAAATGAGTATTAACTTCTTGTAATGTTCCCCTAAGAATTTCTACATTTGAATCTGGAAAAATTTCTAAAACTGCTTCAACCGCAAGGTCAAGCGTTGGGGAAGCTGCCGCGCGAGCGTATGCAACATTTATGTTTGACGCAAGGGCAGCGTAATCCTGGGCAACCCAATTGCGCATGTTGAACATATCGGTATTGAGCCAAGATGCCCAAAAATCCCGCCCAAATTGTTCGCCTTCTGGAAAATCTTCAAAACTCATCAGATCACCACATATTCAGAAGCGGCATCAAGATAAACAACGCGCAGAGCATCGTACCGATTTGCAATTGTTTTAGTGGCAGATCCGTCAATTGTTTCAGCGCCTACCGTATTAACGACAACTGCTCCTGTTCCCATTCGTTTCACAATAATTTGCGCTCCGTCCTTTGGACTTATATGTAACGAGACTGTCACACTGCTTGAAGAATCAACCTCTACGATTTCCAACGCAGCCGCGCCCGTGGTGGTGTACGCCGCTGTTTGCCGACTGTAAAAAGGTTTGATCAGTTCAAACATATCAATAACGACTTGACGCAACGGCTCCACTTCAGCAACTACTTTAATTGCTTTTGGATCTCTAAGAATTCGGGTTGTCATTTAAAAAGCTCAGTTCCTTCGTCAACCATTTTTGGGACACAGTACGCGCTGATGTTTTCCTGCCAGATGTAGGGGCTGCGATTTGGCCCTGACTCGCCGCGCTCTATGGCGTTGGCGTATTTATTACAGTTATAAATTCCGCTAAAAAGCATGTCATCCGTTGTTACTAGCTCTCCGTCAACCACGACTATTAGCAAAAAAGCCATTAACATTTTGCTCGACCACATTGCCGATAGTTTTTCACTCGTTCTCTTTTTTCTTGTATTAATTGTTTTTTGGTTTTAAGGCTTTGATCTAAATAAACGCCGTAAAAGAAAAACCCTGATCCCGCTAAGGTAAGGAGCGAGAACACGATAAAGCCGGCGGTAGTCATCTGCTGAATGGCCTGTCGCCGTTCTTTTCTTTTCTTTGCTACCGTCTTCAGCCAAGCATGGTGCGCTGCCTTTGACTCAGACATCATGCGCTCTTGCTTCTTGAGCATATCGCCGTGGCCCGACATCAGCAGGTGATCACGGACTTTCTGCTTTGCCGCGCTAATCTCAGCTTGCTTTTGAATGATCTCTAGCGATTGCTTGTTAGTGAGAGGCTTTCGGAGCTTTAGTTTTTTTTCTCTTTTGTCTAAGAGATCCTGTGCGTTGCCAAGTTTTCCCAGAAGCTCGCTGGCTTGATCATAGGATGCTTTCGCATCGCTTATCTGAGCTAAGACGCTTTGAACGCCTCTGAGGGCCGACACAATAGCGGCTATTTCCCCAAGCATTTAAGCGACTCACAAGTCTTTAGAAAGAAAAACCGCACCCAACATGAACGGGTACATGGCCCATATCAGAGCTTCCAATCTGACCATCCTTCCTGATCCGCGCTCTAATCGTTCTTCAATGCTCTTAAACCTCAAGGCGCATTCCGCTTCATGTTTATCTAGCCCTTTCATACTACAAAGTCGGCTTAGTATCTGGAAAGTCAGAAGTGCTGGGCCAATTCCTGAGTGCCGCTCTGTAAATAATTATATTGTCGCGGTTGGGCCAATCGGGAGTTTGAGAAGCTTTGTCTGTTGACCATAGCTCCTGATCTCTCCACCTTCTTGCCTCTTGTTCAGCCGTTAAAGTAGGTGCTTCAGCGGGTACGAAGGCTTCGTAGTGATCAAAGGTTGCCGCTACAAACTCTTCTGAACCTTTTAAGCAAGGGTTTGTTACATTCCCGTCAGCGTCTTTAATTACCCATAAATTAGTCATAAGTTTCTCCGGTTACTAAGGTAGGTATTGAATGAGGATAATGCCATCACCGCCGCGCCCACCTACAGCTTTGCTATACGCAGCAGCGTTTTTAGAAAACCCGCCGCCACCGCCTATACCTCCATTGCCTCCCATAATAATCGTGTTTGCCTGATTGCCGACTACAGATCCACCGCCACATAAATCCCCCGCAGTAGAAGGGAAAACTCTGTCAGTAAAAATGGTTACAAAGTTTTGGGCTGCCTCTCCGTTATTACCTGACTGTACGTGAGATCCTCCGCAGATATATCCAAAACCTGACATTCCCATGCCGCCGGCAGAAGCGTCAGTCTTCATTATTGTTCCCGCTGCTCCGGTTCCATATATTCCTACAGCACCGCCGCCTGAGTTACCAAGACCCCCAGTATACCCAGCCCAACTTTCACCAGATCCACTAATTGTTCCCCCAGCACCGTTGGCGCTTGCACTAGCCCCCACGCCGCCGCCAGCAGTTTTTGTTCCAGTCAGACCTGTACCCGCAATTGACGACACGCCCCCACTGCCCCCACTGACAATTCCGTTGCTCGCACTAGTGTTAGTTCCTCCAGCCCCGCCAGCACTAACGACTAATGTAAATGAGCCAGCAGTTGTTACGGCCAAAATGGGTACTTTTCCGTATGCGCCACCACCACCCCCTCGTCCCGTAACATATGTACCCAACCCACCACCGCCAGCGCCAACGAGATGAACACAAATATTGCCATCTTGTGGAGGAACCCAAGTCATAGATTGGGTGATTGTAAGTTGGGGAAATGCTTCTGTTGCAACTTGACCTAATACTGCCATTTTATTCTCCTAGACTTGGAACCAGCCAATCGTGTCGTTTGTGTAAACAAGCTGCGTACTGTTCCCGTTTGGCAAAGTTCCATCGGCAGCAACCGAGTTAATCTTCTGTGATCCGTTTCTAGCTATTGTTACTAGACCAGACCCTGCGTTACATATAATGACAGTGTTTCCTGCGGAACCAGCGGGTAGCGTTATGGTAAAAGCAGAGCTTGAAACACAGACTAACTGGTCAGCAGCAACCGCTGTGTAGTTAGCTGTTTTTACTAGCCAGGTGCTGTATGCGCTTGGAGGGACAGAAACTGTAGCCCAATCCAGCACCCCTGATCCGTTGGTTTGTAAATATTGATTTGCATCGCCATCATCTGGCGGCATTGTCAGAGTGTAGGAAGCAGCAACCGTAGCAGGAGCTTGCATAGCAACATACTGACCACCGCTTGAGTCTTGTAGTCTCAAATCACCTTGAGCCAAGATGTTTAGGTTACCTGTTACACTGGCGCTTGCGTCTGCCGTGAGTAACCCTGTTACATCAAGCGTTCCTGCAATGTCGATGTTGTTGGCAAGTTTGTCGCCTGTTACCGAATCATCCGCAAGAACACTTGTTGATACTTTAGTTAATGCCATTTAAATCACCCTAATGTTGGCTTGGTGTCTGGGAAATCAGATGTTGAAGGCCATGCTCTCAGTGCTGCTCTATAGGTTATGTAAGCTGCTCTTTGCGGGTGGTCGGTAAGAGGAACAATCCAATCAGAACCAGACAACTCCTGATCTCGCCAAGATCTTCCTGCGGAAGCAACAGGAGCCGTCCAAGAAGACCCGTCCCAAGTGCTGCCTAAAACAATAGCATCCATAGACTCTATTGGAATGTAAGTGTCAGGCGGGCTAGTTAAAGGTTCATAATAAGAAAGAATGCTTTGACACGCATTATCAGGGTTGATAACTGCAAACAAATAATTAGACATATTCAATTACCTCCCAATGAGCGACATTACTATTGCTGTTAATGTTAGAGCCTTGGTTAGGGTTAGTTTTAAGTTTTAAATTTGTTGTGCTGCTTAAATACCCTCCCGCACAGATACCAATCATATAATAGCTACCACCTTGAGCAGAACAATTTGATCCCGGTTGGTTTAATATGTTTACCGTAGTTTTTGCTATCACCACCGCGCTAATTGTTACGTCTGTCTCAGTATTAAATGCGGAAGTAACCGTCCCTTTTTGTATTGATTTTATTGCTGTTGATGATCCAATAACTGCCATATTATTCTCCTAAAGGACGAGCCATCCTGTTGTGCCATCAACGTAAACTAGCTGGACAGCGTTGCCTTGGGGCATTGTTGCATCAGCAGCAACACCGTTAATTTTCTGTGAGCTTGTTCTAGCTAAAGTTACTAGACCTGACCCGTTGTTTTTAATTGTGATTGTAGATCCAGCCGAACCAGAAGGCAGCGTGTGCGTTCTTGCACTGCTGTCGTTTGCAATGTATTGACCTTTTAAAGCTAGGCTTGTGTTTGTAGTGATGATTGCCCAGGCATTGTATTCACCGCCTATCGTTGACCACGCCATTACGCCTGCGCCATTAGTAGTTAACGACTGTCCTGAATCACCGTCACTTGCTGGCAAAGTTAAAACAATGTTTCCTGAATAAGAACCGTGGGGCGCGGATTGTAAGCGTGTGTAATGAGCGTTATTTGACTCGCAGTAAAAGTCTAATTTAGAGACTGTTCCAGAGTTCTTTAACGCTATCTGACCGTTAGTAATTGCTACGCCGTTAGAAGCTCCTCCTACTGTAAGACCAGTAGTAACGTCCACACTGTTAGCAAGTTTAGCGCCGGTTACTTGGTCATCTGCTATGTGAACAGTGTCAATACTTCCGTCAACGTACTGGTCAGAATCAACGCTGTTTGCCGCCATTTTACCGACAGTTATTTGACTGTTAGCTATCTTAGCTGTGGTTATAGCGTTGTCAGATACTGTGCCGACAATGCTATTCGTAGCAGTCATCGACATCACTTCGATTGACGAAGAGCTAGGAGGCGCTGTACTAAAGGTTAAAGTTGTGCCTGATGTGCTGTAAGTATTCTTTTGTTGATAAACGCCGTCTATATAAACAAACGTGTTCTGCTCGACAGAGGGGTTTATTCCTAGCGTAAAGCCAGTTGTCGAACCGTTACCCGTAAAGTTGTTTGTTGTGAGGTTAGCCCCACCTCCGCCAATCTCGCCCCACTCAGTTGTATACCCTTCAAACCCGCCTGTAGTGCTGTTGTACCTAAAATACCCTGCTGCGGGTGACCCCGGTCTTTGTCCGGTTGATCCCGTGGGCATATGTACCGCATCGGTAGCCGTACCAATGTCTAAAGTTACATCGGGGCTACTATTTAAAATACCTATACGGTTCGTGCTTCCTTTGACGACAAAAGTGCTTGAGTCAATAGTCAAATTTGCGCTTGTCAATGTTTCAGTAAGTGTTACATTTCTAAAACCTGAAGCGTCTTTGTCGCTGTCAACAGTTACTGCTTTGCTCGCTACAACTGTTCCAACCGCTGCACCTGTATCTAAATAATTTAATTCTGCGCCGGTAGCAGTTACCGCTGTTCCTGCATAGTTAAGGTTGCCTGTTGCAATGTTGACTTCGCCCGTACCTTTTGGAGTCAGAGTCAAATCTACGTTGCTGTCACCGCCTGATGTTCCAATGACTACTGCCCCGCCGGTTGCAGCGTTAGTAACCTCAAGCTCGTTGACCGCACTGCTAGTAGTCTGCATCTTGATAAGCTCGTTGCCG
>Ga0308017_1000607_pt1 | contig 10836 bp, 8 predicted proteins | sample Neamet280_FD_203145 | JGI IMG/M metagenome (GOLD analysis project Ga0308017, IMG submission 203145) | Marine microbial communities from water near the shore, Antarctic Ocean - #280 | ecosystem: Environmental > Aquatic > Marine > Unclassified | place: Southern Ocean | collected 2014-10-01
TATATAGGTGTTGCATGTTAGGCAAGATCCTCCTTCACGAACCTTCCTGTTTCTTATCCATTTCTGCGTAAAGACCTCCTGTCTTTACAAGTTCTTGATGCGTTCCACGCTCTACAATTTGTCCCTCTTCGATTACGAGAATAAGGTCCGCATCTTTAATCGTGCTTATTCTGTGACTGACGACCAGTGTACTGCGCGTGTCATGGCCATTTTTCAATCTTCCTAAAATATGTTTTTCGGTAATGACATCGACCGCAGAAAGACAATCGTCTAGGATTAACAATTCGGGTTCTCTGATGAGCGCCCTGGCAATACTGATTCTTTGTTTCTGTCCTCCGCTGAGGTTCACGCCTCTTTCCCCAAGCAATGTTTCAAACCCATGTTCAAACCCATTGATATCTACCAAAACACCAGCGTCTAAGGCAGATTCTGTGATTCGTTCTTTTTCTCTTTCATGACTCTTGAATTCTTTTACACCAAATGAGATGTTGTTTTCAATGGTGTCCGAAAACAGAAACACATCTTGTGGGACGTAACCGGTATGTTCGCGATACTTGTCAAGTTTCCAAAGGCCTAACTCCACACCTTTAAACGAGATGCTTCCCTCCGTGGGGTCCATCATTCTCATGACCAATTGTAGGATCGTTGACTTCCCGCTTCCCGTCCTTCCGGTAATGGCAACTGTAGTTCCTGCTTCGAGTGTGAAGTTTAAGCCCTCTAGCGCTTTGATGCCTGTTTCCGAGTAGGTAAATCCGACATCTTTAAAGACCAGTCCAGCACTGGGATTGTAATGTGACTCAAAATTGTATTCCTGCCCACTTTTCACGCTGGATTCAGAGACTATTTCAGGCTCGGTGTCTAGGAAATGTAATATGCGGGCCATCGATGCCTCTGCTTTTTGGACCAAAGACGTCACCCATCCGACAGATGCAAAAGGCCAAGTAAGCAGGTTGACATAGAAAATAAATTGGAAAATGTGGCCCAATTCAAGATGGCCTTCCATGACGCGAAGGCCTCCGATATACACAGTAAGAACAGTACTTAAGCCGACAAGTAAAATGATGATAGGCATAAATAGCGCCTCTACTTTTACGAGTTTAAGTACATGGCTTTTGTATTCGTCAGATTCTTGTTCGAAGCGAATCGCAGATTTTGCTTCTCGGGCATAGGATTTAAGCACTCTAATGCCTGAAATATGTTGCTGTGCAAAGGAACTTATGTCACTTTGTTTTCTAGCGACCGCATCACTAAGCTTATTTATTTTTGTGGAAATAAAATAAATTCCAACAGACATTAACGGGAGTGGGAGTAGGGCATATATGGTTAACGTCACATCTATGGTGAGCATAATCCACACCACGAGAATGATCAATGCTGCGAGATTTAAAGAATACATGACGGCGGGCCCGAGGTACATCCGAACTTTACTCACGTCCTCGCTTATGCGATTCATTAAATCTCCTGTATCATTCGCTTTGTAAAATGAGGCGTCCAATTTCTGGTAGTGGGCGTAGATTCTTTTCTTTAAGTCAAACTCCATGATGCGTGAGTTCACGATGATGGTTTGGCGTGTGAAATAGAGGAATATTCCTTTTATGAGAAAGCTGATTAAATAGAGGAGTGCCTGGAAAATAGCGATCACAATCACCAATCTGTGCACGTCTTTCATGGAATTCACTTCTCCATCCCAATCACTTGAAATGCCGAGCCAGTCACCTATTGTGGCGAGTATTTGAGGCAACTCAATGCCCTTGTTGCTTTCAAAAATGCCCGTGATTTCAGATTCATTTGTAGCGTTCGCTACAGGCGCCAAGTAATTCACATATGCCTCCCTTAAAACATTGATTCCCTCTCCGACCAAAGCGGGAGCAAACACAGCCAATCCATTCGTGAATATGATAAAAACAAACCCGGCGATAAGTCTGTTGCGGTATTTCCAGAAAAGTGGATTGAGGGTTCTTAGTGCTTTCATATTCTCGTGTGACGAACGATGAATTTCTTAGATTAAAACTTGAAGTTCCAAGTAAACGAAGGTAGTATAGGGAAAAGTGAAATTTGTTTTGCTTGAATTTGAAGTGTCCCATCACTTAAAGATCCTTCTGTATCGAAAAACAAAAAATATGGATTTGCTCTGTTGTAGATGTTGTAAACGCTAAACACCCAGGAGTTTTCAGTCTTTTTGTTTTTGTTTTTCGCTTTCTTCTCTGGCGTAAACGTCGCGCTTATATCTGCTCTGTGATAATCAGCCATTCGATATCCATTCCTAGATCCGAACAGATCGGTGATCCTTCCCTCTACCATATATCTCTGTATGGGAAGACTGATCGAGTTTCCAGTTGCATACACAAAAACACCTCCGAATCTCCATTTTTCATTCAAAGTGTAATCTATGACTATGCTCAAATCATGACGTCTGTCAAATTTTGCAGGGAAGATTTCTCCGTTGTTGAGTTCCTCAAACAGTCTTTCCGTTTTACTCCAAGTATACCCAATCCACCCATTTATTCTGCCAGATCGTTTTTTGACGAAAAACTCCGCACCATATGACCATCCAGTACCAAATACGAGGTTGTTGTCTGTATTTGTACCTATGTTGTCTGTAGGCAGGGTGTTCTCAGCGTACTCGACAAGATTTTCCAGGTCTTTATAATAGAGTTCAATTGAGGTCTCCCAATTTTTATTCTTGCCGATGTCTGTGAAATACCCTGTACTCCATTGACGTCCCCATTGAGGTTTGACGACGTCGCTGCTTGGGACCCAGACATCAGTAGGGGCTGTAGATGCAGACAATGAGGCCAGATGCACATACTGGTAGTTTTCGCTGTAGCCGGCCTTTATACTGGAGTTTGTCCCAGTAGTGACCCGCATGCTCAGTCTGGGTTCCCATCCGCCATACCTCTTGACGAGTTCGCCTTTCTCGTAATTGATTGAGTCAGGTTCAGTATAATCTTGACCGTATCTCGTGAATGGTCCGACGTGTCTAAAGTCACTATATCGAATTCCAGCAGAGATTCTTATCTTTTCATTGAGGTCGAAATTATCTTCAATATAGAGTGCTGTTTCATGACTGAACGTCACGCCTGATATCCCTATGTCTATTGGAGTTTCTCCACTTTGAGCGAAGTAATCTGTAGGCATGAATTCATGAAAGACATAGTCTACCCCGGTGATGACTTTATGTCTAGGAGACGGGTAGTAGCTCAGTGAAGTTTTGTAACTCCAGTCTTCAATTCCACTGTTAAATCCGAAAGAGAATTCCTCTTGTTTCCCCACAAAGGAAAAGTCGTAATCACTATATGTGGCACTCATATTCAGGAATAGCTTGTCGTTGAAAAGGTGATTCCACCTCAGAGAAGCCGTGGCATTTCCCCAAGGGATTGACGTTGAAAACCCTGCATCAGCACTTGAAAAACTAAACACATCACGACCGAAATATCCACTTAGAAAGATCTCGTCTTTTTCACTAAACCTGTGATTAATCTTTGCATTCAGATCGTAAAAATAGTATCCTGATCCGGCCGCCGAGGTGTTGTTTACAAAGGGGCGTGTAATCACATCGATGTACGTTCTTCTGCCTGATATGATGAAGCTGGATTTATCTTTTACGATAGGTCCTTCCGCAGTAAGTCTTGCGCTAATCAACCCAATCCCGCCATTGACCTTCGTCTCGCGTCGATTCCCTTCTCTCAAAGAAATGTCTAGCACTGACGAGATTCGGCCTCCATACCTGGCAGGCATTGTTCCTTTGTGAACATCGACATTGCTTATGGCGTCGGCATTAAACACAGAGAAGAAACCAAACAAATGAGATGCATTATAGACAGCGGCATTGTCAAGCAGGATTAAGTTTTGGTCTGGACCTCCACCTCGAACATAGAAACCCGTATTTCCTTCTCCGGCACTCTGAATTCCGGGAAGCAGCTGGATGACTTTCAAAACATCCACCTCACCGAAAAGGGCAGGCAAACTTTTAATCGTCTCAATGCTCACATCTGTGCGTCCCATATCTGTGCTCTGGGTATTTTGTGTGCGACTTCCTATCACCTCAGCTCCCTGTCCGATTTCAATGGTCGTAGGTGTGAGCTCTACATTGATGACCTTCGTTTCTCCGAATTCAAGTTTCTCAACATGGCTTTTGTATCCGATAAATGAATACCTCAACGTTTGGGCTCCCTCAGAAACAGTAATGCTATAAAATCCGTAGAGATTTGTGGACACCCCCTTTTGCTGTCCCTCAACAATTATGTTTGCTCCGAGAATGTATTCTCCTGTTACAGCATCACGCACACGACCACTTGCGGTGGATTGGGCGAAGGTTGTTGTTATGCTGATCAATAGAAAAAGGCAGAATGCGAAGTGTTTTTTCATAGCGAATACAAAGGTACACTCCCGTAACTTGCGGACAGCTTTATTAAAATGCAAAAATTTAAATTTTCATATTTCCTTTTTTTGTTCACGATGTTCAGTGCTTTATTGGGCTGTGGTGTGTCCGATTTTATAGACGACGAACGGGTGTTTCGGTACAATGAAAGTGCGGGTATTACGACCCTAGACCCTGCCCATGCTCGGAGCCTGGAACTGATGTGGGTGGCTGATGCTCTGTACGATGGTTTGGTTGAACTTTCTCCAGAACTAGAAATAAAACCGGCGATTGCAAAGCGTTGGGAGTGGGATGAAAAGGGTGTCGTTTTTCATCTTAGAAAAGGTGTAATGTTTGCCAAACAAGAAGATGTAATAGGACTAGAAGGTGGGAGAGAAGTTGTCGCAAGTGATGTCGTCTACAGTCTTGAGAGATTACGTGATCCAGAAGTAGCTTCTCCGGGAGAATGGATCTTGGATGCTGTTCAAGAGGGCGGGATCATCGCGCTGAATGACAGTACTGTAAGAATAAATCTCAACTGTGAATTCCCTCCCTTTTTAGGCCTACTGACAACGCCATACGCTTCCGTAGTTGCTGAGGAAGCCGTTGAAGCACGTGGATCGGAATTCAGATCTAAGCCCGCTGGAACTGGACCTTTTAAGCTCGCCTGGTGGGAAGAAAGTGTGGCGATAGTGCTTCATAGAAATGAAGGCTATTGGGAAAAAGATGAATATGGCATACAGCTGCCATATCTCGAAGCGGTACACATCGATTTCGTACCCGACATGGGGTCGGAGTACCTGGGGCTGATTCAGGGCAGATATGATTTTATGAGCGGTCTGCACCCTGCATATATGGAGGATCTCATGGATTTAGATGGCGGATTGGCGGAGAAACACAAAGCGGATTTGAACTTGCGCCGAATCCCGTTCTTAAAAACGGATTATATCGGCCTCCTTGTGGACGACAACACATTGCTGGGATCTCCATTTCTTGACGGTAGAGTTCGTCAAGCACTTAGTCTGTCCATAGATAGAATAAGCATTGCGAGAAACTTAAGAAGAAATTCGGTTCTTCCTTCTGATAAATTTGTTCCGCCTTCTCTGCCTGGCGCAACAGAATATGCGACGCCCATTTATGATTTGGCGCGTGCCAGATCACTGCTAAATGATGCGGGATATCCAAATGGAGAAGGATTTCCGGAATTCGAATTTGAGACAACTGCAGATTATGTAGATATCTGTGCTGCCATTCAACATGGATGGCAAGCGCTCGGTTTGAAGGTTCAGATCGATGTTTCTCCGCCATCTGTACATAGGGAGAATGTGGCGACCTCTAAGTCAATGATGTTTAAGAAGTCATGGTTGGCCGATTATGCGGATTCCGAAAATTTCTTCGGCCTGTTTTTAGAGAAAAACTTCTCTCCTGGGGGTCCCAATTATACGCATTTCAGAAACAATGCGTTCGAAGAACTGTATCAGCGTTCGATGTCAGTGTCTGAAGAAGATGCGCGATGGGATTTATATTCGAAGATGGACAGTATCGTACACGCTGAAATGCCAGTTATTCCACTTTTTCACGACCAAGTCACTCATTTCGTACGCAATTCGATAGACGGTTGGATCGTAAGCCCAGTTAATCGGTTAGAACTGAGATATGTAAAAAAGCATACAACAAAGCAATAACTATTATATTTAGACAAATTCTAAAACTCAAATGCTCAAAATTGATGTCCATACACACATTATTCCACGGAATATGCCCCGATGGACAGAGAAATTTGGATATGGAAACTTTATTCATCTAGAAGATTCAAAGCGGGAGGGGTTTGCGCGAATGATGCAGGGCAATACCTTCTTCAGAGAGATTGCTTCAAATTGCTGGGATGAGGATCAGCGGATGGCTGAGTACGGTGCGTCGGGTGTTGACGTTCAGGTTGTGTGTACCATTCCTGTGATGTTTTCCTATGATGCAAAACCAAATGACGCACTGGAATTGGGCCGTTTTTTAAATGACCACATCGCGGATTTGGTGACCAAATATCCCAAAAATTATGTGGGATTATGTACTGTGCCACTCCAGGATGTCACCCTTGCGATTCAGGAATTAGAACGTGCAAAATTGATCGGTTTTGCGGGTGTTCAGATCGGTTCTAACGTGAATGGTTTAAACCTCAACGCGCCCCAGTTCTTCCCGTTCTTTGAGGCCTGTTCAAGATTGGGGATGTCTGTCCTTGTGCATCCATGGGACATGATGGGTAAATCTCAAATGGAAAAATATTGGTTGCCTTGGTTAGTAGGTATGCCCGCAGAGATGTCTCGCGCAGCATGCTCGATGATATTTGGAGGTGTCTTTGAGAGATTGCCGAATTTAAGAGTGCTCTTTTCACATGCCAGTGGTGCTTTTTTGGCGACTTTGGGACGGATTGAGCACGGATTTAATTGCAGACCGGATCTTGTCGCAATTGACAACAATGTAAACCCAAGGGCGTATTTGGGGAAGTTTTGGGTAGACAGTATCACGCATGATGCCCGACTGCTCAAGTATGTCATTGAAATGCAAGGGACGGACAGAATTTGCATGGGTACTGATTATCCTTTCCCCCTTGGCGACCTTAAATTTGGTGAGTACATGGAGAAAATGAATCTCAGTAATCCAGATTTAGAAAATCTTTTTCACAGTTCCGCTCTGAGTTGGTTAGATTTGGATTTAAATAAGTTTAAATAAATAAGTATAAAATGAGCGTAGAGCCAGAAGTCTTAGAACTAATTGAAAAATGTAAGGAGGGCAACCGTCGTGCACAATTTGATCTTTATGGCAGATATTCAGGACTTCTTTTTGCGGTGGCGCTCAGATATACAAACACTAAAATTGATGCAGAAGATGTAGTACAAAATGCATGGGTGAAGATATTTAAAAATTTAAATAGCTTTTCTGAAAATAATTCATTTGAGGGCTGGATGCGTAGAATAGTAGTAAATACAGCTATTTCACTTTACCGAAAGGATAAAAAACACGCAAATCAAGCAGATATTACAGATGTCCTTGCAACCCCTAGAGACTTAGAAGCGTCTAAAGAATGTGACTTTACCCGTGAGGAGCTTGAGAATGCAATTTCTCGTATGCCTGAAGGGTATGGTATGGTCTTTAAACTCTACGTCATAGACGGATATAAACACAAGGAAATATCAAAAATGCTCGATATAGAAGTTAATACTTCGAAAAGTCAACTGAGCCGCGCGAAGAAATTCCTGCAAGGTGTGTTGAACAGTATGGAGAAAGTTGCAAAACCTAACAAATAACTCAAGATGAAACCCGTTCAAGATACATTCACATCTCACATTCAAGGTCTTTACGATGGACACGAAGTTGCGCCGCCACAAGGCATGAAAGATTCTGTCTTTAATCAACTCGACTCAGAAGCTTCTGGGTCATCTGGTTTGACATCAAAGGCGATTCTTGGTGCTGCTGTAGTTATCGTCGGGTTTGCTTGGTTCTTCATGCCTGATCAAGTAGCTGTGGTTAACGAAGTGATTGTGGTCGAACAAAGCGAAGTTGCTGACGAAGCTGTTGTGGTTGACGAAGTGGTTGTGATTGACGAAGTGGTTGTGATTGACGAAGTGGTTGTGATTGACGAAGCAGTTGTGATTGACAAAGTGGTTGTGGTTGAGGATGCAGTTGTCGCTCATGTTTCATCTGTCGAAGTTGAAGAAAACATCGTTCTAACTGAAGAGGTTCTAACTGAAGAGGTGGTAACACCTTCAATTGTTGCAACACCTCCAGTTGAAACTGTTCAGAAGGTCATTGAAGATCAAAAGACCATTGAGAAAGTAGAAGAGAAGAAGGAGGCTGTAGAATGGGTTCTTCCCGCGAAATTGAAAGTGGACGAATGATCGCAAACGCCTTCAGATACATAGAAGGCATTTGGTCCATTCCTAGAATAAAATGCGTGTTGTCTCTTGCTCTATTAATGGGTGGATTTCATGCGCATGCATATGCTATTTCGTTTGAGAATCCGCGTGACACGGTATTAATTGACGGTCACATTATTAACATCACGGCCAACGTAGAAGTCGATACGGTTTGGAAACGACCTGAAAAATCAGCATTTCGAAAGTGGCTTGATGGCGCCGAATTTATCGCATTAGGTAGAGCAGGAGCAGAAATAGGTGGTGTTGATGCTCCTGAAATCGATTTTTACGTCGTTAAAAATGAAATCAGATTCCCCGAGTTTAGCCTAGAAGCGGCTCACCCTTTCGGAAACTCTTTTCAATTGTACTACAGAGGAGGTGTTTCTGTGGGCTTGTCCCAAATTTTTGATGAAGAAAGCGTGAATGAAAGTGCCATTGGATTTGAATGGGATGGCCTTGATGTGCTTGAAATTTATACAACAGTTGTGGATGTACAAGGGAATGAATATGACACCATTCAAGCGCCAATAAGATTCAGTCCCAAGCTTAAACTTGCATTGGGTGTGGAATGGCATGGTGTGATGAGAGCTGCTGAGGGGTGGATTTGGGGTGCTCAATTAGAATGGTTGCCCAAAAAGAATGAAGTCGCAAAACTATATCCAACGCCTGAGCCAGGAGAACCAGATCCCGTATCGTCTGATTTAACGTATGATATCATTCTTCATGAAACCAATGCGTTACAATTAAGAACATTTACAAGCTGGTCGGCTTGGAATTCCCCTTTGTTTCTTAGGGCCGAAGTGTGTTGGGCGCCAACAAGAACAACGACTTGGGTTGCTTTGGGGGTTAGATGGTGAAAAACTTGCGTTTTATGTCTGCGATGTTTATATTGCAAGAGCATGTATTCGCTCAAAACCAACATAAATAAGACAAAGCGCGCTATTAAGGCGACGTCCGTGGTTTTGTGCGTTGGAATTTCTTTGGTTTTGACAGGTTCATTCTCCGCTCAAGTCTATGTTTTGAATGGTGGTTTTGAGATTAGTGAGACGGTACCGAATCAATCCGGACAATGGGAATTAATGAATAACTGGACAAATGCTGGGAGTGCAATTGCAAATCCGGATTATTATCACACGTTCGGCTACAATGGAGGTGATTTGCCAGAAACGCCTCTTGCATATGTGAACGCCTATGAAGGGTATGCCATTGCAGGAGTTGAGGTGAGTCAACGGTCTGGTTCAAACATGAGAGAGTATTTGACGGGTCAATTTTCAGAGCCATTGTCCGTGGGTAAACGTTATGAATTCTCATTTGCGATTTCAAATGGTGATGTCTATGAGCACAGCTCGGCGGGGCTTGGCGTAAGTGATTTAGGAATTGCTTTTTCTACAGAAGAATTACACCAAACTGAGCGTGATCCAATCATTGCTCAGCCTCAGTTTAAAATTTCTCACATTCAGTATTATCAAGACTGGGAAGTCGTCAAATTTGCTTTTACAGCGAGTGAGAAGTACAAATATTTCACGTTCGGTTTGTTCGGAGCTGAAGTTGGGAAGCAAATCCTATCTTTAGAAGGCCCAGGCAGGACCAAAGCATATTACTTTGTGGATGATTTCTCGATTAGGGACCTCACTTCAGAACTTCAAACGGACAACCAACCCGACAGAGGAGACCTGTCTAATCTCTTTTCTTTAGAAAGGAGTACGTTTGTTCCGACAGCATTTTCTCCCAACAACGACAATGTTAACGATGTATTCGAACCGTCATTAAGAGATAATCGAGGTGCTTTGTTAAGGATATTTGATCGCAATGGAGCGATGATTTGGGAGAGTGCAGATGAAGTCCCAAACTGGGGAGGATACAATCACATTGGTGGCATTGCACAACAAGGTTTGTACTTATGGACCTTAGCTGTCGTGTTAGAAGATGGGTCTGTTGAGGAGATGTCTGGACCCGTGACGCTTTTAAAATAAGGTTACTAAAATATTAATATTTTGCTTACAAAAGATGCGCGTGAATATCCCGGGCTAAGTCCGCTGGTACTTGACCATTTGGCACATCAATCGTCTGATCTTAAGGTCCAAAATCAGCTTGGGAATAAAAACATCAAGGATACTGTATGTCACGTTCTAGAGGCGCAATACCGACATTTGAATTTGGCGCTGCCTGCGGGTTTGAGCAAATTCCGTGAGGATGGCGTTCGAACGGTAACCACAGGACACCAACTTCAAATTGCGGGAGGTCCTGCTTTTTTACATTATAAGACCATCACTGCGATACGTCTTGCGCGACAAATTGAAAAAGAAACAGGAGATAAAGTTGTGCCTGTCTTTTGGTTGGCGTCTGAAGACCATGATTTTAAGGAGGTCAGTTGGGTGAATGGTGAAGTCGACAAGCATGTGTGGTCGAGCCCTGTGGGGGACTTAAAACGCCCAGTCGGAAGATTGCCTTTGGATGGCGTGAACGACTGTTTGGCGTCTTGGGGGAAGGATATGGGGCAGGATGGGGCAGATTTCAGATCAGATGTTCAAGCCATCTCTGAGTGTTGCGATTTGTCACAAAAAA
>Ga0308017_1000616_pt1 | contig 10683 bp, 12 predicted proteins | sample Neamet280_FD_203145 | JGI IMG/M metagenome (GOLD analysis project Ga0308017, IMG submission 203145) | Marine microbial communities from water near the shore, Antarctic Ocean - #280 | ecosystem: Environmental > Aquatic > Marine > Unclassified | place: Southern Ocean | collected 2014-10-01
TTCTTCTTGCCGCGCTCATCCAGCGGCGGCCGCGGCCGCAGCCCAAGTACCTCCTCGCGGTAGACCGCCAGCTGGTCGGCGTCCTGGATGAACAGCAGCTGCGACAGCTTGGAGCCCGATAGCCGGTGACTGCGGCGCTTGAACCACGCTGGTGTGCGCTGCGGCGTCTGGTCCAGCGCCTCCAATATGTGTGGCAGCGCGTCATCATCACCCAGCGCACAGAAACGCTCGGACATCTCGACTTCGAGCGGCATGGCGGTACTTAATAATAGTGCCGCACACTGTGTAACCTGCAATGCCCGCCGAAACCAAGCTGCCCTCGCATATGATTGTATATGCGCGCCTCTACCTGATCATGTGCGCCGGCATGGCCTTCGCGGCCGGCATGGGCTCGCTGAGCCGCTACACGGGTGGCCCGCGCTCGACTCAGGTGCTGCACTACATCGGTACCATCTGCGGCACGATGCTGGTCCTCGCCGCCCTCATCGAGGTCATTATGATGAAGTATAGTGAGCGCCGCTGGATCAAAGCGGCGAATGCCTGCATGAAGCCGCTGCTGGGCAAGTTCAATGTCGCCGACTGTGGGCTTCATGTGGCCGTGCAGGTGCTCAGCATCGCATCCACGGGCCTCGTGGCGGTCAACATGCACAACGACGTCTGGGATTGGCAGATGTCATTCATGTTTACCCTGATGTGCATGGGATTTATCTACAATATGGTATACACCCCGGCCATACTCGCCTCCGTGGCCATGTACGGAACAGGCCACACCGATAACTACTTGACCTTGGACAAGGTGGTGCTCGCCCATTACAACTCGACCGCCTATTTCGGGTGGAAATACAGTGCCTACAAGCCGGAGGCCGCCCCAGTGCTATAATCTACTGTGCCGACGACCGTTTGATGCCGAGCATGACATAGTACGCGAGTAGGATGACGGCGGCCGCATAGATGGGCGCGTATCCGGCGCAGCAGTACGATGGGTCGTCCGGCGGCGGTGTGGCCTCATCGTCCGTTGGCGTGTCCGGTGGTTCATCCGTGTTTATCCACTCCTCACTGGATATCGACTCCTCATCGGCTCGCATGTCCACGTATGGGTCTCGACCCACGCATCGCTCGCTCCACCTCATCGGCGAATCGCCGTGCCGTTCTCGTGCACCGCAGCACCACGAGGGATTCGCCAATGTTGTTGTTGCTGTGTCGCGTAAAGTTGTAGCTTCCTATCAGCACATGCGTGGGCTGTCCATCGGTGATGCGGACCAGAAACTTATGGTGCATGAGCGCGCGAAAGCGGCCGCGCGCGCATCCTATCTGCCGCGCGCCGATGCGGCGCAGGGCCGCTGCCGCTGTCCGATTGTGCACCTTGTCCGCCGTGACCACAATGCGCGTGCTCTGCAGCCGCGACAGCGCGTCAAGAAGGCGAGGGTTGGTCAGCCACGCGACACAGCCGGTCACATCGTCGCTATCCTCAATAAACCGCTGCACCACTGTTTCGCAGCGGTCTGCAAACGCGACATCCTCGATCGCTATGTCTTCCATAGCAAGTAATGCCGTCCCGTGACAGGCTTGCGCTGGCGCTCCACCATCTTGACCATCTCGCGGCAGATGAGATTCACATCGTACGGCGTCGGCACATGCGTCATATGCGGTATGATGCAGAGCGACCCGCAGTCGCAGGCGCCAGCCAGCAGGTGCGCATTGGCCGGCGGCACGAGCTCATCCATCTCGCCATGCAGGATCAGCTTGGGCACCCCCTTCAGCGCCTTGATCGCCGCCACGTTGTCGAGGCGAGCAGGCACGAGCCACTGCAGGCCCCAGGGTGCCAGCGCCTTCACCGAGGAGAAGCCGCTGATCAGCACAACGCCCGCCGGCGGCCTGTTCGCGCACGCCTGCAGCGCGATGCCGACCCCGATGCTGCGCCCCACCATGTACACCGGGCTGCTCGTGTCGAGGCACAGCTGCTCGTACGTGCGCTGCGCCGCCTCCACCACGGCTTTGTCGTACGCCGCCCCCGATGCTGCTTTGGCGGGGTAGCGCGGTGCGATAAAGTTGCACTTGCAGGCATCCACAATCGCATTGGGTATGCCGCTGTCGTGCAGCTCGGTGAGCGTGACGGCATTGCCGTGGCAGTACACGACCCAGCAGAGCGCGTCCGCCCGCGTCACCACCATGCATTCCGTGCCCCCGACATCGTAGGTCGGTAGGAACAGGTTCGCCTGCGGAAGCTGCGGCCACAGCAGCGGGTCGACGACGGCATTGGAGACCAGCGAATGGAGATTACTAACGGCCAGGGAGCACATCAACAGCTGGGCCTACTCCCATTTATACTTCTTCTGACGCCACACCATGCACCGTCCAAATGCTGCTGCTCTTGAGCCGGCGCCGCGGGGGGTAGATGGCCAGTGCGTCGTTGGCCTGTGGCACGATCATGATAAGCGCATATGGCGGGCAGCACAGCAGCCACACCGACTGCGCGGCGGCATCCCAGGAGTCCATGCCATGAAAGACCGCATGGCGCGTGGTACCGGTGTACAGCACGAGGCGCGCGAACGACACCCATTGGTTGTCCGCGGTGCTATGCAGCAGCGCGAGGCACAGGAAGATGCCCAGCAGCGTATACAGGCGCCGGGCCATCGACTCGAGCCCCAGGTAGACGCCAAACCGGGAGATGACGCCCAGGCCGACCACGGGGGCCGCTAGCCATGGCGTCGGGGCACGCGTGGCGCCGCACGCATGGCGCAGCATGTACATGGCCAGCAGCCCCTCGTGCACGTCGAGATCGCGTCTGCGCATGCACACGCAGACACTTGCCACAATGCAGGGCCAGACGTAGTGCACATCCAGAAAGAAGACCATGACGGTCCAGGTGGAGACCACAAGCACGTCCCATAGCTCGACTACCGGACGGCTCATTAATGGGATGACCATACGTTCGACGCCACTCACGTCCGATGACATCGAGGACAATCTGCAATCGGCACTTGCGCAGGCCGCTGCCGTGATCGTGCTCGGCGTGCTGCTGCTGCTCGTGCGCTGCAAGCCGCGCCGGCTTCACGTGCGCGCCTATGCGTAGCCGCGAGCCTCGGGCCGCGTCGCCACCATCGACAGGTACTGGTTCGTGCTTATGATGCAGAACCCCACGACCGACACGACCGACGCCCGGTAGGCCGCGGAAATCTTATTGCTCGTGCCATAGGCCGACTGCCACACCAGCATGGCGAGGACGAAATTGCCAATCGCGACTGCCGTCGACACGCGCGTGGCGGTCTTGATGTACACGCCATTGTTCAGGACAGTGCTCAGCACCACGGCGGCCTGCACAACAGTCGCATATGCGCTGCCAATAAACATGACGCCGGGCGTGTACAGGGCAGCAATGTACAGGATCTGCGTGAACGCTATCCACGCCAGCGGCATCGTGTCGTAGATCTGCACGCGGAACGACGAATCCATCTGCAGCTTGAGTGCCGCGAAGCGCGCCTGGTCGAGCGTGCTGAAGGGACCGGCATCCGAATCGCTACCCTTGATCGCATCCGCGATCCGCACGTTGCCCGCCACGGCCTCCCCATCTTCCGCATCGCTCCAGTCGCCCATCGGACCATATCGGTAGAACACCGTCTCTGCCGACGGCTCAACCTTCACGATCACCACATCCGGCACAATGCCAGCCCCGGACCCTGGCTCTGTCACCTGATACACGGTATACTCCTGCATGGTCATAAAGGCTACTCTATTTACTATATACTCAGCGCTTCTTCGTCTGGCGCGCGGGGATGTACTTGGGCTGCACCGGCGGCTGCCCAGGGGGACCGCCCCACGGCGAGCATGCGCCAGGCGCGCTGCTGGATCTCGTGGAGTTCGCGATCGATTCGGGCATGGTGGCGTGCGTAAACAGAGGAGTCGGCATGGGCGTATTCACGATATGGCATAGTGCATATATATACTACACTTCCAGTGCGAGAATGCATCTGCGCGAGGCGCAGTGGCGCAGGCACTATCACATACCGAGCACGCTGCCGAAGATGCACGATCGATTCCTGCTGTCCAAGGTGTGGCAAAACCAGCAGCACGTGCTCGCCATTGATATTGCGCGCATGCCGCCCATGCGCATTGAGAACGTGACCAAGATCATCCGCCGGTTCGCGGCGACCTCCCCGTACGCGGGATACACGCAGGGCAATCTCTACCTCATGTATGCGGTGGGGCTGGTCTTCTCCGACGAGCTATCGGTGTTCTGGGCCTACGCGCGCACCGTGCGGCTCGTGCATCGCTATGGCCCGTCGACGCCCTATGGCACGCATGTGGTACCCGACTGGGTCATCGCGCACGCCCCCGCCGTGCTGGACCGCGACCTCTGGGACATTCTCATCCGCTTCCGCTGGCTGTACATCATGTTCGGCCAGACGGTGTCCACGGCGACCGGCCTGCTCGCCACCTGGGACTACTGCCTGCAGGGCGAGGCGCACCTGTTCAGCTTGTGCGCCGCGCTGCTCCTCCGTGGCCATGCGCTCGACTTTGACGCATGTGAGAGCAATCTGGAACGAGCTACCCTCATTATTGGTCAGAACATCGAGTCCACGGAGCACGCCGCTGCTCTCATTTCCCAAGCACAACTCCTTCTGCGATGAGCTGGACGATCTGCGACATCCATGGCCCTGTGGCGGAGCCCACTGGCCCGGGCGCCACGACGGCGGGCGCATGGTCCCACAGCGGCTCCCAGCGCCTGAGCATCGTGAACGGGACACCCGCCGAAATCATACTGCAAGATGCCGCGCAGACGTTGGCCAGCATTGGCCTGTCCGGCAGCGCGCCGGTGGGCACCACGATCTACCCGGGGGCCGGCGGCGTGATCGACGGGGTGCCCGACGACATGCCCTGGTGCATGCGCCTCGAAAAGTGCCTGTACATCTGCGAGACCACCGACGGGCCCTGCATCGCGGTCCTGGACGCTCCGGCCACCCGCGAGATCACCGGCGCGCTCTCGGCGCTGGCGATCCAGTACGCCCGCATCAATGCGCTGCACGGCACCGAGAAGCTGCTCATCCTGTCGGGGCTGCAGACCAAGCACTACCCCATCGTGGAAGACTGCAGCGTGATCTACAGCACCCAGCCGTGGAGCGACCTGTGCAGCAAGGCCCAGTGGGGCATGCGCGTCACCTTCCCGGATCACGCCCTGTCGCCGTACCGCATGCTCGACGCGTTCGGGCTGCTGCTGGGCTCGAAGTGCATGCCGAGCGGGCCGCACACTTCCACCGCGCTCTACCCAGACGGCACCTCGCTGCCGAGCGAGGTCCTGACCTACATGGCCTTCAGCGACAATGTGACGCCGGGCAGCGCGCGCGCCAGCACGACGCGCGGCATGTCGGCGACGACGACGGACGGCATGCCATGGACCGCCACGATCATCCTGCGGCACGACGAAGAGGCGAACGAGGACAGCATGATGTACCACATGCGCCGCCTGCTCACGGCCGACACCGCCGAGCAGGTTGGCGCCTCGTACTTCGCCCTCAGCAAGCTCGGCACCACTCTGCCGCCGTTCGTCCGCCGGGCCATGTCGGATGTGCACACGAATACGACTGCCAACATGCAGGCCTTCGTGCCGAGCACGATGTGCCGCGTGGCCAGCCACCACAATCATAGCATATGGAGCTAAGTCAGAGGGCCCATGATATCCTCAGGGCCCTGCCTCGCGACAGCATGGTGTACAGCGACGATGCCGACATCATCAGCGTCAAGCTGCCTCGGACGGCCATCGTGGACGACACCGCGCTGAGCCATTTCGGCGACTGTGAGATTGACTTTGAGACACGTCTGCTGACTATTTCATTACACGAGGTTGAGCCGTTCAGCCCACGCAGCCCGCGGCCCCCCGCGCAGCCGCTCGATCCAGTGACAACGGGGGAGACGAATGCAGCGAGCATGGCCAACACCATGGGCCGGATTGACTTCGACAACCTGGTGCCATCCTTCCGCCTCTCGTCGGTGGGGGAGCACACGACGCTCGTCATTGGCCGGCTTCTTCGCGTGAGCAACAGTGCGCTTCGGCAACAACTCCCGTCGAGCAGCACGCACTACGAGTATCGCCTTCAGGAGCGGGTGACAGTTGTCTTCTTTCCTGCAGCGAAGAAGCGCAAAGCGGAGTAGTCCGCATCATCTTGAGGTGCAGTATGCTCATGGTAAATGTATTGCCCATCGAGCAGCGGGAGACTTCTACTAAATACTCGCGATCTTTCTCTTTCGCGTGCCGATCACCTCCTGCAGGCCGCTGAGCGTCCATGCGCAGCTGTGCGCGCTGGCGATCTCGTTGCACACGTGCGGCGCGTTGGCACGCGTCTTGTCCCTGCGCCGGCACAGCGGGCGGACGTGCTCGTCTTCGATGGCACATTCCCAGATGTCACCTTTCTTCAGTGACTTGCCATGGCCGGCACAGCACGGCATGAACACCCGGTAGCTGCTGTCGACCATCCGGCGCTTTCGGTCGACCATCAAGTCCACCGTGTGCACCGGCTTCCACTTGTACATGCGGCAATCGCTCCCGAGCACCGCATCGCTGTCATGGAAGATGATGCCATCCGACTCGCGGCCAGCGTTCGTGGCGTACCACGCCGGTCCGATGACGCTCGCGGGGTAAAATGCCTTGCGCTCGATGGTGTACCCCGGCATGATGGGCAGCTCGGTCTCCGCGAGCTTCGCCAGCCTGTCGCGGTACGTGCCGGTGCACGGCTGGCCATCGCGGGCGTAGATATCGAACACCACAATGCGGCGAGACTCCAGCATGATCTCGCAGTCCAGCACCATGGCGCACGGGGCATGCGTGCAGGGCACCGACCAGAGACCATCTTTGCGCGTGATCCCCCATGCCACGCTCAGCCCGTCGCGGTCCTGCACCGCCAGCACGATGCGCATGCCGTCGTACTTGATCGAGACGAGCTGGCTGGTGCCCGAGATATCCGCGCCGTCGATCAGGCTGATGGGCTGCCCCATCGCCATATAGCGCTGGTACTGCGCGTGCGCGGCGAGCAGCACAGGCGACTTGCTGCCGGCATAGGGCGCGAAGGGCAGGTGCCGGGAAAACTCCACGGTGCGCAGCTTGCGCTCGTTGCAGTGGGCCAGGCAGGCCAGGTGCGCCATGATCATGCGCAGCGGGTGCTCCGCCGAGGGCAAGGCCATCTGCAGCTCGTCCAGATGGCCGGCATACTCCAGCTCGACGTTGCAGGACCGCTTCGACTTCGTCCACTCGACCCGCCAGCTGCCGATCAGGTAGGTCCAGCGGTAGCGTATGATGGTGCGGTAGGGGCGCATCGAGGCGGCGGGCGCGCACGGGCTCTCCACGCAGACGCACAGGCGGCACGGGATCACGCAGGGCAGCCGCTCGTAGATCGCGACGCGCTTGCGCTCCCACCGGCCATCCACGCAGCGCAGGTCGTTCGCATCCGCGTACTTCAGCTCCGACTCGGTGTAGATGGACTCCGGGTGGGCATGGACAAACTGCGAATGCAGCAGGCGAAAGTACCGCGGCGGGATCGGAAAACGTATCTCGATTTCGGTGCCCTCCGTGCGCTGCACGCGCCCAAGGATATCCTGTGCCACTTTGATCATCGGCGGTACTTATACGCTACCCCGGGTGCACAGAATGAGTGCGGTCTACAGCCTGTCGAACAGTGCGATCGGATCACTGCTGCTGGTTCTGACCAGCGCGAATATGATCGCCTTCGTGTCGCTGCTCGGCGAAGCGTCGTCGGGGTATCTGGCGAAGAAGGTGGCAGGGGGCCATGCATCGAAGCTGCGGCTGCAGCTGGCCCGCACGCTGCTGATCGTCGTGAGCATCGCAGCGGGCATCAAAGTGGTGATGGAGACGAAGCTGGCGAACGATCTGATCGCAGCATGGTTCGTCGGGCAAGGGTTCGCGCTGCAGACGATCATCCGCAACGTCATCGAAGGCATCGTCGCGCGCCATGATACGCATGTGCGCGAGATTGTCGTCGAGAAAAGGGGGACTGTGGTGTATAATAAGAAGCCGTACACCGCCACGGGCACGAATATTGTGGTCATCACGCTGACGTCGCACGATACCAAGCCATACGTGCTCGTGCTGCCATGGACGGAGCTGGCGAAGATGGAGCTGCATTCCAACCAACTAGATTAGATGTGCTCCATCTTGGGCGCGATGACCGCGTCCGGCAGCACGATGGCCTCCGTCGCCTCAGGCCGCGCATCCTTCTGCCGTATCTCTTCGAGCACCTCCGAGAAACGCACGCGCCTCTTGCGCCTCTTGCGCGGACGCGGGGATGTGCCGGGCATGATTCTCTAATATGCACTTCACGCGATAGCGGCCCCGGATCCGCTGCCAGTGCTGCTCCAGCAGGCTGTTCACCTTGGCCGGCGGCACCTCGCCGATGCTCGCGCGCAGGTAGCACACCGCGTGCCGCGCGACCTGGCGCAGCGCGTCGAGATCATGGCAGGCCACGCGCGCCCGGCAGAACGTCCCGCGCATCGCCACACAGTGGAGCACAGAGGCTTCCATTATTCGGAATGTGGAACAGTCTGACCCGCTCGCTGCTGCGCCATGAGCACACGCTGGTCGAGGCGCTGGCGCAGGACCTGGGGCCGGTGGCCTGCATGCAGGCCCTGGGAATCGAGTGCCCGGTCCCTCCCGCGGGCAGCCCGTACTGGGAGACGGAGACCGGGCGCATCTTCACATCTGTCGCCACGGAACACGGCATGCACCACTCACACGAGCACTGCGCGCGCACGATCTTCAGCCCCGCCTGGGTAGAGCGCGCGAAGGCACTCGTCGCGGAGCGCACGCTGCACGCGGACACGCCGACGGCGCTGACACGCAAGCTGATCGAGCAGTTCGCGGACGAGAACAACGTGGACGAGGAGGCTGCCACGCTGCGGCTCAGCGCCGCGAACAAGATCTGGCATGCCAGCAGCGGCAGCGTGCCGGGATTCCATGCCTACGTCACATGCAGCACAGAGGGCGTGCGCATTGCGATCACCGGGTGCCAAGGCGAGGTGCTGGAGCCCAGCGACGCCGGGTGCTGCCGATCCGCGCAGGAGGAACTGAGCTGCAGCGAGCAGCTCGACTTCTATGTGCTGCACACGCGCCGCTACGCAGGGACCAGGGCCGCGGCTGGCGAGGCGCTGCCGGGCACGGACTTCACCCTGTGCGACAAGTGCTTCATCGGCGGTGGCACGGACTACGAGGGCGTGCTCGGGCCCGTGCTGGTCTGCGAGGCATGCCGCCACTGCGCGCATGCGAGCTGCGCCTGCCCGTGCGAGCATGCCACCGCGCAACCGGCGCTCGCCGACGTCGTCAGCTGCACGGGGATGGTGCGCCATAAGGGCACATGGTACCTGCGCATCTCGCGATGGGGGCACGCGCGCGAGGACATCGGCCTGCTGCACCCGATTGCGCTGGAGCTGCTGGCGGCCAAGGCAGACGCGCGCATCGAAGCGGGCCGCTGGAAGCGCATGCCCAGCGGCGCCAGATCGATCAGCGCCATGTGCGGGGCGGCTAACGAGTTCAGCGCGCACCTCGCGATCTACGGCCACGTGCTGCTGACGGGGCTGCTGCCCATCGTCTACAGCGACCCCGCTACGCCGCTGCTGCAGGGGGACTTCAGCACCGCGAGCCACATGGCGACGCATGCGCCATGCGACATCTATCCGGCACCCGGCAGCATGGGGCAGCTAGCTCCCATGAAGGCGTGCGCCTGCCTGCTGCCCGACACCACTGCTCGTACGCTGCAGGCGCTGCGCGTCTTTCACGAGCCCTCCTTCTCGCGCATGTGCGCGCGCTTCCACGCGGCTGGCGACCTCGAGGTGGCGCTGCGGCGCTGGCTGAGCCTGCGCCTGCCGCTGCTGCCCGGCACGGTCGATGCGGAGGCGGGCACGGGGGAGCACGCCACGCGCATGCACGCCCACGCGCACACCGCCGTCACGTCGCTGAAGAGCCGCCAGCGCATGTGGGTCCACAGCCGCGAGGCCGCGCACTGGATCGTCTCGCAGGTGGATCCCGTGCTGCCCGCGTCCCTTGCGGAAGATGCCGCGCACATGCTGCGCCTGGGCCTGGATGATGCGCAGGTGCCGGTGCCCGCACCCGAGGAGCCGCAGGCCATACGCCCGGACGTCGCCGGCGAGCACCCCAAGCGCCAGCGCACGACGCAGGGCGCGCACACCTGCTTCGCGGCGCGCATCCTCATGAACCCGTCGCGCCACTACGGCGTGCTGCGGCGCGTGCTGCACGACGCGAGAGACACCTACGCGCTGCAGGGCGCGCTCGAGCACTTCATGCAGCATGAGATCGCGCCTATCGGCCAGACGCTCTCGCTCGCCGACGTGCAGGCGTTTCGTGCTGCCTGCATCCGCTCCCCGCTATACGGCAGGGTCTGCCTGTGGATGTCGGTCGAGTCCTACAGCATGGCCGTGCCCGACGACCCGTCCGGCATGCTCGCGCGCCCGGGACAGGGGACCACCACCACCACCACGTGGAAAGGCGGCTGGAAGCCCGTGCAGATGCTCCGGCGGTGCACGGATGCCAGCTACGTCGACCTCGGGTGCGGCGCGCTCAAGTACTGGCACCAGATCGTCAGCAGCAGCCCGACCTATCTGTTCGAGACCAGCCTGGACGCCATTCAAGAGCTGGCCTCCGCGCGGACCGATCTGCCCGACACG
>Ga0308017_1000617_pt1 | contig 10660 bp, 16 predicted proteins | sample Neamet280_FD_203145 | JGI IMG/M metagenome (GOLD analysis project Ga0308017, IMG submission 203145) | Marine microbial communities from water near the shore, Antarctic Ocean - #280 | ecosystem: Environmental > Aquatic > Marine > Unclassified | place: Southern Ocean | collected 2014-10-01
CGAGTTCTCCCAATGCTCCGTCATACTTTACGTTGTTGACTGACCATAGTTGGAAATCTGATATTTCAAATTCTCTAGCAGTTTGGAAATGTGATGTTCTTTCATCCATACCTTGTTTACAAGTATTCAACTCTTTAAGCAGATTCATTAATACTGACTCTCTTGCAGTTGCTATACCCTTATCGAGTTTCTTTTCAATGCTTTGAATTGTCTTCTCGTTAGGTGTTAACTTTGCTTGTTCTATTGCAATTTCTTCTAATGCTTGTTCGTTAAGTTTTTGAATCTCTTGGTCGTATCTTTCTACGGTTAGGAGTTCTTTGTAATCCTCAAGATCCTCTAACGTATAGACCTCTTTGAATCCTTGCCAAACGCACATATATTCAACTGCAATCTCGTCAAAGTTACAAGTTTGTCCATGACTAGTGAACGGTACTTCTACTGTTGAAGTTTCTGCATATACTGCACTAAATGCTCCTATTGATAGTAGGGCTACTAGTGCGATTATTTGCTTCGTCATTGGGTAGTGAGGTAATAATGGTTATTATAAGTCTTTCCCAAAAACATAGTTTGCCGAAAAAGAAAAAAAAGTTATATAGGAATTATATAAGTCTATCTATTAGCCCGAAGGACAAGCACTCCAAGAGCAAGTCATACAGGTATGACAACCGCCTGAGTTTATTACCATTCCGCCATCTTTACATTGTGGACAATCCATAATAGAGTTATATCCAAACTACACAATATAAACTTTGAAAAATGACTTTGACAAAAACAACTTTATAACTTATACTTTTAAATCTCCATTAAGCTTTAAGAGAGTCAGAGAGTTCATGCGTGTTGGAGGCATAAACACTTTAACACACTTCCCCTCTTGGTTGAGATACATCAAGAGGGATATATATTTATTGTAATACCAATCTGAATATGCTCTCAATGACTTTGAGTATTTCAAGTCTTAGGTTCAATACCTCCGTGTCAGAAGTTGACTTTGTTTCTTCAACTAATGACTCCCCGCCTGTTTCTTCTACAATAGCAGGTTGAACAACTGTTATGTTTTCTCCTAGCGTTAATTCAAACTCTGAAACTCCATTTGAATTTCTATCTATAAATATCATTTGTTTGTATTCATACGGTTCAATTCTGTCTATCATCATTGTAATTGGTTCTCCCTGAACTCCGTTATTTACAAAGTATCCAACAGTTTTATAATTAATATATGGAGTAGAATCACCATTATAAAACATGACCTTTGCCTTTGCTACACCGTTGTTAAATGTTACACTACAATCCTGAGTTGTAACTTCACCCTGTTCTTTTACTCCACATGGTAGTTCTTGTAATACTACTTTAGGTGCAGTTGGTTCTACAAATGTACTGTTTGTAGATATTGGTTCAAACGTTCCAACTGTTTCACTACTAGTTGAACCAAAGTTAACTTGAGGTTTTACTATTGTAATTGAACTAACTAAAGTGCTACTTGAATAAGTATTATCGTTAAGATAATAAGTATCAGGTGTGAAAATATCTGATGATAACTCAAAAGTTTTTGAAGGATTAAATCCATCACAATCAGGATTTCCACTTATGCTACCACAGTAAACCATTCCCTCAAATGCTCCATCAAAATAAATATTGTTTGTAGAGTTATTATAAAGTGTGAAATTACCCCCCTCTAACAAGGTAATGTTAAAGGGATAATCATAAACGTCAACATGACTTTCTGCTTCAGCATAAACCTCTATTGCAAGGGGAATAACCAATAGCATAATTATTACAGGTAATAGTTTTCTCATTGGATCTTAGAAGTAGTTTAGTAATATAAATCTATCTAAAGAAAAAAAATGGGATCAACTAAAACAGTCGTTGATACCACAGGTAGGACATTGTTTGCATAAATTAACTAGTGTATAACAGTTTATACACGGTTTGGTCTCCGCAGACATAACTCTTATATAGTTATTATCATATATAAATTTTTAGGTGTGTGCAAATACGCCAATTCCTCCAAAACTGGCAGGATAACCTGTGGCTCTCACGCCACTATAATAAACCTTGTTTGTCTTCTTCCTCTTGTTCTTTTAGCCATTCCATTTCTGACTTGTGCATTACTTCTAACTTTGATCGTAACTCTACATCTCCTTCACTCATTTCTTTTTTCCCAAAATAGTCACTCATAATACTTAGCATACGGGCTAAGTCCTTTGCACCAATTTCAACATAAGACATATTTGTAATTTAAATTTATACTATATAAACTAAATTATTCTTATTACGCCTGTTTCTTTTTCTTTGGCTTTTTTGCTATGTTTTTAATCTTATCCAATGTTCCATTACTAGTTGATTCTTTTCCTACGTCTTCTAATGGAACTGTTGTTGTACCGTTGTGTTCAGAAATCACTTGATCAAAAGTGCCTGACTCAATAATTAATTTAATTGAACGTGGGTTTAAAACAATATCAGGACATTGTTGTAACAAAAATTCCAATCCATCTTCTAGAATGGTATTTCTATATCCCATGTATATATCATATAATACGCATATTTAACTTTTTTCGTCTTTGGTATTTTTTGGACTCATCTCTATGCTGAAGAACTATGCACTCGTTACAATACTTTCGAGTCATTTGACCACGCAAGGATATATCCATGTTGCCATAATTAAATAAATTTTTACATCTTATGCACTCTCTACATATTTTGTCAACTGTCATTTTTTCTTTTTAGTTCCTATACAGTTCCATCCCAAATCACATTTGGAACACAGTAAAACTACATCTAAGAAATATACATCTGGGTAACCCTCATCTGTTCTTTCAGATGATTCTGATTGTTTTGTGGAGGAACCACATTGAGGACAATAACTCATGGTGTACACTTGTGATCTCTATGACAGGTATCACAATACTCCCCCCTACATTTGACACAATCTGCTAACATTCCGGGTCGGTATCCTGCACCACACTCGTCACATTGAATATTATTCATTATGATAAGTTTAAATATTTGCCTCCATATTAATCTTTATGGAAGAAATTAAAGATCCACATGAGGATCAATGGAACAAACTGTTTGAATTATATACCCAGAAATCTACTTCAAAAGGAGATATATATGACAGACGAGCAGATGCCTGTAAATCATTACTAGAGTATTATTGCTAAATTTAAATAGACCAATACATTTATTAAGGTACATTGATTTCCAACGATGAATTTCACCGTTCCATAACTGAACAGATTAATAATATATTTATGGTAATGAACAAACTTCATACTGAAACTACAGATGAGATAGAAGAACTGAAGAAAGAAGTGAATGATTTAAAGTCTTCATATAATTCTCATGTGGCAGTTGCCAAAGCAATTAAAGAAGTAAAAGCCAAAAATAATATATCACAAAAACAGAAAGTGGCTATATTTTTCGGGCTAGTTCCAATAGTTATAACAATATATACATTATTTATTAATCGATAACAGTCCAGTCATTTAAAACCCAAAATGTTTGTTCTAGAAACCATTCCTCCTGTTCAACGTTTGCTATTAAACTTGAACCACATATAGACAATGCTTGGTGAAGACTTTCTTCAACAGATGTGTTGATCAAATCTTCCTCATTAATATGATGATGTAGTGTTACCCATGTTTGTTTTGATTCTTCATAGCATACTCCTTTCTCACTTGAATCTTCCCGATTTATTAATCTAAAATTCTGTGGTTTCCATTTCTTCATAAAAAACAAGGTGTTTACAATAATTTAAAGATTATAAAATACGACTATGAACATGATCATACTATATTTATATAATATAAGCCTAAAACTATGATCATACATACATACATAATATGATCATATACACATATTTTAAAAAATTTATAGAATTAACTCCTATTTTCTTTCTTTTGAAAGCAATTCGTCTAATATAAGTCTTATGTATATACTATGTTCTTTTTTTGGTAAAGTATGAGTATGAACATGATCATAGTAGGGTTAAATGTTTATATCAAAGACTTTGTTATTGTTTTTATTGACAATAATTAATCCCAAAATTAAGCAACAGTTAAGGGAGTTAGGTAGAGTGCCTTACAATAGTATTAAAAATGCTTCAGCAGTAATTGTAGATATGCCAATAGGTCAAATGAAATCACATGATTTGGGTAGAGCATTATACGTTGTAACAAATGCTTTTACGGAATTAACACACAAGCAACAAATTATAGTTAAAGTAATTCATCAATCTCAAGAAGATATAAAATTAGTTCTTGCTGATGATAGTCTTACAAAAGAAGAATTGATTATAAAAATTAAGGAGATTGTTCTCGATCCTGTTGGTGAAACACATTCTTTAGAGAACGATTCTTCTCAAGAAAAGGAATAGCAATACCCTTTCGTGCTATATAATAAGTACCTTTCATATTCTTTTTTCCATGATATGCACCAATAGCATAGTTATAGTCACAGTCAAATTTCTCAACAATCACATTGTTTGCTATTGTATATACAGTTGCAGTTGCCATATAGTTAAATAGTAAATGCTCTATTAAAGAATTGTGGATATAACTAAACTAAAAGGAATAGGAGAAGGCACAGCAAAGAAATTTGAAAAGAACGGTATCACTACAGTAGAACAATTATTCGTTATACCCCCACCTAAAGTAGCCGAGATGTTAGGTATCGATAACAACTCTGCTATGGAACTGTTTAAAAAAGCAAGAGAAAAATATGATGATTCCCCTGTATTTCAATCAGGTCTAGATGCTAAAAAAGAAGATGAGTCATTGGAGAAAATTTCAACTGGAACAAAAGCATTGGATAAATTATTTACAGGAGGTATAGAGTGTGGTGCAACAACGGAGATATATGGAGAGTTTGGGTGTGGAAAAACACAGTTCTGTCACACTATGGCAGTAAGAGTTCAACTACCAAAAGAAAAAGGCGGTCTTGAGGGAAAGTGTGTTTGGATAGATTCAGAAGGTACATTTGAACCAACAAGAATAGAAAGTATTTCAAAGTCTTTAGAATTAGAAAGTGATAAAATACTTGAAAATATAATCAGAGCCAAAGCATATAATTCAGCAGACCAATATTTGATTTTACAGGAGCTTGAAAAATTACTAGTTGAAGATAAAGAAATAAAACTAATTGTAATTGATAGTGCAACAGGATTATTTAGACAAGACTTTAGTGGTAGAGCCATGCTATCTGAAAGACAAAAATACTTAGATGAATTTTTAACTATGGCTTCTAATATGGCTAACTTTCATAATATAGCAATTATATGGACTAATCAAGTAATGATTAATCCCGGAGTTTTCTATGGTGACCCCGTAACAGCAATAGGGGGAACAGTTCTTGCACACAAGTCAACATACAGAGTATATTTCAAAAAGTCAGGTGCATACAGAATGGGTAAAATGGTAGATAGTCCTAAACACGGTCAAATTGAAGTAATGTTTGGTTTAAGTGAAGCGGGAGTAGTTGATCAAGATGTTGCAGAGGAACTAGAAAAGAAACGTAAGGCAGATAAGGTAAAAGCCAAGAAAGCAGAAGTAGAAGAAACACTTATATAAGCAAAACCTAAGCATTTAAATATGAAATGTGAAGTTTGTGAAAAAGGCGACCTAATTCATACCAATTATGCCTATGATGGTGTAGATTTATTGGTGTGTAGTAACGAAGAATGTGCTGAAGAATACGTTTAAAATCTTTAAATACTTTAGCACATATTGGTAGAATATGGGGTTTTTTGGCAAGATTAGGGATAACATAGACCCAAGAAACTACCGTGTAGTAGAAAAAGACAACTTTAATCGCATTACAGAAGATCATTACAGTATGAGAAAAAGTATAAATGATGAATATTTACACTCAAATTCTAGAGCTAGTACCCCATATCCGTTCCTAGATACACCTGACGGTAGTAAAATTCCAATGTGGCGTATGTCACCAAACAGAATGTATGAGTTGGCAGACTATGTAGGTGATTTAAGAGCAGTAATTGAGACTATTCAACGAGAGATGTTTAGAAATGGATTAGAGGTAAAACCAAGATATGAGCATAAATGTCTTGTTTGTTTGAAAGAATATGAACAAAAACCACTAAAAGATTATGTTCCAATTAGTGAATTATCTAATAAGGCTAAAAAAGAAAAATTACAATGTAGTGCTTGTGGTAATGATAATCCTCGTAAATGGACAAAACCAGACCCAAAAAATAGACAGGTATTACAAACACTTTTAGATAAAAGAGTAAACAACAACCAGCAATCTCTTAAAATTGTTGCAAGACAAGCAGAAAGAGATTTAGATATTATAGATGGTTGTTATATTTTAGTGTCAAGACAATGGAAATTACAAAAATTCTCTACACCTGACCCTGAAACAGGTGCAACAAAAAAGGCACTTATGAGCATACATGAAAGTAAAATAGATGAAATTATTAGAATACATCCAGTCCAATGCAGTATAATCGCAAGTGATGAAGCAGTTTTGGGAGTTGGTGCTGATGGTAAACCACGATATATATGCCCACAGTATGAGCATAGAGATGCTGTATTAGAAGTTCCAGTATGTCCTAAATGCGGTTGTGAATGTTTTAACGCATTTTTAGAAACCAACAGCGTTCCTTATGGTACACCACTCAGTAGCCCTAAAAAGATGTATTACTCACAAAAAGAAATAGTATGGATTCCGGGAAAGTTTTATCCAGATGTGTTATATGGAAATGCACCAATTCAAGCAGTATGGAAAAAAGTTCTATCCCTTATGTTCCAAGATGAATATATGTGGAAATACTTTGACAAAGACCGACCACCAAAATCCTTACTTGTAATGGGAAGTAGAAATGCTGAATCAGTTCAATCATTCATGGAAAAACAACGTCAAGGTGCAAGACAAGATCCATATATGCCAAGACCAATTCTTCTCAATACAGAAAACGTAGGACAATCACTTCAATATATCGACCTTACTCCAAACTTTAAAGAGTTAGAATTAAGTGATCTTAGAAAAGAATTAAGACAAATTATTTCCGCTGTATATGGTATTCAACCTTTGTTCTATGGTGAACAGGCTAAAGCAGGTTTAGGAAACGAGGCACTTCAAGTAACACTTACAAACAGAACTATCAAATGGTTCCAAAGATTTTTGAATGAAAATTTGTTTAATGAAATTACTGATATAATGGAAATATATGATTGGAAAATTGAATTAGTAACAAGTGAAGAAATTGATGAACTTAGAGAAGAACAGGTTAGAGGTCAGAAAATTGATAACACAGTTAAATTATATGGAATGGGCTTTGACGTAGCATTTGACGGTGAGAACAATATACTAATATCACAATTCCCAAATCCTGAAAAACAAGAGGCTATGATGGGTGGCGGTGTAGGTCAAAACGAGGGAGAAGGAAATAATGATAAAACAAAATCATCTGCACCAAAAGCAGAAGGAGAGGCACAGAAATTTGATGGAGAACCAAAGATTGCAAGACCAAGTGATAAAGGTGGAACCGCTGAAGGAAGTCCTTCTAGTGGAACTGGAACAACATTGAGTAACAAAGTAATGACTAAAGCCCAATGGGATAAATTCATAGACTCTTTAGATTAACAATGCAATCTGATACTGAATTAACAAGATCTGTTATAGACTATATGACAGAAGTACCTTATGCAACTGCTTATGATGTGGTTCAACATTTTAGATCTCTTGGTGTATCAACTGAGAAAGTCTTATATATATTAAGAGAGTTGAGTAATTAAAATGGGAGATTCGGGTAAACGATTTGGTTGGACAGAAGATGGATTAGATGCTAAAGATAGAATACAAAGAAACGATTTAAAAGAACGTGCAGGTAAAGAAAACCAACATACAAGAAATTTAAGGGAAAGAGTACAAGACGATGAACATACTAAAATTAATACATACAGCGAAGGCTACTGTTATGGTTGCAGTAAGATAGATCAAGTAATATCTACTTTGATCTATATGTGCGGGGAATGTATGGAAAAACGTGGAACAGAGGGATTAATGTGTTTACTTACAAAGAAACATGGTTATGAATTATGTGACATACACGCAGGATGGGAACTTGATGATGTATGGCAAATAAACTGCTCAATGTGTAGTTCTTGTATGAGAAGATTAAATAAAGTTCACAAGGCGTATAGAGCAAAAGGTGGTAGAGATAATGCACCTGATGAAATTATTAAAAGAAAATATTATGCAAGAAATCCCGGAGAAGAAATTGGTAATGGTATAACTAGAGATCAAACAAACGATCAATCATTCAGATTGGGTTAACTTTCTTTCTGCTTCGTCTATTTTTATTTCTAGTTCTGCTATCTTTGTTAGTTGTTCAGCAGTTGAAGTTTCATCAAATCCTTCTTCCCAATGAAACTTAATCTTTTGAACATTGTAATCTATAATCAAATGTATTGTGTTATTTCCATAATCAAAATACCATTCACCCATTAAACTCATTCTTTTTGGCGGTAAACTTGTTCCGTAATATACACATTTTTTAGCAAATATAGGCTTACTCCAAGGCAATATTGAGTTTCTTACTTCCACTCTTTTTTCTTTTGGGTGATAATAAAAGTTGGTTCTTGACACATGAGTTGGTTCTTTTTGAAATCTGGTAGTGTTTGTAGTGCCTACTCCGGGGTGTATATGCACATATCGCTTCTGTAAGTTGACGTTATCTTGCATATATTGCATATCGGTATAGAACCAAAATGAAGAATTTTCGGGTATATCTATTGATTTAATCTCTAATCTATTGTTAATTGAACCTGAAAAAGGATTTCTTTTATTAAAAGTATATACATTATCATACACATAAAAGTCCATATATATGATAATCAACACCTTTATATAATCGTTTCTTTGCTTTTTATTATGTCAATATTTAAAAGACAAGACGTTGCAATTTCAGTAGTTGCACTTTCGCTGTTTTCAGCAATACTATTTGTTGGATGGGGAGCAGTAAAAGGGTTACTATTTGATTCTACCGTGCAAATGTCCTCAGAACAATATGGAGCAATCTTTACCTTTGTATTTGGTATTTTGATTGGTTCAGCACTCACATACTTAGGTATTCGTGCAGGGCAAAACGGTTCTACGACTGTATCACAGTCATAGACCAACCCAATTTTTATATACTATAACTCATTTTTTATATACATGACAGAGTTTGTAGAATTTTCTACTTTTGTAACAAAAGGATTAACTGTTTCTACAGGAGATCAACGCAGAATATTCAAAGGTCATATCACCGCTGAGATCATAGATAAGCAACAAGAGTTTATTTTTGTCAAAGAAGTTATGAAAATTATGGAAGCATTTATGGATGTAAATCCGGTTATATCAGATTATCACAGTAACAGAATGGTTGGAAAAGTATTAAGTTATGAAAAATCAGAATACAAGGGAGTAGCAACCGTACTAATAACAGGAGAAGTTTACAAAAGAGAAGGCATTACATTATATGATAAAATTTGGGATAAGGTTGTAAAAGGTGAATACTCAGGATTATCTATGGGTGGTGCAAGTAAAGAAAGAGAACCAATTCAAAAAGACGGTAAAATGGCATTAGAATTAAGAAAATTAGAGTTATATGAAATCGCATTATGTGATACCCCAGCAAACCCATTCGCAGTAATAGAGTCTGTAAACACGTTTGCAAAGGCAAATGGATTAGATTCTATGGTAAAAGATTTCAACGGTAGAGAGCAAATAAGATGTGCTAGTGTAGGTTGTAAATTTGAAAAATTTGACGTAGATACATTTATGGGTAAAGCAGATGGAGAAGATATTAACGTTGATGTAGATTTGGATAACCACCAATATAAATGTGAAGGTGGAGAAGAATGTGATATATGTGGACTATCTAAAGCAGAACACCATTATGAAGAATTTGACAAACCAGAAGAAGTTGAAAAATTAGATAGTAAAGTAATAGTAAATAGATCTGCTGAAACCAGAGCTGAAACTGTTGGGGAGTCTACAGGTAGTCCAAAAGAAACAAATGATGTAGTAAATTCAATTCCAAAAGTACCATCTGTACAAGTGAAAAGTATTCCATTACAAAGACTTACAAAAGATCATATCCCAAGTGTTAATGAAAGTGTAGAACAAGATGCAAGAAACAAACAAGATAAAATTAACGGGAAAGAGATTACTAAAGATCAACCAATAGGTGATATAAACGCTAAAGGTGAGTTTCCTCTAAAACCAAGGCAAAGCCCAAACACCATGACAGATTCTAACGGTAACGTAAACAAGTTTGAAGCACCACCTTCATTGTCAGGAGCAAAAAAACAGTCAAAAATAGAGGGTAACATGACACATGAAACAAGTGAAAGACGGGTAAAAGACCTTACTAAGATAGAAACTCCTGTTGAATTAATAATGAAATTTGGGGTTTCTATTGTTAAAGAGGCATTAGAAGAAGCAGAAACCTTAGAATACCTAAAAATATTATATAGAAAGTATCAACAATAGGTTTATAATTAATTATAGTTTTAACAATTATATTTATATACTATAAAAAAATTGTTATAGTACAACATGACTACAGAATTAGAAACAACAGAACAAGTTTCTGAAGTTCAAAAATCAGACGACACTTCAGTCACATCTATTCTTGCACAATTAGTCAAAT
>Ga0308017_1000622_pt1 | contig 10613 bp, 3 predicted proteins | sample Neamet280_FD_203145 | JGI IMG/M metagenome (GOLD analysis project Ga0308017, IMG submission 203145) | Marine microbial communities from water near the shore, Antarctic Ocean - #280 | ecosystem: Environmental > Aquatic > Marine > Unclassified | place: Southern Ocean | collected 2014-10-01
TATAAAACTTCGAGCACACCCAAGTTTCACAATCGTCTCGGACGCTTTCACTGAACAAGGGTATGATGAGTTTGACTCGGAGGTGTGGGATCTTGTCTACCAGATTGCAATCGCAGATGCCTTTGAAGCTGTCGTTCCGCCTGCGGGTGGAGACGAACGCGATCCAATGGATATCATCGATGATCTTATTTCTCGACTCGTTCCCGCTGGGCTAGTAGCGCCTCTCAAATTGGGTCTCAAGAGACTGGATGAGGACGTGCTCGGCATCATTTTTGTGCCTATCATCGCGCAAGTGTTGGATAGTGACGCTGTGGATGATGGCCATGATGGAAGTGATGATGATGCTGATGACGGTTTAGACTTCACTAATATGGAGAAAATCGATTTTGCTGGACAGCCAGACCTGCTCCAACGATACCTTTTTCTGGTTATTGGAGCAGGACCTAATCGTAGACCGACTGAAGCAGATATTCAGGCGGTAACGAAAACCTTGGCGGAAAGCGTGAACCAAATCCTAAAATCGGTCTCGGAGACCTGTTGCATAAACACGAGTGTTGCAGCGCTTGCGGAACTTGTGTATGAAGTACTGGCAAATTCGTTTCCGGCCGCCGACTTCAGCTCTTTCGAGTTTGTCAAACGCCTAACTGGAGAAACTGATTCCAGCTTCATTGAGCGGTTTTTCAAGCGAAATAAGGATGAAGTTCTGAAGCTAACGACTAGTACGGAGCGCATCAAAGGAGGTGGACGAACTGTTTTCAACGTCGTTGCACCGGTACGCGATTTCTCCGACATGACTTCCTTGCACGCATCACAAGCTGATATCAGTAGTGAGATGGTGTACTTGAAGCGTGTGCAATTCGACCTGTCAAATCTGAATTTCAGAAACATGCTTGATTCTATCCCCAATAGTGGTGGAAATGTAGACTGGAAGACTGCTGGGTTATATGAGAAGGTGTGTGAACATGAGGATATGCTCTACTACATACTCAAGCCGGGTTCCTTGTCTTCCGCCGAGAGGTCGACGATCCCGGGTGCCGGAATGGTCGCCACAGTGGTAACACATGCACAACGCAGGGTTACGCTGTATGCACGATCCCTGGATATAACTAGTCATGAGCAAGTGGCAGTTATCCTTCAAATGGCGACGTTTAAGGTCGCTTACTCGAAGGTGACGTCCAAGGGGACCAATTCAGAATTCAAGTCGGGAGTGTCGTGTCCCACCGTGGATCGAATTTTCTCGCTACTTGGATGGGAGAAAGATGGTACTCCGCGGCGTCCGGTAGCAGGGTGCTATGCAGATTTTGAAAAAGTGATGAGTCTTGTTCAGAAGCTGATGTATATCATCATGCCGGCTCAAGAAAAGAAAGAGACTGATATCGCAATTACGTGGTGCATGAAACGTTGGACGTCCAACATGACGTCGGCTGGAGTGTCACTACCTGTGGCGCTACAATCTTTCTTTGAGAAATTCTTCTTGTTCAATCTGCTGACGTTTTGTGAGAGTGTTGAATATTTCCTGACCGACACAGCCCGCCAATCTACGATGCCTGACTGGCGGAGTTTCTGGGCGGTAGGTTTTGGTTCACATTCTGAGACCAACGCTCTCGAGATATCGGAGGATGGTATTGGAGCTGCGGTTCTCTATGAAAAGTACAAAGACTCTAAACGTCGTTGGGAAGACCACGAGAGTGTACAGAGTGATCCGTATGCGAAAACGTCTACTCCAGGTGTTAGTCCGTCAATTACCAAGAAACTGTACTATAGTACAGCACAGGTAGACGAGCTAGGCCCACGTGCGAAATATGGCATGATTGGGGTACGTTTTGAAGGCGGTCACGGAAACGCGTGTTTCTATGAGAATGTTGAGCATTCTGCAAAACGTAAGAACCGCGAGACAAGCAAGCTCCCGCGCGATAACACAGATGGAAATCTGGATGACGCAATTGATGGGCCCCCAGCGAAAACGAAGCGGGCTGCGTCCAAGGGGCAAGCCAGCGGCACTTATGTTTCGCAGATGACCTCTTCCGAAGCAATTGCGGTAGCGGATGCTCTGGGGACCCCTCTTGAGGATCTGTGCCACCCTAACTTGGACCAAGTTGTGCTTCAAGGAAAAGCAGGTGTTCACTGCAATGGTGGCCCAGGCTGTAAGAAAGTTCACATCTGTAACTTCCATTCAGCAAGTGGTAAGTCAAGTGGACTCATCGAAGGAAAAATGGGAGCTGAGAAGACCCTATTTCTGAGCCAGAAAGGAAAAGTCTATGCTGCTGTGAGCGCCGCGCCAAAGTCTGTGAAAGCGGCGGGGGCCAAGGCTGCTGATGACATAACTGCTGATGACATGAAAACGTGGTACCCTTTCCCTGGAAGCTATGATGCCAAAGTACCCAAGAAGGGTAGCAACGCGAAGGGCCTGGGGAAGAAGAAAAAGAAGTGAGCGCAGATACCTAGGCAGTGTTCTTCGCATAGTTCACAGGGAGCTGTGCTAATAAATCTGTGCTCGGTACTTGTGTCTTGCCTCTATGCAGCACGAAACCTACGGGAACAACAAAAAGTTGGAAGCGCCATAGGCCGAAGGCAAGTAGTACTGTAAAAGTATTATTCTCGAGTAGTAAGCATGCCAACACTCCAAAAGATGTGGAGGATGTCCCACTTACGTCTCAGGGCATATGTATGGAATATTCGTCTGAGAGCGGAACTGATACTACTTCGTCAAGTGGGTCTAGTTCTTCTGACAGTATGATAATGGGAGGTGCGACTCTATCGGGAACCATTGGTTCAGCGGTGAGTGCAGACCTGCCAAAACACACTGTCGCCATCCTAAAGGTGATTGAAAAGAGTGATAAATCCAGCTCGGATGACTCGAGCGTGGTTTCCTCGGGTAAATCTATGTCGACTAGTACTTCTGAATCCTCGATAGGGGTTATGTTGAAGGAAAGTAAGTGTTCAGATGTGATATCTCGGAACGCCGACTCGGATGACTCGAGTGTGGTCTCGTTGAGTGATTCTGTGTCTACTAGTACTTCTGAATCTTCAGAAGGAGTTTCGTTGAAGGGAAGAAATTCTCCGATAGGCGGAAATAACCCTCCTGCCGAGATGACAAGAGCTGTGGTTGGCACGATAAACCATGCCGGACTTAAAGTAGGTGAGAACCGAAATGCCGTGGTGGATAGTTGGCTAAGCGAGTCTGTTGTAGCTGCGAGAGCCAATGGTGATGCGGGTTTCGTACCATCGGTAGCCATGGGGAAACGTTTTGCCAAACAATTTAACCCGCACTTCGCGTGGAAAAATGACAGACATGCTCAATTGGCTACTGCAACTTTAGACAAACGTGCCACGGCACTACTTGATGAGTACGAGCGAGATTCTGAGAATGCTTTTGGAGTCGTGCGGTCACAAAATGACGCTGACTCTAGACCTGAGATGCCTGTTTGTGCGGATGTGGAATTACCCATTCTTGCAGCGGCTAACGGTAGCACAGAACCGCCCCACTGCGTTACTGCAGCTGATGTTTTTGCGAATGGCAGCTGTGCTGCAAACGACCAAATCCCGGCTACAAAGGCAGAAGTAATTGCAAGACTTATTCCCATAACGAATAGGCCCCTGGACAGACCTTATGACAAATGGACTTTACCTGTTTGGAAACCACCAACGAAAAGTATTCAGCCGCGTGCTGGACACCCTGAAGATACTTTTGTTACCGCGACCTTCACTGCTGAAGTGAATGGACCCTACATAGCTGATGTGCTTTTGAAAGAGTATGGCGGTGCGAAATCAGTAGAGTGGACCTCTACTCGAATTTTCGAAGAATGGGTAAAAGCGGGAACTACAGCTGTGAATGACATGGTGCAGCGAAGGTCTGCTGATCTAGCTGGTAATGCAGGCTCCCATACAGATGTGGGGAAACTCTTTTTCATACACCCAGAAGCTATTTGTGGAGGTGGCCAGTTTACCTGGGACTATCGCGAGTGGATTGAAGCGTGGGAGCGGGATGCACCTGCGGAGGAGATGATGAACATTTGTGTCTCGTGGGTTGACGAAGAAGAACCAGTCGTGATGGACTTGAATAAGGTTCGGATGTTACACTGGCTTGATCGTGTTGGTTCCACTGATGATTATATGCGATGGCAGGTGCAGTTTGGCTTCACCTACAGGCTGAAACCTGGGGTAAAGCGTCAAATTGCTTTCCGCCCGCAGGCGGCGTCGCAGAAGTTCCATACAGAATTCTGTGAAGGCATCGCAGATGAGGAAGGCTGTGCGGGTATAACGTCCTCCACTATCATTGATGATACCGATGGCGTACCTGTGCGAATGCCGAAGTTCTATGGACTACCGCCCTTTAGTGGCCAAAATTTCGCATGTGGGGTTAGCGAGTCGAGCAATAAGCTACGGTCCCTAACTGACATGACGGGAGCGGCAGATCTAAAGTACTTTATGAGTATGAATGGAGAGGATGCGGACGACTATTCACTTAATGCGAATATTGATATGGGGGAAGACGCGAGTGCTTTCGAAATGAGACATAAGCTACATCTCCCATCGTCGCGGACTTTCTGTTTAGCGGTTGCCGTCCTTGTGGCCTCGGGGCTACGCGTAAAAATCGGAAAGATGGATTGGTCCGGTTTCTACCGCCAAATCATTCATTCCAAGAGATGTACGTGGTTTGCAATCAAGTTGATGTCCGCACGCGGGTATACACATGATCGAGCGCTACCTTTTGGAAATCGAAAGGGGCCTGAGATTGGAAACGAACTGAATGATGTAGTGGTAATTTTCATACGTTTTGAGTTCCGCAGTCGTGTGGACTCTAAGAATGCTGAAATTGTACTGCGTGAGAAAATGGGAATTCTGGGTGCTGACGATGCTGATTGGTGTCGGCAGTGGGCCTTAGTTGAAGTATTCATTGTGGAACGTCGAGCTATAATTGCAGCATCTTTTCCGGATCTCTCAACAAGTGAGGTTGCGGAACAGTGTGAAATTGAAGTGTGGCATGGTTTCTATGACGATGGGTCTTTCTGCGTTTTTGAGTTCCTCTTCGACTTCATGGTTCGTACCGCTCTCGACGTAGCTCATGATATAGGCCTCAAAGTCTCCATAAAGAAGACCGAGTGTGGCACTATGGATGGGACCTGTGGAGTACTGGATCCCAAAGCATGGGCTGAAGGAATTCTGAGATGGAATATGGGCGGAGGATGCATGACGGTACTCGGTAAAGAGATCGATCTGCAGCATTGTATCGAGCGTGATACCTTTGCACGTGTAGTGGGGTTTAAGATTAAACTCAAGGAGATGCGTGAGTCACGAAACGTTAGGATGGTTTCACGCTCTAACAAACGTGGGCTTATGCCGCGACGTATTACTGTTGAACGTGCTGATATTTCAACTGATCGGAGCCAACGGCTGATTGGCCTTACTTTCTTCATGATCCGTACAGAGCCTTCGTTACGCGCATTGATGAACTGGCCTGTCAGATTACATAGAGCCGCGTATGCGATCTGGTCACGCAGTCAAGTCGGAGTACGACTTGGGGCGAGTAAGAACGCTTTTCGTGATAGATGTGAAAGATGCATCTATACTGACGAGGTCGATGACATTTGGTTAGAGCTTGAAACGGCACTAGAGATGCGTCGTGGCGTGACTTTCATGGCGGCCTCGCCCGTCCCCGGTTCTGGCGGTAGACGTGTAGTGCGTGTAATGGCAGATGCGGCGGGCCAGCAAACTAAACCAGGTTTGCAAGCGGAGATGGATCCGGAGAAAGTGGTATGCACAGATGACCGGGGTGGTGGGTCCTGGTTCTGGGATCCGGCAGGTGACATAGGAGGCGAAGCACTCCAATGGCATTTCTGGCCATGGTGCAAACATATGCTCGTTATGCATAGTACTTTCCTAGAGGGGGCCAATTGCCTTACAGGAATCCATATTGCAGTAGCGAAAATGGGTGCTGAAGACATTGTAGTACATATGGACTCCAATGCATGGGTCTGTGTGACTCGAAGAAATTCAGCAAAATCAGAATCAGTGGCACCACTGGTGCGCCAGATGTCTCGTATGCTGGCAATGTCCGGTGTGCGGCTTTTTGTGGTACACCAAAAGCGTGAATTAGGGCAGTTGGCTGATGGCATCTCCAAGAAAGAGATGGTGGCAGTAAATGCAGAAATGAGCGCACGTGGACTATGTGAGCTCTCGCCTGAGAGACGTGTCGCAGACGACACTGTGGGTCTGAGTGAACTGATGGCACTGCTACGTGGTCTGGCGGTGGTTGAAGCCAATAATGGCTTACAACGCCTCCTCTCCTCCCCACAATAGTTGCTGCTGAATGCGTAGCGTGTGAGCAACAGCTACCGAGGAAACCTGATGTGACTGTGACTGTTGTACCGTCTAGCCTGTGGCAATGGGTGTTTGTAATATATTAAATACATATGCATGTTGTTTTAATAGGAGACAGCACCAAAGTCAAAAGGAATGGTAAATGCAAATACACTGAAACAGTGGAAAGCAGACAGAAAGAAACACAAAATGAAACCTATGAAGCATGCGCAGAAGATCTCCGATAGGCCTATCAAGAAAGGGCGCTCGAAGAGTAAACTTGTTGCAAAGAATTGTTATGTTGATAGCACAACACTCGAACGTGTAAAAGTGAATGTTGGACCATCGTCACGAGGACAAGCTGAGAAACTATACTTGTGTATAGTGACTGGCTGTGGCCGAGTGGCAATATCACAAGAAGACATTTCTCGTGCACGCTCGCAGAGCGATCAAATTGAATTGACATGTGCAAACGAACAGTGTGTTAAAACTGTCAAGCTGGAATGGCAGAAACGGTTTAATGAGTGTGGTGGTGATGGAGCCTCTGGCAAAACACCAGGCATATCTGCCGAAATACATGCAATCCGTCTGCAGGCCTCCAAACACACGGAAGGAATCCGAATGTTTGAGAAAGGAGTTGTAGCAACTCGTGTTAAACGAACGTCTACTCAAGCCATTTGGGAAAGGGCACTTCAGCAACTAGGAGTTGCCAAAGACGAATGGTACTCTGACAATGTTGAAAACCTCCGAAAATTTGCGGGGTGGTGTCAGGTGACTAAGCCTAATGGCTATGCAACGTTGAAGCCTTTCACAGCTCTTGTTAATCACTGCCGAGGTCTAGGGTATCCATACCTTCCGTTCGGAATGGCAGCGGATAATTCAAGAGTATGGGCACGAAATCAAACGATTATTGGAATTCGTAAAGCATATGAAAACTACACGGCAGATGAGAAGAGAAAAGGTAGAGCCTTACTCGGAACCACTGATGTAGAAATTGATCCGGAAGATAACGAGCTGAACCATTTGGTGGCTGTTCCGGAATACATTGCTGAGCGGAACCTAGAGAGAGCGGAGGAAAATCTGCAAGACCTCACCTCTATGACGGCACCGGTGATGGCAGTTCTTTTCCTAATGATCCTCTTTGGAATCAGAGCGAGCACCTTGGGTGCTTTCAAATGCGTGAGCGGGAGCAACAAAGATATTATAAGAACTTCTACAATAGAAGGACTGGTTACTTTCTCCAGCTCTAAAGACGTCTGGTTCTCAGCGGAAGGCCTGTGCTACACAATACGTTTTGTTAAGTACTGGACCGGTGATAGACAGGGTAGTAGAACGCTACCCCTCTCGCGAAAGGGGAGCTCCTGTGTTCCTTGGGGACCTGCAGGCCATCCACGTACGAGGATGATGATCATTATCCAAAAGGTACTGGAGCAGGGTCGATTCTGGTTTCTGACCCCTAACAAACATACCAACACTCATCATGATTTCTCAGAATGGATGGATAAAGTTGACTGTGATAATGGGATCGATGCTATAATCACAAGTCACACTGGGAGGCGTACTATGGCAAACGTTTGTCTCACAAATGGAGCACCTGAGAGTGCAGTGATGGAGTGGGGACTCTGGAAAGGGCCGTCAGCAATGAGAGGATACCGTGAAAGCCATTTTAGCTATGGAGAGTTCTATACTGCAGTCTTTGACTGGATGTGTTTGAAGAAAGGGTGAAGTTTAATAATATCAAACTACTGATCGGCCACGGTCGCATTGGCGTATGTCTTGAAGTGGTCTAGACCCCCAGCATGAGACATGGCAGTTCCGTGATCGTAATAACGCGAACGTGACAAATTAAGCAAACGGCGATGGCGAGGGATCTCCGAGGCCTTAGGGCCGTAGTATGATGCTGGTACCTTGAGCGGTATACGAGAACCATCACCCCAGAAAATCACATCGAGGCGAAGTCCATCTCGAACATGCATTGCACTCACGACGGTACCGAATGAAGAGTAAGAAGAAGACTGACCACCGTCTGATTCGGCATCCTCGTCATACCAGCAAACAGTGAGCCCGTAATAGTGGGAGAACCGGCGCGGAAAGTCAGATGCACGTAAGAAGGAATTCCCAGGTCCTTCTAACATCAAACCCTGAATTTTCGCAGCAGCATCAGTGAAACGAAGCATCTCTTGACCAATACTGCGCATGTCCTTAACAACAGGATCATACGCTTGGGCGGAGTAGATAATTCGGGGATCATGAACTGCGTAACTGGATACATAACCAAGGTAGGCACCTGGCCCATACAGACGAACGGCCTTGAGCAGAAACGTGGTAAGGCAGGTATAGACCTGGTTAGAACCACCGATGTCCTCAGTAAGTGCTTCCCTAAAAGCACGCGACATCCCAGCGGGAAGAGTCGCTGCGCAGGAAATAGGATTGCCACTATGTCCGTTAGGCGGTACACCTGATGAGACACACTTAGCACAGTATATAAGTGCACTAGTGCCTGTTCCGAATGAAACACATTTCCCGAAACGAAGGGAATGGTTACACTGATCACATTTGTAGATCTTCTTGAAAGGAAGAACTTCTAGACCACTAATATCTGAAGGCATAAATTGTGCCTCCACGATATTGAGAGTCCCGAGCAAAGTACGTGTGAGTATCAACGAAAACTCCCAACCGCAGTGTGAATCCTCCCCAGAAGCGATGATCCCACGACCGGTGAAAAGCATGAGATAATCATGTATCTCATCTTCATCAAGCGCCATATTGGCAACGGTTGAAGTAATTCTATCCGAGAGACTGGAAGAAAAACGGGGTGGCGCCTCCGAATCCGCAGCAAAGAACTCGTATGAGTTGATCGGTGGGAGCTTGAGTATAGGCTGAAGGGTTGGCTTATTCGGAGTAAATTCCACGAATAGATCAAAAGCCCAAGTCACAAAATCCTGCAGCCGAGAGAAGCAATAACCTCCAGAGATCTCGAAACCAGAAATTTCCCGATCTGTTGGAGTATGACCAGGGTCATACTGAAGGAGCAAAGAATATGCGTCCTTGATAACCTTCGAAGACAATCCTCCAATCCGAAGTGTTGAGGGAGAAAAACGAGGGTCTTTAGGAAGACACACGGAAACTGCCTCCGCCATCATAAGTTCAAGTGCTTCTCGATGAGCAATAGCATCAGTTATAACCTCTTTAGAAAGAGAAGGTAAACCGAGCACCAACTTTGAATCCGGGAGAAGTCCTGGAAGCATGAGCGTGTAGAGGCGGTCCCCAGAGAGCATGGCGATCAGAGGCGAGTATAGAGCAGCACCAATCTCGAGACATGCGTTCTCGTAGATGACGCTATCCGCGTTATCGTAGATGGCGCTATCCTCATCGAACTTCGATCCCTTTTCGAGATCTTGGAGTCTCCTGAAAGAAGACTCAAGAAGTTCTCTAACAGCCGCGAGTGCAAATTGACCAACAGCCGACTCCTTTATAAAGGTGTAGTAAAGGAAAATTTCCTTCTCCAAGGCATGGGCGTCTTTGTCCTTGATCGAAGAGACAGCCTCCGAGTGGGGGCATGTGATGCCTACCAGCTGCTGCGCACGGGCAAGAAGATCCATAGCCGGAATGGGCCCTAGGGAGCCGCTGTTGAGGATGAGGACGCTCTTCTTACTCTTCGAGGTTTTCTTGGACGCCTTCTTCGATGCCTTGGGCAACAGCCCAGGCTGAGCAGGAAGTACACGCAGACCCCCCGAGACGTCAGCGCCATTGGTGCTGCCTCCGCGAATACTAGGCCCATATGCCACTCTGTTCGGAGCAGCAGGGGATGGAGACTGAGCAGGAGAGGGCGCGCGAGCTGACACCTTGTGTCTCTTGGCAGCCTTGCTCCTTGAAGCTGAAGTAGCGACCGCAGCACCAGCGCTGTGCCTGGTAGAAGGTGCAGTGGCCGAGGAAACTGCTGGGGCGAGTGAAGCAGAAGAAGTCCTCTTCGCTGCACCGCGAGCCGAGATGACAGAAGAGGATGTAGCACCTGTCTGTGCCGCCGGAGGAAGAAAGACCGGCAGGGAGCTAGCAGCAGCGGTAGCTGCAGCAGCTGCCTTCAAAGCCGCTTTCTTCTTCTTCTGCCGGGCGCGCTTCGAGGCCCGCTTCAAAGCCCGCCTCACCAAGAACTCGTTCTCCTCTGCTGGCTCCCCTGACTGAGAGCCAGAGGGATCAAGCGCAGAAGAGGGCATGATACGCAGCTCCTCTAGTGGAGAGGACGTGGCAGCTGAGGGTACATGCTGAGTCCATGAGAGAACGGCTGCATGGTGTCTTTGGCTAGAGCGCTACGG
>Ga0308017_1000623_pt1 | contig 10590 bp, 9 predicted proteins | sample Neamet280_FD_203145 | JGI IMG/M metagenome (GOLD analysis project Ga0308017, IMG submission 203145) | Marine microbial communities from water near the shore, Antarctic Ocean - #280 | ecosystem: Environmental > Aquatic > Marine > Unclassified | place: Southern Ocean | collected 2014-10-01
TGTCGGGTTAGATGGAATGAACTCGTCTGTAGAAAGAGAGCATTTTTCTGATTGGCTGACAGATTTAGAGGCGTCAAATGTTTTAACCCCCGAAGCGTTTTCGACCATTGAAAACGATCCTTCATCAGACGACTTTAGATATTTCCGAAACCCGACTTCACAAGCGCTGGAGGAAAACATTATAGACAGATACAAGTATTTCAGTCGTTACGAGGGCAACTCGAATACGGAGTCACCAGATGGTTATCCCATTACCTCAACAACAATCCCGAACAGTGAGGATATTAACCAGGACATCACCTTGGGCACGATAGAGAGTTATTATCAGTACAAGATTTCTATGCGCCCTTCAGATTTGGGAGAGGCAAATGTGGGCAACAATTATATTACAGACGTCTATGAAACATTAAGCCAAAGTGCCACCTCTAACGAACAGAAGCCGATCAAGTGGTATCAATTTAAAATCCCAGTACGCGAATATGAAAAACGTGTAGGAAGTATTTCTGATTTCAGATCAATTCGCTTTATGCGCGTATTTATGAAGGGGTGGAGCGAACCGGTCACGATGCGTTTTGCGCGGATGGATCTTGTGAGAGGAGAATGGAGGAAGTACGAGGGGTCTCTGGCAGGGGAGCAAGAAATAGAACCCGAAGACCCCTCAGCAACCTCTTTCAACATCTCCGCTGTCAATATTGAAGAAAACGGCAATCGTGAGCCAGTGGCCTATGTCACCCCACCTGGGATTCTTCGAGAAATTGATGTGGCTACCGCAAATCAACGTCGTCTTAATGAGCAGTCTTTAGCGATGGAGGTCTGCGACCTTATCGACGGTGACGCGCGTGCCGCGTATCGAAATATCAATTACGATATGCGGATGTACAAGCGTATGCGCATGTATTTCCACGCTGAAGCGGGCGCCGATGGCACTGCTTTAAACGACGGTGACATGACTGCTTTTGTAAGACTTGGCAGTGACTTTGATGCCAACTATTACGAGTATGAGATTCCACTTTCTGTGACGCCTTGGTATACAGGAGATGAAGATTTGATTTGGCCTCTCGAAAACAACATGGATATCGAGCTGCAGAAGTTGCAGAATTTGAAAATTAACAGACCTTCTATGCAACCGTTATCTCAAGAATATTCTGAGTACGATGGGACCGCTAGAATATCTGTAAAAGGCAATCCGAACCTTGCAAACGTGGTGACGGTAATGATTGGGATAAGAAATCCTGACAAGGATTCCAATGTGTTCAGCAACTCAGATGATGGTCTGAATAAATGTGCTGTGATTTGGGCGAACGAATTGCGTCTCTCGGACTTTAACGAAGAAGGGGGTTGGGCTGCGGTCGCAAGAGTAAACGCGACTTTGGCTGATCTCGGTAACGTAAGCGTAGCAGCGAACATGTCCACTCCGGGATGGGGAGGTCTCGAGCAAAGAGTTCAAGAGCGCTCAAGAGAAACAATACGTGGAATTGACGCAAATGGGACCATTCAACTCGGGAAACTTTTGCCTCAAAATCTAGGGGTATCTCTTCCGATGTATATTGGTTATTCGGAGCAAGTGAGCACACCTCAATACGATCCTTTGTCACCTGACATTGAGCTTGAAGATCTTGAGTTGTCGCCAGAACGCTTAAATAAAACCCAAGAAGTAAACCGTCTTAGAAGCATCAATTTTGCCAGTATTAAAATTAGTCCTCAATTCGGATCTGGTGGAGGAGGTTCACGAGATAGAAATACCCGAAACGAAAGTGGTTCGAGATCAAAGGATGACGTTACTTCTGGCCGTGAGTCCATGGGCGGAGCCGCAGCGATGATGAATGGAAGGGGAGGCGGTCGTTCAGGAGGAGGTGGTTCAGAATCCTCAGGTCTGTTTTCATTTCTTAAAATAAGCAATTTTACAGGAAACTATAGTTTTAACGAGTTGTATCGCAGAGATATAAACACCAAATTCCGTTTGAATAGAGAGCACAGGGGAGGTTTGTCTTACAACTGGCAGAACAGACCCAAGCAGCACAAACCCTTCTCAAATATCAAGTTTATTAGAGAAAGCGACATGCTGAAATGGCTGAAGGATTTTAATTTTTACTTGCTCCCGAAACAAGTGTCATTGAACACCCAAATGGAGCGGTTATACGAGACCAGTGAAGTGAGAAATAATACGGAAGATTTACTTGGTGTAGAGACAAATCTGTTGATTCAGACTCAGGTCCTCAAATCTTGGAACTGGAACAGGAATTATTCTGTGAAATACGACATGACTCAAGCGCTTAAGTTTGATTACACAGGTCAGGCAAGTGCGCTGGTGGGTGAACCTGCAGGCGTTATTCCTGTTGAGGGTGAGGTAGATTACGATTTTTACGTGGATACTGTAAGAACAAATTTATTGGGCGCAGGAGAAGTGACGACCTACAATCACAATGTCAATGGTTCCTACAAGTTGCCATTCGATAAGATTCCGCTCATGGACTTTGTAACGGGTGACTTGAGGTACCAAAGCTCATTCCGTTGGGACAGGGCCCCTTTTGCTCAGGATACTTTAGGCGCGACGATTCAAAACTCACGTAATCTGAGTTTGAATGGACAAGCAAACTTCCTGAAGTTTTACAACCGAGTTCCCTACCTCAAAGAAATTAACAACAAACGCCCCAAACGTCCGACCGACAGAGATGTGAGCAATGAGCGGAGAGATGGATTTGGTGAGGTTAAAGAAGAAGATGAAAAAAAGAAGCTGGACATCAATCCGATAGAACATATTCTTCGTTTTGCAATGGGGATTCAAAGCATCAGTGGCACTTTTTCCCGCAATGAGGGTATTTTGCTTCCAGGATATGGCCAAACAAGTAAATGGGCTGGTTTTGATGAAAATCTCGAGGCGCCTGGATTGCTCTTCTTGGTGGGACATCAAAACACGGATGTTTTGGGGAACAGGAATGCTGACTTTGCGATGAATGCTGCTGAACAGGGTTGGTTGGTACAACAGCCATACTTAAATCAGTCCTACACAGAGTCCTTCACAGAGAATTTTAATGTGCGAATGAATATCGAGCCGATCAAACATTTTAAGATAGAGCTCACAGCAAACAGAAGCACGTCTCGCAACCTCCAGAGTTTCTTCCGTTACGATGAAGATTCTGAAGACTGGATTTATGAGTCACCAAATGAGACAGGAAATTTTACGGCAACAGTGATGTCATGGCCTACTGCATTTATGGATGATGATGCAGAATATAACTCTGAAATTTGGGATGCGTTGTTGCTTAACAGATTAACAATTTCATCGCGCCTCAATGCAGAAACCTTCAATGTAGACGATGCGAATCCTACAGGATATTATCAAGGGTGGGGCCCGACGTCACAGGATGTTGCCATACCTGCATTTTTGAGTGCTTATTTAGGTTTGGACCCGAGTACGATTGCGCTTGATGTCATGAAAGCACCAGTCGCTCCAAACTGGAGAGTGACCTACGATGGATTAACAAAAATACCTTCTCTCAAGAAAACCTTTAAAAGGTTTAATTTATCGCATGCTTACCGCTCTACGATGAGTACGTCGTATACGACAAACCTTCAGTATAGCGAGGATGAAAATGGACTTCCAACCGCTGTTGACAATGGGGATTACTCGAATTATATTTCCGAACGTCAATACAATACGGTCAGTATCACGGAGCAGCTTTCACCTTTAATAGGTCTGGATATGACGATTAAAACTGCGTCAGACAATGAGCCACAAATCAAGGTCGAGATCACTCGAGATCGAAACGTGAGTTTCGGACTGGCAAATTATCAGATTACAGAAACGAAGAGCAGAGGAATTGTGATTGGCGTAGGTTACAAGTTTGCCGACGTTCGCAATCCATTTTTGAAGACCTATGGTAAGCTCCCCATAAAGATGTTTAAAGAAACAGACTTCCTAATTCGTTGTGACATTAATATACGAGATAACAGTACTGTGATACGCAAGATGGTAGAGCGGCAGAACCAAGTTACCGCGGGTCAAACGCTCGTTTCAATCAAAATTTCTGGAGATCTTGAGATTAGCGACAAAGTCACGCTTCGCGCTTTCTACGACCAACAGATTACAAAGGCTAAGATATCGACCTCATTTAACACATCTAATATAAATTCAGGTATTGCGATTCGTTTCAACCTGACACAATAGACTATTTTTGCACGAATAAAATTTCTCTACGATGAGCGTTCCTTCGGATTTATACTACACTGCAGACCACGAATGGGTAAGGATGGATGGTGATATTGCAACAATAGGTGTGACTGATTATGCCCAAGGAGAGTTGGGTGACATCGTATTTGTGGAAGTAGAAACAGAAGGAGAAACACTTGAAGCTGAAGAAGTGTTTGGCACCATCGAAGCGGTAAAGACAGTAAGTGACCTCATTTTACCGATCACCGGTGAAATCATCGAAATGAATAAGGCAATCGATGATGATCCTTCATTAATTAATGACGATCCGTTCGGTGCAGGTTGGATTATTAAGGTACACGTTTCAAATCCATCTGACGTAGAAGGTTTAATGGACGCTTCTGCATATGAAGCTTCGATTACGTAACTGTTAGATAAAATTTCATTTAGGTTTGTCCATCTCATCTTCAATAAAAGTGGTTAGAATACTCATCCCACCATTTGTATTGGCGGTGTTGATTGTAATCATGCACCTTGTTCCTGTCTCGGGCGTTGATCCTGCTTCGTGGTTGTCAAAATTTCATCTTGACAAGATAGTTCATGGTTTTGCGTTCGCACTTTTGTCGCTTTCCATGTCGGTCGCTTTTACGAAACTCCACCTGTTTCCATATAAAATTCCTGTTTTAATGTTGATTATCTTGGTCAGTTGTACCGGTTTTGGCACAATACTTGAGATAATACAGGGGGAGTTGATTGTTGGAAGAACAGCGGATTTCCTTGATATAGTTGCTGATTGCGTGGGTTCAGCCCTTTCGTTTGTCGCTTTTCGAGGAGTGTATGGCGTTTTTCCGGGCCAAACCCCCGCCGATGTATTAATTTCGAATTCTAGAATGTCATCACATGATTAGTAGAAAAACCACTCAAGCAGACATAGAAAACAAACGCTCCACATTGCGAGCGTTGGGATTTATTGCTTCCTTGTCACTCGTATTAATTGCGCTTTCTTGGACCAGTTACGAAGTGATCACGAGACAAGCTTTGAATTACGAAGCTGATCTTCTCGAAGATGAGGAGATTCCAATTAACATTGTTACTCCTCCACCTCCTCCTCCGCCCCCTCAACAAACGACTGTGATTGAGATTGTGGATGACGAAGAAGAAATTGAAATTGAACTTGAGATAGAAGACATCGAGTTAGATGAGGATACTGAGATCGAAATTATAGAAGAAGACGATGACGTCGATGATGACACTCCTTTTATGATCGTAGAGAATATGCCTGCCCTCGCTCAATGTAAAACGATGAGAGGGGATGAGCGTCATCAATGCACTCAAATGGAGATTATCAAGTATGTCTCTAAAAACACCAAATACCCTCCCATTGCCAAAGATGCCGGGATTCAAGGAACTGTATTCGTTTACTTTGTGGTCGGAAAAGATGGCAAAGTAAAAGACGTTAAGGTGCTACGTGAGGTAGATTCTCGTTTAGATAAAGAAGCGAAGAGAGTTGTTGAATCGTTGCCACGTTTTGATCCAGGTTCGCAACGCGGTAAGAATGTAAGTGTTCAATACACAATCCCTGTCAAGTTTATTATTAGATAATCAGGTTTGTGGCTTGCAGCTTGAGTTGCTAGAAAATTTGAATTGCTTCAAAGTAACCATCTAGTGCAAGAAGAAGATATAATGCGAAGAGGACTGAGCCCAGCTTGAGTCCTCTTTTTGCGTACAGATAGATCGATACAGTATCAATCACGATCCAGTATAACCAGTTGTCATGGACCAAATTGATCATCAACCACGTAGCCACGAGACTGAATATTGTTGTGAAAGCATCCAGGTATGGCATGGCGGCATCTGTAGAATGTTTTAAAAACAGACCCAACAACACCGTCCCCAACGTCGCTGTTGAGAGCCATATGGCATGCGTAGTGAGGGTGACCTGATCAGCAGATGTTCCGCCTTCTGAGATCAAATTGTATCCGTAGACCGCCATCCCTATATAGAAAAATTGAAGTGCACTTTCTGCATATATTTTCCGCTTCCAACATAGGAAAGCAAATAGCCCAGCGCCTAATCCCGCAAAGATGTATCCTTCAGGTAGCTCCCCCTTTAAATACATCCAGGTATACGCGAGTGAAAAAACGACTGCGAGTGCTTCTATAAATTTGGTCTGTGTGGAGCTAGACATCGAATCTAGATTGTATTTCTTGTTCAATAAAATCTACCCGTTGCTCCGTAGGTAGTATCGGTACGAAAACATATGGAAGCCCTCTGTTTTCAAGCTTTTCACGAAACAGTTCGTTGACTTCGACTCTCTTATTGTAATCGGGAAACAGTCTGATTGGATCAGGCTCCCATTCTTTCACGGTTGCACATAACAGATATAAGTCAACCGCTGAATCTGAAGTAGATTGATCATTGTCCTCTGAAACTTCTTTTCCGAACACGAGTTCAGACCAAACATCTAGCGCGAGTATTCCAGTATCGCAGAAGATTCCCTTTGCATTTGTATGTGACATGAGCTTCACAACTTCATTTTCATTGCGCTTGTGTAATTCCTGCAAGGTTTTGAATGTTTCCTCTCCATGTAACACCTCCTCATTTTCCCGGCACAGTTCTAAGATATAGGGCCAGTTAAATCGTTCGGCGAGTGGCTTGATTAACGTTGACTTGCCAGAATTCTCTACGCCAGTGAGTACAATTCGAAGTGGCTTATGCTTGACTTCTAATGCTTTTTCAGGGCTACTCATCGAACAAGCAATTACATGGTTCAGACAGTTCTAATGCAACATCAGGAAGAAGTTCACGCAACCAGGTTTGCTCCAGGTATGTCATGTCATTATGCAGAAGATCTAAGGTCTGTAGGTTTTGAATGTTGCTGAGCGAAGCGGGAAAGTTCCTGATGAGGTTAGACCAAAGCCCAAGCCATTCGAGATTCCCCAAATGATCAATATCTATGGGTATATCCGAGATTAAATTGTCACCTAAATAGACATACCTTAAGTTTTCTAATGTCAAAATGGCCAATGGGAATTCATCAAATTCGTTGCGTTCAGCAGAGAGCAGTTCCAATTTAGAGAGTTCGGAGATCCAATCAGGGATTGTAACGATTCGGTTTTTATCCAGCCGAAGTTCCACGAGGTCTTTGTATGCCTTAATTTCTTCGGGGACCTTACTTAGCTTTTGTTTTGTTAAGTCAAGCCGTGTGATTTGCAGTCCATTTTCTGATGCTCTTTGTGCATCTTCGATAGATTCATAAATGGGGGCTGGCATTTGGGAAAAGCAAATGACAACACTGAATAACCACACCACAATCCCAAGGAACAAAGCGCGCTTCATTGTTGAGGAGGTTTCGTGTCTGCAAGGATTGACATCGCCTTTAGTTTGTCATGATCTAGCGCGGCTTTTAGTTCATCATGTCCAGAAAACTTCCTCTCCTCTCGAAGTCGATCTACAAACTGTACGTCAATACGTTTCCCATAGCAATCACCTTCAAACCCGATGATATGTAATTCGATCGTGTCATCAGACGCGTTCATTGTTGGACGATTTCCAATATTTAACATTCCCGGCATCCAATCTCCATTCTCAATTTTTGCCCAAACGACATATGCTCCTTTCGCAGGCACAATCTTCAATTCATCTTTTAATTGAAGATTCGCAGTTGGAAACCCCAGTGTTCTGCCAATTTGATCCCCTTTTACAACGACTCCTGACATTGGAAAAAGGTGGGAAAGCAATGTGCCCGCATAGCCCACTTCACCCTCGTAGATTGCATTTCTAATCTTCGTTGAGCTTACTCTCACATTACTGACCTTTTCAGCATCTAAGGCAGTTACGCCAAACCCAAACATCACCCCCATTTCTTTTAAATCATCAAATGACCCTTCTCGGTTCCTGCCAAATCGATGGTCATCTCCGATCACGACTTCTGCGGGTTTAATTCCCTCCACCAAGAGTCCTCGCACATATTCTAATGGCGTTAATCTCGCCAATTCTTTGTCAAATCGAGCCATAATTAAATGATCAAGGCCAGTATTCTCTAAAAGTTTTATTTTTTCGTCCAGTGAATTTAATAATTTTAATTTGTGGTTGTGCGGATGAAGAACAACTCTCGGGTGTGGATGGAAAGTTAACAGTGCCGTTTCACCCCCTATTTCATTCGCCTTTTGTTCCAAAATTCGAATAACAGCCCTATGTCCGGCGTGTACACCATCGAAAGTTCCAATCGTTAATACGATGGGTTTTTCTATTTTAATTCCGTCTGTTAGGTGGTATACTTTCAAGGTTGTAAAGTTATGCTTAAAGTTATGTTCTTCTATGCGTGAAATCCACTTCTCGTGTTGTATTTTTGCGCTCGATTACACAAGCCAGTCACAAAACTATGTCAACACAACAAGGAGTCGTATCACAGGTTATCGGACCAGTCGTAGACGTTCGCTTTCCAGAAGGAGTTGAATTGCCTAACATACTTGACGCCCTAGTGGTTGATGGTGACGGCATTAAAGTGATTTTAGAAACCCAAAAGCATATCGGAGAAGATACCATTAGAGCGATTTCTATGGACGCTACCGAGGGACTTAGCCGTGGGATGAAGGTTACTGCAAAAGGTATTGGAATTCAGATGCCTGTTGGTGACGACATTAAAGGAAGACTCTTCAACGTTGTTGGAGATGCCATTGATGGAATCGGAGAGGTCAGCAAAGAAGGAGGACGTAACATCCACCAGCCTGCACCAAGATTCGAAGATCTTTCTACTTCTACAGAAGTTTTGTTAACTGGAATTAAAGTTATCGATCTTATCGACCCCTATTCAAAGGGTGGTAAAATCGGTTTGTTTGGTGGAGCGGGTGTAGGTAAGACAGTACTTATTATGGAGCTTATCAATAACATCGCGAAGGGATACGAGGGTATCTCAGTATTTGCGGGTGTAGGTGAGCGTACACGTGAAGGGAATGACCTTCTTCGTGAGATGATAGAGTCTGGTGTCATAAAGTACGGTAAGGAATTCGTTGAAAGCATGGAAGCTGGAGGCTGGGACCTTTCTAAAGTAGACAAGGAAGAGCTAAAGGATTCTCAAGCGACACTTGTATTTGGACAAATGAATGAGCCTCCTGGAGCGCGTGCTCGAGTTGCGCTTTCAGGTCTAACTGTTGCTGAATATTTCCGTGATGGTGATGAAGAATCTGGCGGACGTGATATTCTATTCTTTATTGACAATATTTTCCGCTTCACGCAAGCTGGATCTGAAGTTTCGGCTCTTTTAGGTCGTATGCCATCTGCTGTTGGTTACCAGCCAACTCTCGCTACAGAGATGGGTGTGATGCAAGAGAGAATCACCTCAACGAAGAGAGGTTCGATTACATCTGTGCAAGCTGTTTATGTGCCTGCGGATGATTTGACTGACCCTGCGCCAGCAACGACTTTTGCTCACCTTGATGCAACGACAGTTCTTTCTCGTAAAATTGCATCCCTCGGTATTTATCCAGCGGTGGATCCACTCGATTCTACATCTCGTATCCTTAACCCAGAAATTGTCGGTCAGGAACACTACGATTGTGCAGAGAATGTCAAGCAGATCCTTCAACGATATAAAGAACTTCAGGATATTATTGCAATTCTAGGAATGGATGAGCTTTCGGAGGAAGACAAGCAAGCGGTAAACCGTGCACGTCGTATCAGCCGTTTCCTTTCTCAACCATTCCATGTTGCGACACAATTCACTGGAATTGAAGGCGTTCTTGTACCTCTCGAGGACACAATTAAGGGATTCAATATGATTCTTAACGGTGAACTAGATCAATATCCAGAGGCAGCATTTAACCTCAAAGGAAACATTGAGGATGTGATTGCTGCAGGAGAGAAAATGCTTGCAGAAGTTGCATAAGATGACAGTAGATATTCTTACACCGGACAAGCATCTTTTTGATGGAGAAGCCAGCTATGTAGGGCTTCCCGGAATCGGAGGCAGTCTCGGAATTCTGAGTAACCACGCGCCCTTAGTGACGACACTTGCATCAGGTGAAATTATCGTGAAGACTGACAAGGAAGAATTGTCTTTTAATGTGAAAGGGGGTACGGTTGAAGTACTCAACAATCACGTGACAATTCTTGCTCAATAAGACTCTCTTATTGCACCCTAGGGGTGATGATACGGCTCTCCTTTAAGTATGGTATGCGCCCTATAGATCTGTTCTACGGCAAATATTCGGATGAGTTGATGGGGAAATGTCAATGGACCCAATGCCCATTTCTCATTTGCTTTGCTCTGGATCGACGGATCAAATCCATAGGGTCCGCCGATTAAAAAAGCAATATGTTTGAGTCCTCTGACCTGTAATTTCTCAAGGTGTTTGGCAAACTCCATTGATCCATAGACTTTCCCATGTTCATCTAGAAGGATTAAATAATCAACGCCTTCTAAAGCTTTTTCTTGAAGA
>Ga0308017_1000627_pt1 | contig 10531 bp, 10 predicted proteins | sample Neamet280_FD_203145 | JGI IMG/M metagenome (GOLD analysis project Ga0308017, IMG submission 203145) | Marine microbial communities from water near the shore, Antarctic Ocean - #280 | ecosystem: Environmental > Aquatic > Marine > Unclassified | place: Southern Ocean | collected 2014-10-01
TGGATACTTTTAAATTAAAATACTTATGTTTAAATATAAATTGATAGAACATTTTATCAATTCTAATTTTAAGAGTACTCTACTTATAAATTAATGGAAATTTTATGATATCATTATATCAAACATTACGGCGAGCGTAGCCAAGTGGTTAAGGCACTGGGTTGTGATTCCAGCATTCGCGGGTTCGATCCCCGTCGTTCGCCCGTCTATTTGGTTCTATTCTGTTTCAAGATAAACATTTAAATATTGAGCTAAGTTTACTGCTTCTTGCTCGATTTTAGTAAGGCTAATGGGTCTGTTAGCACCTGTTAAAGGAATTTCACGACTATCTTTTAAACATAGAAATAATTGTCGTTTAGGATTTAATCCCTCTTCAATTTTCATTTTAATTGATTTTATGTCATTAAAAAGAAAATTTAATTTAAGGTTACGATTTTTTCCTGGAAACCCTTGTCGATACAATGTGATTTCATTTGAAGATTGATTATATTCATTATAACCAAATCCAATATTCCACCATACTGTCAACCAAAGAAAAATTCCTAAAATTAAACCAACCGTACCATAAAATAATAATACTATTCCTTGAGGCAAGAAAGAAATTTTGATCGAATCCGAAAATAAAAATAAATTTATTTGAAAATAGCTTGATATACCAGTTAAAAAAAAGCCTAATCCTCCCAGACTGACAATTGCTGCCCAAAATAAATTACTTAGTCTCCGAGATCCAGTTATGTACGATCTAAAAAAGGGTTCAGTTGGAATAAATTTAGTAGAATTCATAATGGTAATGTAAAAAGTAAATCCATAATTAATAGTAAAGGTTTATTCAAAATGATTTAGGCTTTCTACAGATATTATTCAAATATCTGCAGAAATATTTAAAATTTCAACTTATATTAATCTGGTTGTTTTTAAACCAAAATAAAGTCCAGCTGCTAAACTAAACATTAATACTAACAGTAGGATGTATCCAATAAGGGTACTCATAATATTTTACTTGGTAGTTAATAATGCGATGTAAGATCTTCAGTAAGATATTACCATACTTTAGTTAGTATTGGTAATATACAAATGTATTTTCCACTGTTATTTTTTTAAGCCCTCAATTATTCCACGCCAAACAAGTCCAATAAATTGGCCAATTGTTGCTGTTAATGTATATCTAACTCTATCCCCTACTAAATATAATATTTCTTCACCCCGACTGGATAAAAAATCTTGAACTTCAATTACTGTTATAGTTAAAAGTGATATTTTTCGTAAGCCAAATAATTGTTCGGACCTATTGGCATAAATCGTTCTCGAATAAATCCCATTTGATCGAATGACCCAGATACTATACTGACTATTATATAAATTTTTTGGATAATTAATGTGAAATTGTAAAAAAGTTTGCCATGTAAGATTATTTTTTAACTTTTCAATATTACGAAGTGATAAAAAATTTGATTTATAAAGGATTTGTCGGATACGATAAATAAAAGAAAACTCATTAATTATAGTCTGCATTACACAATTACTAATTTCTATAATTAAATTATCAAGTAATGCCTCCAAAAATTTATCTGAAGCACTATTATAAATAGGTTCAAAGGTTAAATAAAAATTGTCCTTATTTGAGTTAGACAATGAATAAAAAGGTAATTTTAAAAGAATATTTGAATTTTCTAATAAAAATTGTACGTGTAGGGACTTCGAAAACACACTTGAATTAAGAACTATATTTAAACCATAACAAGAGACTAAAAAATCTTCGCTTGATTTTTTAATCAATTCAAATAAAATCATCCTATCATCAAACGAGTATACCTTTTTTTTTAGTAAAAAAAAAAATTTAGTTTCGATATTTAAAGTCACTAATCTAAGCAAATGACTTTTTTTATTATCCTTAAGGACATCAATACCAAGTAAAAAATTACTGTTATTCTTTAAATTCGAGCGTGATTTATGATGTAAACGAGCGAATAAATCTTCAATATTAGAGTTTAATGGATTCGTATTAAACATTTGGAATTTTTAAACAAAATGATATGATTCAATTTAGTCAGTTTAGAAAACTTTTATATTTTTAAACTTAGTCGGTTAAATCGGTATCAAGTAAGAAACAGTTGCCTATATAAGTTATATTTAGTAACACTGATTTAAGTAAAGATAATTTACCATGTATTAAAAGGTTAGAAATAACGAATATAACTAGTAGTAACACTGGGAATAATAAGATGAACTTTATCTACCCATAAAAAAGATGCTAGGTTTTCAATATCGCAAATCAAAGTCGCTACTAATTTAGAAACGACTTTAATTTATTTTTAACGGTTACTTAATCATTGTCATCAAAGTGATAAAGTATCAGGAGCAAATCTCTGTAATTCAATTATCATGCCTGCTGTGATACTCATCCAAACAGTTAATAATACGGGTGCTGTCGAGAGATATTTAAGTAAATTTTTATCCATAACTAAAAGTCACAACTATAAAATGTATTAGATAATTAACGAGGTGATACTGTTATCTCATCACCAGATACAAGAAGCTCACCGGAAATTAACTCATTCCATGCCGATAAAGGCCATAAAAACCCTGATGACATCATGCCAATTGCAACTGGAACATTGATAATAATTTCGTTTTCGTTTGGTTTGTCAGTGTTCTTAGAGTATTGTAGATAACTTCTTCCTGCCCAACCAATCCAACCAGTCGTGTACAAAAACCCAATACCTGGGAGTATGAATTCTCCAGCATGGCTTGCACGACCATCAGCTATTAAATGAGGTAATCCGTCAGCACCACAAAGCAAACCTTGTTTACCGTACTTCTCAAAACGAGCTTGTGTCTTATCAATTTGTTCTTGTAATGATAAATATGCAGGCGTTCCTGGTTCGTATTTATCTAGTCTCGACGAAAGTTTTTTTACACTCTGATCTAGTCGACGCTTGAATATGGCAGAATCTTTACAAGGTACAAGACCGCTAACATCTGCCGATGCAGAGAGGGGTGTAGTAATAAATAAACTAAGTGTTAAAAAAGTAAGAAACCAACGTTTCATAAATATCTTATTTAGGTGTAAAAATTTTAATGATTATTAACAAATTTTTGAAAGTGATAACTAACATTATATAATTAAAAATGTTAATTAAACTGGGTTTTAAGGTAAATATTTAATTCTTTAGAACATAAAATTCAAATTTAAGTCAGTTTAAAATTATGGTCGTGACTTTTGCACCAGACGTTTTAATTCTTCTTGAAAAAATAAAACAGCTCGATTAGATTTACCCCCGACTACTAAATTAGTTATAGTTTCAAACTCCCATACTTGAGAATATGAAATAAAGCTTATGTAAACACTTACCATTAATAGTAAGAACGAGAAATAAATCAGCGGGATTCCAGAGTCAGTTTTAATTTGAAGTCCAGTTGTCGTTATAAAATCGGAAAAACTAATATTACTATTAATATTTATATCGACACTTTGACCAATTGAGCACTCACGAACTAACTTTCCTTGATCGTTATATATAAATAGATTTCCAAATAAATCATTAAGTAAAACGCTATATTGAACAGATTTTCCATTAGCTTCATTGATAGGAATTGAACCAACCCAAAACTTTCTTCCATTCGCGTTTATTTTCTTTACAGGTATTTGGATAGTTGAAGCGTTATCTAACTTAATTTTTAACCCTAAAATATCCCAATCTGTTTGATAAAGTGTGACATCTTTATAAATAAATGGTTCGTTAACAAATATAGTTTTTCGTTTTATTTCAAATCCACGATTATCTAGTAAAGATAAATCAGAATAAAATTGGTTTGTCTTCATGTCTTTTGTATATGTGATCCAAAAATCATTCACACGCCACGAAATCGGCTGTGGGATATAACTTGTATTTCCAGACTTTAATAAGTTTTGTACATGAAAAATTTCACCGCAGGGTATTATTTCTTGTGCTGTATACCCACTAAAAGAACTCCAACTTGAACCGGAAATGAGAAATAAAATACTAAAATGAACAAAAATTGGGCCAACTCGACCTAATAATCCCGAATAGGCGTAATTTTTTTTATTCTGCCGAAACAAATGATAATTTTTTTTATGTAATTTATATCCTATATTATTCGATGAAGACTCTAGAATATTCCTGGAATTTAATTGTTCTAATTGTTTTGAAGACTTCAAGAACTTCCAAAGTTTAAATTTTTTTAGTGCTGGTAATTGAGTCGTAAAAGTACATGCAATAAGCGACGAAGCAAATAAAAAAAGTATAGACGTAAACCAATAAGATGTATAAATCCCGTTTAAATTAAGAAGAAAAATAAAGCGCCAATCTACAAAACCGAAAATAGGATTAGTCTGTGGATAATTTACCTTATAGAAAGCGACACTTTGATCTTGTTCAATAATCGTACCAACGGAAATTAAAAAACCAATCAGAAATAACATACCTATTGCAAATTTCAAGTTTGCAAAACGACGTAAAACAAGATTTGGAGATATTTTTTTTATATTAATCATTTTAGGGTTAGGAAGTTGTCCTATATAAAAGTTAGTAACTTAGACTTGTCAAAACGACTATAATCAATTATATTAGATGGTATAGTACATCAATGCCGGGATAGCTCAGTTGGTAGAGCAGTGGATTGAAAATCCTCGTGTCTCCAGTTCGAATCTGGATCCTGGCAGTAATTCGTTTTTGTAGTGTGCCAAATTACTATTTGACGAATTTTAACTACAATAATTATGTATAGTATACTAACTATACTTTAACCTACACTTTTATAAAAAAAGAAGTTAAGTAAAAAGTGAAAAAATTACTATTACTTTAAAAAACTAGTGACAAGAGCCTATTATGTGTGTAAATCTATGTCATCTACAAATAACATTAGTAAAACTTATAATTACTATATATAAAAATGGAGTTTACTAAGGGGGTCTTAATGATAAGTTATTGTTAACGAATAAAAATTCTATATTGCCTTTTATAGTGTTGGCACAAATGTTGAAACAGAAATGTTAAAATATAGTGTTGATTAAATATATAAAATATAGCAATCTGTTAAGCATAATTCTTAAAATCAGGAGGTTGTCATGTCTCAAGCCGTGGAATCACGTACTCGAATTAAAAGTGAACGTTACGAATCTGGTGTAATCCCTTACGCAAAAATGGGTTACTGGGATCCAGATTACGCTGTTAAGGCTACAGATATCCTAGCATTATTCCGTTGTACTCCACAACCTGGAGTTGACCCAGTAGAAGCAGGTGCTGCAATCGCAGGTGAATCATCGACTGCTACTTGGACTGTTGTATGGACTGACCTTTTAACTGCTTGTGATTTATACCGTGCGAAAGCATACCGTGTAGATCCAGTTCCAAGTTCACCTGATACATACTTCGTATATATCGCTTACGATCTAGACCTTTTTGAAGAAGGTTCACTTGCGAACCTAACTGCTTCAATTATTGGTAACGTATTCGGTTTTAAAGCTGTTAAAGCTCTAAGATTAGAAGATATGCGTATGCCCGTTGCATTACTAAAGACTTACCAAGGTCCCGCTACCGGTCTAATCGTAGAGCGTGAGAGAATGGATAAGTTTGGCCGTCCTCTACTAGGTGCTACTGTTAAGCCTAAACTAGGTCTTTCTGGTAAGAACTATGGTCGTGTAGTATTTGAAGGTCTTAAAGGTGGTCTTGATTTCCTTAAAGATGATGAGAATATTAACTCTCAGCCATTCATGCGTTACAGAGAGCGTTTCCTTTATTCAATGGAAGGTGTTAATCATGCAGCCTCACTATCCGGTGAAGTTAAAGGTCACTACCTAAACGCTACTGCTTCTACTATGGAAGATATGTACGAACGTGCTGCATTCTCTGCAGAGTTAGGTTCAATCATTGTAATGATTGACCTTGTAATTGGTTACACTGCAATTCAATCAATGGGTAACTGGGCGCGTAAGAATGATATGATCCTTCATTTACACCGTGCGGGTAACTCAACTTACTCACGTCAGAAGAATCACGGTATGAACTTCCGTGTAATCTGTAAGTGGATGCGTATGGCTGGTGTTGACCATATCCACGCAGGTACTGTAGTAGGTAAGCTAGAAGGTGATCCTCTAATGATTAAAGGTTTCTACAACACTCTTCTAGATTTCAAATCTGAGATTAACTTACCACAAGGTATGTTCTTCGCACAGGATTGGGCTTCACTACGTAAATGTGTACCAGTAGCTTCTGGTGGTATCCATTGTGGTCAAATGCACCAATTACTTGATTACCTTGGTGATGACGTAGTTCTTCAGTTTGGTGGTGGTACAATTGGTCACCCTGATGGTATTCAAGCCGGAGCGACAGCTAACCGTGTAGCACTTGAGTGCATGGTTATGGCTCGTAACGAAGGTCGTGATTATTTAGCACAAGGTCCTGAAATTCTTAGAGAAGCCGCTAAGACTTGTGGTCCTCTTCAGACAGCGTTAGATTTATGGAAAGATATTACTTTCAACTACGCGTCTACAGATACTGCTGATTTCGTTACAACTGAAACAGCTAACGTATAATCATAGACTAAATTAGAGTCTCTTAAATGAGGCTCTATAACGAGTCCTAACTATTAAATTTCATTTAAAATAATACAATGAAACTAACTCAAGGAGCTTTCTCTTTCCTTCCTGACCTAACTGATGAGCAAATTACAAAGCAAATCCAATATGCTTTAAGCAAAAATTGGGCTGTTTCTGTAGAATTTACAGACGATCCTCACCCTCGTAACAACTACTGGGAAATGTGGGGTCTTCCTCTTTTCGATATTAAAGATCCAGCTGCTGTACTTTTCGAAATTAACATGGCTCGTAAAGCAAAGCCTAACTATTACGTTAAAGTAGCGTGTTTTGATAACTCACGTGGTATTGAGTCTTGTACTCTTGCTTTCATCGTTCAGCGTCCTGCTTACGAGCCTGGTTTCAGACTTGTTCGTCAAGAGAGTGTTGGCCGTAAATTAGTTTACACTATCGAAGCATACGCACCAACTTCTAAGCCAGAAGGCGAAAGATATTAATTAGAATTTGAATGAACTGGTATGGATCAATTTGTACCAGTTCATGTAGTACGGTCTAAAATATTTTTTTTTAATTTGTTTAGTATATGATTTCAAGAGTTGTGGCAATTTTATTTGGTATCGTCGCTGGAAAGAGTAATTTTCGATTCCCGTTCGGTGGATTTGAACATTCCCAATATTTGGAATATCCAAAAACGTCAGTAGTATTGTGGATATTGATATATTTATTAAATGGAGAAAATTAGGTTTTTTATTTAGATTGAAAGCTTGACGAATTCACCCGAGTAGAATACAATATATCTAGAATGATATAAAAATAGATTTATTTGAATTCATGTCGTCTGATGGGGATTGTAGTTCAATTGGTTAGAGCACCGCCCTGTCACGGCGGAAGTTGCGGGTTCGAGTCCCGTCAGTCCCGCATAAAAAAAGAGGTTAATTAAGAAGTTAAAAAATTACTATTACCTTAAAAAATTAGCGACAAGAGCCAAATAGCATAAACCAGAATGCTGCTTGGGTCTGCACTGGAAGTTTAAAAATGTTTAAATTCATTCCACAATGTAAAAAAATTTGTTCTCTAAACTCTTCAATATTTTTGTTTTTCGAAGTCAGCTGAGAACTTGTTATGCTTTTATTCCGTTGGCTTTTTTTAACCCTAAATGTCTCTGCAATATTTGCATCTTGAAACATTTGGGGAAAAATTTGTAAGAATGGTAGTCCATTATCAATTAGTTCTTCGTAAGTTGCTGTTACGATTTCGTCCGTAAGCTCAGAGTAATGTTCCATCACTAATGAATTAAATAATTATTAATTTAAACTAAACTATATCACCAGTTTAGTTTTGTTTAAACTAAATTATATCACTCATTTTGTTTACCACTTCGCTTGCTAGTTTACCTGGCACTGTAACAGGGTTTGCAGGGTCAGCGTCATGCAGTCCCGACGCTATTCCAGAAAAAATACCGACCCCATGCATACAAACCATTGCTTTTTGTTCCCAACCCATTCCGCTGCAAATCCATGATCCCACACCACAACCGATACCACCAACAAGTGCTGTGAGACTACCAACTGTACTTACGACTGTACGTGTGCCAGAGTCAGGTATCGCACTAACTCCTTGTCGAGTCACTTCTCGTATTCCTGCAAATTCAGCTGCGATGAAGGTAGCGTTTTTACTATTTGGCCCATCTAACCCCAATACTTCAGGTAAACTAAATGCCATAGCCTTACCTGGTGTAATAAGTGCAATTAGACCAAATAAAGGAATGAACTTTCTTAAAACTCGAGATTTTGTAAACTCGGCAAGTTTCTGACCTCGAGATTTTGTAAACTTGGCAAGTTTCTGACCTCCTGATTTAATTGCCTTTTTTACTCTATCTCTCTTGCTTAGTTTTCGACCCATAAAATTATTATTCATACCATTAATAAGTTTTTATATATAAATATAATAACCCCAAAATGCAGAATAAGTTACATTTTAATTTTCGATTTGGTTAAATAATCTACGCAATTTCTTTCCAAAATGCAGAATAAGTTACATTTTGGCTTGCCAAAATGTAACTTATTCTGCATTTTGGGAGTCGACATGTTTGAGAACAAATTGACCTAATTTAAAGGGTTTTAAGCTATAAAATCAAACCATTTTGAGATATTTATTCTTTAATGATTCTTCTATTAGCACTCAATTAGTTTTAAAGTTAAAACTAGGCCGTTAGGCTTACAAAAACTAAAAATGCTAAAGAGAAAGAATAATAAATTAACCCTCCTTAAAAGAAGACAATAGTAATACTTTTGTGGATCTACCCAAACCATTTATAGAATCCAATTTCTTATTAAAGGCTGTTTTTCCTTTAATCATATAAATTTCTTTTAGGTCTAAAAAATGGGAGGCTAATAATTGTTTTTGTTCTGCAGTACGCATTTTATATAACAAAGGTTCTAACTCATCTTGAATATAAGAATCTGATATTTCTGATGTTTCAATATTAGTAACATTTTCAATCTCTGCTATTCGCAAACCACCTTCCATTGAAAAATCAATTCTAGCGGAAAAACTAACTCGTCCTAACGCTTCTATATTCCGTTTTGAAACTTTACCTATAACGTTACTTAGAACATCATCAACAGCCTTGTCTATATCTTTAGCTTCTACATTGTAGTCTTTAGACATTAGGTACTTACTACTTCTGTGGTGTAGTTCCGATTTTAATTGAATTATTTCTTTATGGAGTTTAATAAAATTTTCATTCAGCGTTTGCTGGGATACGATAAAAGGTATTCGATAAGTTACCTCATATGTTTTATTTGCTTTGCAAATTAAATCTGACTTTCTACATTTTATGAATAATCCACTCTTCGTAAGTCCACGAAAAATATTTTGAACCGCTCTACTATTTGGGTCATTTGATTGGCTATAATAATCAGCTAGTATTTTTCTTCGTTCTGGACCAATTGTAATTGAATAGTTATTACATTCGATCCAATTTATTACGTGTGTAAGTCTATGTCATCGACAAATAACAGTAGTAAAATTTATAAGTATTATATGGAAGTGGCGTTTTCTAAGAGGGTATTGGTGGCAAACTATATGTACAAACATAGCGTGGATTAGTTAAATCATTGAAGTTACTCGACTTGGTGGTGGTAAGCCAGTAGTATAAAAAAGAATAGAATTACTAAGATTGTCAAACTCAAAAATATCGCTAAAAAATTAAAAAGCTTGATAAGGATTATGAGAATTATGAAGATTTGTCTAGTTTTTACGGTCTTATTTATAATTTTGAAGCTTTCAGTTGTGTCAGTTTACAACGTTTTACACGTAACGAAACATAGTTCCACTCTAACAATACCCTGTCTAGGGACTAAAAAAATCGTCTCCGCCGAATTAGAAAAAACCGGGGATGAAGAATTGCATAAGCCTGATTTGCCGGTAGAATTAGTGTTAACTTCGTCAATGCGCCTAGGTTTTAGTAGCCTTTCGATCGTCCTCTTATTGAACGTGCGCCAACCTAACAGAACGATCATAAAATTCTATCAATGTACGGCAGTATGTTGAGGAATTGCGATCATATTTTCAAACGTCTTTACCCTAGTATAAATGCAATTTTACCAATTGACGAAGCTGTTGAAAATTTCGTTGAGCGTATAAATGACCTGGGGTTTAATGAACCCTAAACCCGAACTAAAAAATCTATTCGTTATAAGCTTGACATGTTGTATCGATGCCCGTTAATATATATCTAGACTAGAAGTTTAATTTCATTTAAGTCAATTGAATACCATGGAGAGTTTGATCCTGGCTCAGGATGAACGCTGGCGGTATGCTTAACACATGCAAGTCGAACGAAGGTTTTTTAAACTTTAGTGGCGAACGGGTGCGTAATACGCGAGAATCTGCCTTTAGGAGGAGAATAACTTCTGGAAACGGTTGCTAAGTCTCCATATGCCGTAAGGTGAAATAGTTTACACTGCCTAG
>Ga0308017_1000628_pt1 | contig 10511 bp, 10 predicted proteins | sample Neamet280_FD_203145 | JGI IMG/M metagenome (GOLD analysis project Ga0308017, IMG submission 203145) | Marine microbial communities from water near the shore, Antarctic Ocean - #280 | ecosystem: Environmental > Aquatic > Marine > Unclassified | place: Southern Ocean | collected 2014-10-01
ACGTACATTCCGAGGTACATTCCCGTCGACGTGGGCCCGTGAACCCCGTACCAATCCAGTACGGTAGCATACATGGCCCCTGGGGCGCACTGGAACACCTTGTGTCTGGCGAGCTCGCGGACACTCGTGATTTGCAGGGCACTACACACGGTTGCACAAACGTGGCTCAGATTGGCGACTGCGAACATGTCCGCAAGTGCCAGTTCGACCATATATCGTACTACCCTTCTGCCAGTCCACTGCCGAGTCCGCAGAGATTCCGGATCGTCAAGAAGTGAAAATCCAATAAGGATGCTGCAATGTAGAGAGTATACCTGAAGAAAATGCACATGGTGTCAGTGAAAAATACACGCAACTCAGCGCAGAGCAAAGGGCACAGCCCTACTGTGCGCAGACCGTGTTGGCACTTCTCTGTTTGTTTGAGATTTGGAATGATGTATGTACTTACAGACTGAATACAGAACATTTTCTTTTGCTGTTCTATTACTTGAGCACTATTAATCATAATTCCAAATGTTCTTTTCCTTGGAACAAGGTTTCTTTTCCTGGGAAGTTTGTGCTCAAATCTCAGAGATTTGGAATGATGTTGCTACCTTGACTGAATACAGAACACTTTCTTTTGCTTGTTCTATTACTGAACACGTATGGTAACATAATTCCAAATGTTTGGAATTATGGAACAAGGTTTCTTTCCCTTGGAACAAAGGTTTTGGCGCGAAGGAGGGGCTGGACGGGCTTTCGGGCGGCGGGTCAGGGGCAATCCTGAGCGGCAGGTCAGGGGCAATCCTGAGCGGCGCGCACGCACTTCTTCCTGCGCACAACCCGTCGCATTATTCCTCCAGCACTAGTGCAGCAATCTGTTCAACCGAGGGCCGACAGGTGCGTGTGCCGTGGTGTTTTCTGGCTCTCTCTCATATCGCACGCGGCGCCCTCGCAAGAGGGTGGGCGGTGCGGTGCGGTGCGCACGCACTGCAGTGCGGAGCGCACGCACCGTGAGCCTGCGTAGATCCCGTCGCATAATTCCTCCAGCACCAGTGCAGCAATCAGTGTGGCCGTGGGCACACGCGCGTAATAGTCCGGCGCATAAATGCTCCAGCACCAGTGCAGCAATGAGTGTTGCCGCGGGTAGAGGAGTGCCTAGAGAGAGAGGTGACTTTCTTATATCTCTACGCAGCAGGGCAGTGAGGGTCAATGGCCGGCACGCAGGAGGGCAGAGAAGGTCAGCGTCAGTGGATGGATTTGTGCTGTCAGCATGCAGATTGGTGTGAAAATTATTGTCCAGACGCTTTTTTCCACAACAGACACCTAGGCAATTTTTGCGCGTGTGATTACGAAAGCTTAGCTGATCTCCGCGAAACTGTGGTCGGCGGATCTGAATGTCCCCTGACCGGATGCGATCTCGGACGGTACGATGCTGCCAGACAGGAAATAGAAAGCATCATGGCCAAATTCCTTGAAAAAGCTACCACAAAGACGGAGGAAAGTCTTGTTCTTGCTGTGAGTAAGGACATTCTTATGCGAATCATTCTTGAACATACATATGCTGTGCATACGGTACGAGCCGCGAGAATGCACCACCCCGATGCGAGAATGCATCAGAATGCACCCCCAGACGGAAGATTTTGGGATTGCCCAGCCATTGAGCATTGGCATACTTTCCAGGAGGCACACGTGATGTTTCTGGTCCCCAAATTTTTGCAAGAACACAATGTGTACTTTGCACAATTTGCAGGACATCTCGACTGGCACCTCCGGCATGTTTGCGGATCCTTTCAGCCCCTCCGATCAGGGGATCGCACAACACATGACCGGCGTATGGATTACACTCTGCAAGTAAGTGCGGGACACATTAGCAGGTGGAGCGGCCCAACAAATGATCTCTATACCGAGACTGTCAACGGATATCGTGGGTTGCTGAATATCACGCACGCGTCAAAGCTGTTCCTCGAGTTATTGAGCACTGCTATACTATCAGCACCTGTGGCCTCTACCTCCGCCATATTATCAGCGCCTGTTGCCTCTTTTTTCGATTCCGTTCCTTCCACCATGTTGTCCATGTGGCGTGCAGGCGAAGTGGAAGTCCTCGTAGACCAGCTACTCATGGAGTATAGGCAGCAGCTTCTAACACTCCTGGAGCATGCTTTGGAGGTCGATGCAAGGCCAAATACTGATCAAGGTGAATGGGGAGATCATATTGTCACTTGTTTAAAGACTTCAGAGCACTTCAATATATGTGATATTGAGTATTCTGAGAAATGCAGGTTTTTGTGACAAGTACCATTCCATTCGATTTTTGAACTTGCCAGCAAGAGATGTGGAACAGCTGCAGTATGACTTCGGTCTGGGGGTTTGGTAAGAAACGCTGTTGTTGCGTGTGTGTGTGTCTTGCTTTGTTTTATTGAACAGACAATGGCTCGCGGGAGACCCCCAACATTCTTGTTGGTGGCTTTCGTGAATATGTGTTGATGTATTCATGCCCCACCCAGGACGAAGTTCACTCAAACACGCGTGGAGGCCTGGTGGCGGTGGTTGGTGACCGTTGCGGGCTGCAACAACTGCGGTGAAAGTCCTAACAGTGAAAGTCCTGCGGAAGGGTTAATTTATGGTACACTCTCGTCCAACGCCTTAATGCGCGTGCCCTGCCCTCAACATGCGTCCTGCGATTCGACACGTGCATTCCTGGGCACCGCGACCTTGTTTACACAAAACGATCCTCAAGCAATGTGCGGTATGTTGTCAGAGTTGCGAAAAGGCTCGACGCTTCAGATGCCAGCAGCGCGACATAGTTTCGCCGTTGAGCGTGATGTCATCCTTCAACGACTTCAGACATTGGACGTTCCCAGTTCTTTTGTGATGAGTAGAATGATTGTTTGGGAGACTTTTCTGTTATCCGAATGGTCTCGTGCTCTGAAGCGAATGTCGACATTCTGCGGAAATACGTCAGACATGTGCACCTGTCTATTTGCTCTCACGACACTCGTGTCTGAATGCGAGGGGGACTGTGAGAAGCGGCAGCGGCTTGATGAGCGGCTCCGGCTGTTGGTGGCGCAATTTTCGGCGCCGTTGTGGTTGGGAGTGTGTGGGCAAACACTCATGGTAGAAAGCTGGCGAGCTGCAAAGTGCCAGTGGATGGTGCTCAACACAGATCTCGTCATTCGATCGACCAAAAGCCCTATTTGTGTAAATGCGTCCCCCTGCCCAATGTGGAGCATCATTTGTGCGTGGGTAAGCATTTTTTTTGTGTTGCCTGTGCTGGTTGTTTTGGTTGTATGTGGCTGAACGTGAAAAAACTGATGCCTGTTCTGCAGATCACAGGAGAGGTGCCAGGAGAGATTACGAATTTGTATGTGGAAGCAGGATGCGACACGGGATCCAGCAATACAGGACAATATTGTCGAGCCTGTCTGCAACCTGAGCACTTCCCAGCATTCGAGGGTTCCCCTCTCTAGCTCACGATGCCCTGCCTCTTTGACATGCCCTGCCGCCTCCCCCTTGTCCACTCTGGTGCCGTTCGCGTAAGCCCCCACTGCCTTGTGTTGTTCTGTTCTCACCACTCTGAAATATTCAAGGTACAACATTTTTGGCCCAAGAAACTGGAGCAACTGGCCTCCCCACCCTTGTTCCCGCTGATGGCATCGGAATGCAGGATGCTGAGATATCGGATGAGGATGAGACTTTGGGTCCTGCGTTGGCTTCGTGCCAGGAGAAGCTTGCCGACAAGCATGCAGTGGCCTGTGTTGGCGACCAGGAGGTCTCAACCGTTGTGCTGGAATTGCAGTCCGTCGAACACGCGCAAGTATATACACATGCACACGTACACACAACTTTTCTCCTGTCTCCTGATGTGTGTCTCAAACAACTCAAATTGAGTACAGAGATAATATGTAAACTAACTGAAAGACTGTCTGTCGTTCAGAATGGTATGCAGACCAGCCTAGACGGAGCGGGAGAGGGCGAGAGCGAGGAAGTTCTTTCTCAAGCTTCACACATTTCAGAAACTCAGTGCATGTCACAGGTTTCGCACATTTCGGAAACCCAGACATTTGAAATGTAACATTCGAATGGGAGAGCGAGGTCAGGGGGGGCAAAAGCAAGAGCGACACCGAGAACAAGACTTGGAACGAGATCCAGAGCCAGCCACGGAGCGAGTAGGCGAGAAAGATAGTAGGCGAGACAGAGCCAGAGCAAGAGAGAGGTCTCAAGAGAGAGTGCCCGCTTGTACCTCTGCGAGCAAGCGAGACCAGGCGGAGCCGGCTGAAGAGTCTTGAGGTGCAGGGGACTCCAGTGTCGGACTCGGTGCAGCGTCACGGACAACCTGCTCCTCACGAGATAACCATTGTCGGAATTTCATTAAAAACTGCTACTTTTCCTCCTCCTCCTTAGTCTCCTATTTTCGTGACCGTCTCTTAAATGCAAGGTAAGGGTGCAGCCATATCGTGAGTGCTTAGTCCTCCAAAAAATAGTTTTTTGTCGATTTACGCCACCCTCATCCCAAAACTCTTTTTGAGATTCCCTGGTCTCTTTTGGATGAACCATAGCTCTTTGGTAAATTTCATCGGATTCAGTAATTTTTTTTTTTTTTTTTTGGATATTCTGAGATTCCGAGAAGAGTTGACATCCAGCCAAGAGATTTCTAGTGTGTTGTAATGATCTAAGGTGACATTCTTTGATGGACCAAGGTACCTATAGATTCGAACAGTAAAATCTAGGACCGTCATATGAGGACCGTGCTATTAAAATCTAGGCCCGTCCTGCGGTCCCGGGATCCTCCGAGCACCCTCTTCGTGCAATACAGAATAGGGTTCGGGACATTTTTGGTCAGAAAAATATCCCCCTCAAAAAAGCCTGCTTCAACACAGACTGGCGGGGCTGGGATTGGGCAATTTCTCTGGCAACAAAATCGGGGCTGTCCACTTGAATGCGGGGCGGAAATTTACGGACCACCGAGCACAGACTGTCCTCTCTTATTTCCATTATTCTTAAGCCCGCATTCTCGTGGACAGCACCTCTTCAGATCCCCACGCTTCAACAGCGACTGGCAAAACCAGCACAAAACAAGCTCCTTCAGCCACGTGTTGAGGAAACCCCCCATTTTGAGGTACCCTCTGCTCAGAGAGCAGACATGCAAGCGGAACGAAAACACACAAGCAGGATCTTGATCAGTGGAGGAATTTATTCACAACCAACCTATTACCAATATGTGTCGTCCACTTCATCATTACTGTCCGAGTCGCTACGGTGTCCGTCTCCGCGTCCTGGGTCATCAATCTCATTGTCATTATCGGGGTCTGAGGGAATGCGCATTCCCTCGTCATCATGGGGCGCTTCTTCTAGACCATCTGCCAACTGCTCCGATATAGACCCCATTCGGGGTCTAGATGACATCCAATTTGCAAACAACTGCGATTCAGGCAACCAGTTGCGGTGCTTGAAAATGTTATACAGCGTCCGCAGAGATTCTGGCTCGTCGAGCAGCGAAAATCCAAGAAGGATGCTGCAATGTTGACAGTATACCTGAGGAAATCGCACATGTTGTCAGTGCAAAGTGCAGTGAAGGTGCCACAGTGCTCGGGTGCTGACTCTCGGCCTGAAAAATACCGTCATAATCCCAGGTTTTAGAGAAGTGGGATTGTAGATTTTTTTGGCACACACTTCCATCTGCTTGATGTGCCTCTTGAGACAGCCAGTCGCAGCGTGCTCGTCGTCAATGAACCGCAGGGGCGCAATGCCAGTCAACGGCTGGAACGGGAAGCACTCGCCGCTCTATGCACAAACACTCAATCAGTAGTCCTTCATGCATGGAACATGCATGCGAAAGAGGCGAATGTCGTCAACACATGGGCAGGAGACGTGTGTAAGTAAATACGTGTGAGTGTGTGCGTGTGTGGCAAGATGAGGCAGCCGAAATAATCGACAGCAAGAGACGTCACGTTACTCACCACCTTCGGCAAGTCCACCCCCGCGCTGTAATCCTCATCTTGCTCCACACTGTCCGCACGGGAACCAGGGGTCTTGTACAATTTCACAGTCGTGTCCGCCTGTTGCTGCTGCATCATCAGAAGTAGCAGCTTCACTCCCTCTGGCACCAGCTTGAGGCGGTCAGGCACCTTCGAGTACTGCACCAGCGCTAGGAGCGCACTCGGCGCAGTGCAGCGCAGCCGGGAATAGTCCTCCGCTGTGTACTCCGGCGTGTGCACTGCTGACCCTATATCTTGCGCATGCATACCATCCTGTCTCACAAACGGCTTCAGGTTCTCATACGTTTGGGGCGAGACCAGGCTCGTGGCATGATTAAGACACGTAAATTCCAGTAGCAGCTTCCGCAAGGGAAATGCTCGTGAAATGATGCGCACTGGATTTCCATTGCAGAATGGGCCACGTCCGCCCCCGGCGTGCTCCAGACAAAGCAGCCACTGTAGTGGCTTACGGGATGCTGTAACATACTGCATGAGTTTCCTAGTCTCATCAGAATATGCACAACTTTGAAAGGATGCCGACGAATTCGCCAGGAGCCGGGCAAGCTCAGACTGTGCAGGTTGACCCGAAATCATAAGTCGAAGCTTGAGGTCATTTGGATTGCCTTGCCGGACACTCGCAGAGCCTTCTTGTAGGAACCGGCGCTGGTAAAAAGATAGACGTTCCATGTGGTGCACGGCTGTACCATCTGTGACGAACACGGCGCACATGGGGTCTGGTTTGGCTGCACCGCGGCGGAAGTCAGCTGTCTGGTTTCTTGCTCGAACCATCTCGTTGTCCATTTTGAAAAACATCATAAGCGTATCCACTGCGAACAAAAACATAGTCTGTCATCAGCACACGAACACACCGTACATGACAGCCACAAGACAGCATTTCAGTCTCAGTCATAAACTTGCTCACAGCAGCTCTAGGGGGGCTGTACACACACACACACACGCACACACACACATATATATATGTATGTATGTGTATATGTACGTATATACCTATATATATATATATATATGCATATGTATGTGTGCATGTGCATGTACATGTACATGTATATGTATACGTATATGTACCAGTACATGTACATTTACATGAACATGCACATGCACATGCATATATATATATGTACTTGTATATATGTATGTATGTATATTCATTATCATGTATGCTTAGATATGTATATTCATTTGCGGAGCAACGCACTCAGGTTCGTCTGCAGGAGATATGGCATCAAAGCTGCCACATTCTTGGTTGCGGCATTGTGCTGCTCCGCCAAAGAGTGGTTCTTGCCCACCTGGTCAGTGTATGAGGCTGCACATGCGGACTCCGCGCACCGAGCGTGTGGATTCTTTTTGCCAGCGCCTCCGTAGTGGAATCCGTCAACCAACACTAGAAACCACTTCAGGAAGTCAGGGTCTCTTTGGCACACCCACACCACAAAGTTGCAGGCGTTGTCATAGATGAGCCTGGTGAATTTTCACACCGGGGGTCAGAGTCTCAGGCCTATTGTCAGAGTCTTATTGTGGCAAGACGGTGTAAAGTACATGTGGTCACATGATTGCGTCCGGGGGGTTTATGGTTGTGCCCCAACCCAGGTGGGATATTTTTCATCTGCACAGACACCACCGTTCTTACCGTGCCATATCCTTGTTCTGGGGCTTGCAATGGCACTTGAACACAGCGTCCCAACTGCAATCCAAAAGAGATGCATAGTCGAGGCAAGCGCTCGTAAACCTATACACACAGCACACAGACACACACAACAGTCATGCCACAGCAGCCAATGGGAGTCTGGCCCCGGCGAACACACGCATGCGTCTATGTGTGGTGGCGGGCACCTCAACCGGGCAAAATTGTGAGAATGACCACACCTTTTCAGAAAGGGCTTCATCCAGTCAGACTGAGCTTGGAATTTCGGGAAAAGTTCAAGCAGGTCGGAATTGCATCGGATGCTGGCAGCCCACGCTTCCATTTTGATCGTCATATGTCGTCTGAAATTTGTCGGCTCTACCTGCATGTACACATCAAGATTTATTTGCAGGACTGGTGCTTGCACGTTTGTGTGCTAAAAAATGAGCATCGGATGGACACCACGCACTCACCGACAATGTTGACCAGAAGTCACGCAGCACATTCCAGCAAAACAGATACTTCCCATCCTGATTCAGAATGCCGTCAGCATTACCGTCGTAATTCGATGCCGGCCCGCCGTCTCCCCCACGCCTGCACACCAAAACATACTGCACGCCGCTGCGGGTGAACAAAGCAGCGCCCTTGCACTGCGAGGAGTCGCGATGGCACTCGCACGGTTCTTGCAAGACAACGGGAGCAGGGGAAGCACTTGGTTCTCGTGAGGCAACTGTCGGCTCCGCAGCTCCTTCCAATGGCGTGCTGGCTGTGTTCTCGCACAGAACTCGGGGGGGCAGCGAAAACGGCACTCTGGTGGGTGGCGGCTGCGCAAGTCCAGGAGGACCCCACCTTCCACAATCGCGCAGCAGCATTGCAAGTTCCTGCTGTAACGTGAACGCCTTCAGGCCAATGGAGTGCCGGTGCTCTTCAGGAACCGTCACAATCTCGCTGCGCAGGGCCTCAGAGGGCACGTCCGGAATTTTCTGTGTCGAAACGCACTGTCTCAGTCGGGAGCTGCCGTCAGACTGCACTGTTCTGGCCATCATGCTTCGAAACTGTAGCAACGACATGCGCCTAAGCCGTCTGACCTTGGCTGCAGGCTGCCCGGAAATCAACATGGTGTGCATGCAGGCACTATGGCGTGCGCAGGTCGTGCACAGCACACTGCCCCGGCGTGTCAGGAAGACAAAGGCACAGGGAGCCGCCCCGCCCACGGCACCCACCTGCACCCACCACAGCAACATACGCGTCAGCACGCCAGCAGGACAGGTTCAGCGGTGGCGCTGCTGCTATCTCAACACAAGATGAGCCACTCAGCAGCTACACATCTTTTATTCTTGACCACAATAAAAGCCACATGCATTCACTGAGGGCTTGTACCTGCACCATTGTAAAGGCCTGAGATGTGTCGGGTGGAGAGGCAATAATTACATCACGCGTGCCTTCAAGATTCTGTGGGGCACGGTTCACACAACCAGATGTTTGATGCGCTGCATTGGGGGAAATGTTAGGCAGGACGACCCACAAAAGATTCTGCGCTCTCCGCAGCAAGTAATCCAGCGGCTCGTTGATATTCGGCATGTTAGAAACACATTCCGCATGCCGTCTGGTGTGCTCTGCCAGGGCCAGCAGACACGTGCAGGGCATTGCTACAGAACCCATGATGTTAGCATCATCCTCCAGATCCAACACTTTTGGCAGCTCCTTTGGCATGCGCACTCCCGCCCGACTGCACTTTGAGCATGCGGCCAGCAATACAGATTTGTGCTTCGTCAAATACAAAAAGGTAGGCTGCTGCTGAGCACACCTGAACCGACCATCTTTTGTTTGGACAACCGATGGAACACAGAAACAAGCCTGGACCACTGGCACGTCTGTGGAATCCTCAGAGACCGTGGCGTGGAGGATTACACCCGGCGTCACAGTGTAAGCCCACGCCGCCTCCATCCAGTACGCCAGGGCCGCCGGCCCGGAGTCATAGTGATCTGTTGCCAGAGACCCTGCTGAACCGTCCTGCTGCTGCTCATGTGAAATAGGCTGGGGCGTGTCGGTGTCTGCTGGGGTCCCTTCATCCCCTGCGTCATCGTCGGCAGAGTGTGGGGAACCTACATCTCTTGCGTCTGCGTCGGCAGTCCCCGCTGGAACACTAGCATCTTCTCTATTTCCGTTTGCTGACGTGTCTGCACTCAGGTAGGGCGCATCCCTCGTATCCCTCGTCAAAGCATTGCTGTATGAATTCATGTCCAGAACAGCTTCGAACGCGGCTTGAACACGCGCTCTTGTGACTTCCGGCGCGTGCGCCACAGGACCTCTTGAAGCTTTTTTTATGGAATTGCCCCGACCCTTCTGTCGCGTACCACCTCTTTCGTCCGAGTCGTCCGTGCTCCGCGCTCGACCCTTGCCCTTGCCTCGGCGGTTGACTGCCGCAGACGCCGATTCTTCTCCGGTCGCAGGTCCTCCGAGTTCGAATCGGTTTGCCAAGTCACCATGCTGCAGCATCGGCATAGAACCCATCAGTGCGGTGCGAGTACTGGCAGGGGTGGGGCAGCTCTGCCGTGCTGTTTGAACAGCTCGCCACCCAGGGTCCTCCCAGTACACTGGTGTTATGTGTTTTTGGCCCTTTCGGCAAAAGGCATGGATGTCTTTGTACTGGCCCCTCCCCGCCTTGCGCTGCCAACAATGTATGCACGCAACAAATCGCTGTTCAGCACGCATTGCATCCAAACACGTTGGAGTTGCGTGTTCACACCCTACACGGCAATACGCTTTGAGGTCCACGAATGGGCCGCCCTGATCCTCTAAATTTTCAGCGGCCGCTTTTCGGTTGGCCCAGCAGTTCTCACACGGCCCAGCAAACTGTACGGGGGCCATTGCACGTACGCCCCCGTGTCCCCGCACTGGGGCGTACGGGG
>Ga0308017_1000633_pt1 | contig 10477 bp, 7 predicted proteins | sample Neamet280_FD_203145 | JGI IMG/M metagenome (GOLD analysis project Ga0308017, IMG submission 203145) | Marine microbial communities from water near the shore, Antarctic Ocean - #280 | ecosystem: Environmental > Aquatic > Marine > Unclassified | place: Southern Ocean | collected 2014-10-01
CGGCTCGCGCAAGATGTACGTCGAGACAATGTCGCTGAAGTTGCGCACCGAGCAGCGCATCGGCCAGGCCTTGTTCAGCACATGGCCAATAGGATCGATCGCGCGGTTGCTGGGGCGCTGCGGCATGAAGCAGGTGCGGACGATCTTGCGCACCAGATTCGGCAGGTGCACCGGGCACAGGTGGTGCGAGCGCAGCAGCGGATGCGCGAGCAGCGCCGCCTGCACTTCCGCATCCGTGCGCGTCCCACCATCCAGAGCGAGCGCCACAGGGATACATGCCGACACCTGCTCCGGCGTGCCGTGCTCGAGCGTGGCCGAGATGCGCATCAGATCTTCGCTTTCACCCGAGATTGGCCACAGCCGGCCTGTCGCGCGCGAGGCGTCTAGGAGCTCGATCACGCCAATGGAGGGGTCTTGGAACGGGCGGCTTTCTTCACCAAAGTCGCCCGACGCATTAAAAAAGACCCCGCTGCGGCAGTATCACCGTCTGGGTAGCGCATCCGGCTCTGCGACAGGCACCGTACGCCATCTTTCATGTGCGCCGTGTACGCCGAGCGCACATGCAGCACGACAGGCAGTGGAATGCCCGAGAACTTGCCGCTGCTCACGATGCAGTCGCGCACATCGTACTCGCCAGGCACCCCGACCAGGTTGAAATGGTCGGTGATGCGCACGTGGTCACGCTCCTGCGTGTGCCCTGTCTCGTACCGGTAGTACGCGCGAGAGATCTCGTCGCGCCGGCACAAGAGACACAGCGCGCGGGTTGTGCTGGCCTTGCCACCAGGGTAGATGAACTCACGCAGCACGAAAGGGTCTTTGCACAGCAGAGACATGCCCTCGCAGTCTGTCGCGCGGGAGCACTGGCGCTCCGGGCCGACGGGCTCGCGCAAGTACGACTCCTCGTAGTCGCGCGGGCAGCATACCATGGCCAGACCCGGCACGGTAGCGGGCTGCCCTTGGCGATACTGCGACAGCAAGGCATCGATCTGGCCACGGTCGTATTCGATATCGACCACCTCCAGCAGGCGCTCGGCGATAGCGGGGCCCTGCTGAGTCTCTGTGGGTACTCGTGGTCGTTTGCGGGACATCAAAATTCAATCTGGTTCACGCTGGAATATGCGAGAGGACCAACATTGCGTCTGCGCGGGCGGAGGATATCGACGGTATTCCCGGGCCTGGGTACGGGCCTGGGTACGTCCACGGCAGAGGGGCGAAGTGGGGAGGCGCTAGCGGTGACAGACGGGGGCGCGGTAGCGGCACTGGGCATGCCCGGCACGGAGGGTCTGGGTTCGAGGTGCTGTACTTCTTCTTCGAACAGCCCATCGTGCATCAGCAGAAGCAGGCATACGCACAGCTGGCATGTCATGCCAAATATGCCGTAGATATAACGGAAGCTGTAACCATGCGGCAGCGCGGAGCAGGAGTAGATGAGGCACCGCTCCGCATATATCTTGGCCGGTAGCAGCACTGTGCCGCAGGCGAGCTGCAGCTGATCGCGGCAGTAATTTTCCGGGATCTTGAAATGCACCGCCCGGAAGTTCACAGCACATGCGGCCCCACCGAGCATGCGGCGGGTGTCATCGGTAAATGTCGTCAGTTCGTCCGTCACGCAATTCGTGCATGCCTCGGACTGCTGGACGACGCCAATGAAAAGTGTCGCCATCAGCGCCAGCATCACCGCGGCGACATTGTCATAATACACGCCCTTCGAACCACGGGAGAGCTCCACCCGTCGCATATAGCCATAGCCAACAATCACACAGAGCAGGAATCCGCAGACAGCACGGGACCCGTCGAGCACTTGTGCAGCGGTCACCATGTCGTCATCGCTGTCGACACACACGTATTTGACAGCGGACAGCACTTCCACTAGAGCAACAACCGAGTTAGCAAGGCCGAGACCAGCCATACCAAGGATAATCGGCCACATCATGAACTAGCACAGGGTCTATATAGTTTACTATCGCTTCTTCACACGCTTTGACTTGGGCTGCAGTGCGATCGAGCGCTGCGCGGATTTCGGGGAATTCAGGCGCACGCGCGTCGGAGTCGGTGCTGGCTCGATATCCATGTTGACCACTGGCGACAATGGCATCGCGGCAGCGGGCGCGATATGTACCACTGGCGCTGGCGGTGGCGATAAGGCACGTAGGACGATGGGAATAGGTGACACAGCTTGCAGGGGAATCACCTCTGCCAGGCGATCGCCCACATGCACGGGCACGGGCACTTCACGCACCACCTGCTCCCCCTGACTATGCAATGGTTCCTTTGCGTACACCTCCGTCCCTACGACAGTGGTACCATCAAACAGCATCATTGCTGTGCTGGGGATGGCACCGTACTTGGAACATGCATGCAGAGCAGCGGTATATACCATCGGGTCCTTCGCGTCGTGCATGTGCGAGAGATACGCGCGCTGGCGCGGGGTCATATGCTCCTCCAGCTCGTCCGGTGCCAGGCAGCTCGTGGGAGATACCTTGCCATGAAGCAGCTGGCTGGCATAGATCTGGCCCACGTGCATGCCGTGCATTGCGAGGTACTCCTTGCCATTGCGGACGGTCATAGGCCATACCTGAGAGTACTCCACATCATGGGTGCCCACAAGCGCATTGAATGCCTCATTGAACTGCCGCTCGTTCGTGGTCCTGTACACGCGCATTCCAACAGCGGGACACCTCTTTATATACACGATGTCCTCTGAAGCCCACTACAATCGCGTCGCCGAACGGCCACCGGTACAGTGCACCGGGCTGCGCGCAGCACACCGCCAGGCGAAGCGCACGCTCATCCAGTGCGCCGCGGTGCTAGCGTGTGGCGATATACAGGCCTGCAGGATACTGGATCTGGCATGCGGCCGCGGGGGTGATCTGCCCAAGTGCATCGGATGCGCGTCCTACACGGGAGTGGATACCGCAGAAGCCGCGCTCGTCGAGCTGCATCGGCGCGCCGCGGAAATGAACATCACGGTCGCCACGCATGCGGGAGACGCGGCGCAGGTGCCCGTGGTGGCATGCGACCTCGCGATGTGCAACTTCGCACTTCACTACTTCTGCGACACGCGAGCCCATTGCCAGGCGCTGCTGGATAAGGTGGTGCAGTGCGTGGTGCCCGGCGGCGTCTTTTGCGGCACGTACGAGCGCAGGCCGCACCACCCGAAATGGGGCGAGGCGTATCATGCGGTCGTGGGCGACTGCGTGGACGCGATCGAATGGAAAGTCCCGTGGCACGACATTGTGAACGACGCGCACAAGAGGGGGCTCGCGCTGGTGCACCATGTGCCGCTTGCGGTGCTGCACGACGGCTCCGACACGCACATATGGGCGTTCATCATGCGGCGGCGGCGGGAGCAGTAGAGGGCGGTATATATGCGTTTATTAGACGACCTCGATCTCAGGGGCCACGCTGCGGTACGAGAGAGACAGCGTGATCGACACAGGGTGCACACGGTCGCCTTCCAGCTGCTCCGCAAGCTCCGGGTCCGCCTTGATGTTAAACTTGAGCGCATCGAGATCCGTCAGCGGCATGTGCTTCAGCACAGAAGAGTCGAGCTCGTCCAGGACCTTGTCCACAAGAGTGTTGGACACCTTAATCCAGTTGCCCTCGCGGACACGCTCATGCGGGACCGACTGGCCGAGCGCCTCCCAGTTCTTCTCAATAATATCCAGCACAACATGGTCCTTGGCCACAAAGTAGTAATTCTCACCGGGGAACGCCACCACGCCCTTGCGAAGCTCATCACCCGACGCCAGGTGGCCATAGCGCTGCACAAGCTTGTCATCGACGCCCGATTTCGGAGCATAGTGCACGTTGCGGGTGCGACAGTACTCGTTCGGCATGATGCTGACCAGGGGCGCATAGCCAACCGCCACAAGCTCATCCTGCTGGCCGACCGTGGCCCACCCCTGGCTGTTCGTGACACCGCTATGGAGGTAGTGCGACGGCGTGCCCGTGGTGTTAAAGAGGTTGCTCGACACCATCAGGTTGCTGGCGATGTGCGAGCCAATCGCGGTACTAGCGATCTCGGACACAATCACGCGCCCGGTCGGCAGCTGGCCAACCTGGTAGTCATTCAGGTTGAACGTGACGCCATCCATCAGCTCGTCGGGCGTGTACACACCGTGCAGGGTGACATTCAGAATACCACTGCCATTCGCACTGTCATCGGCGGGCGTCTCGCTCAGTTCAGCACTGGCATGCACCTGCGGAGACTCCGTGACATGCAGCTCGCTTTCACTGACAGGGGGGTTGCTGCGTACGATCGACATGCGTTCGAATCAATAGAGATGGTTCCTAAATAGTAGAGCGCAACTATTAAGTACCAACCGAGGCTGCAGGAATGAATGCTATCTGGCCTGACCAAGATGCCACAGGTGCTGCTATTCATGCTCATCATCCCCCCGTTCTTATACTTCACTGACGATGGCGAAAGTGCTATTTTAATCGCCCTGGTATGCACAGTGCTGCATGGATTCGCACACACGAAGGCAAGGTGGACGACCGCCTTCGTCACAGCTGCGCTTGCGTATATTATCGTGGACAGCTCGGCGCCATGGTACATGTCGTTTACCGCCGGTCCCGCGGTGCTGTTTTCGATGGCGGCATTGGGCATGGTGGTCGAGGAGGTGATGCATGGCAACAAGGATGCGCATGCGGTGCGCAAGCTTGTCTACAAGACAGTGGTCACGGGTACTGCCATTATGGCGGTGGTATATGCATATGCACTGGTGAGCCTCATGGAGGATGACAAGACGCTGACACCCTACATCACGACGACGCGCAACTGCACGGAAACATCCCCGGTGCCCGGTTACATCATGTCGGACAGCAGCTTCAGCACTGGTTGCCCCACGCGCGTGTGGGAATATATACGCAACGATATACTACTGCTGGTGCAGGCGCATGTGCTGTACACGCTCACGACAGCGCTTCGCCACGACATGGAAAACAGGCCAGGGGGCGGTACAGGTGCGATGGTAGTGGTGGAGTGCATTGCGTGGACAATGGCATCTATCATACAGTTCAACTACCTAGACAGCTGCTATCGTATACGTGCCGGCACCGCGATATGCACGGTCATAGCCACTCTTATCCATCTGCTGCGCGATAGCGGTGGCTGGATACACACTGACCAGCTGGTGGAACCACGCGGCACATCGTTCTTTCATGGTACGCTCACGGCCAAATTAAAACTATAAACCCCCTTACTCACTAAAGTGTTTCCGGTATGACATTCCCCATACATCTCGCCGTGCCCGCTGCCGTCAAGCTCGCACTCGTCTATCCATTTGTCTACGCGATATTGAATGCGATCACATGCGCACCATATGGCGAGCTCGACCCGCTGCGCATGACATGCACCTGCCCGGGCAGCCGAACGGGGCGAGCGTGCGAGACATGTGTCATCCCCGTCGACAAAGGAGAGTGCTTGCTGAAGACGCGGCGCTGCAGCGCGAAGTGGATCGGCGCACTCTGCGAGACATGCCCGGCGAGTGGCGACAAATGCGACGGCCCCTGCGACAATGCACGCGGATGGTATGAATCGCCAGATACGACGAAATGCCGCAACTGCACCGCCAGCTTCCACTGCTCAGGGAATGGCAACTGCTCCACCGCGACAGGGACCTGCATGTGCAACGAAGGCTTCGCGGGGCCGGCATACGACATGTCAGGCCAGGACTGCAGCTTACAGTGCCCCGGATCGTGCGGGGGACCCACGCGCGGGACCTGCATCCGCGGGGCGACCTGCGCATGCAAGGCGCCCTACTGCGGCAGAATGTGCGAGTACGACATGTCCACGGGCACGGACGACGTGTACTGCAGCAACATGGGATTTGCCCTGATGCCAACGAGCACCAAGGTGGGTGTGAAATGCACGTGCGATTGCTTCACGAAAGACGGCGAGCCAGTGGCATACGGGTACCGGTGCCAGCATCAGTGCCCTGTAGGCACCGGTGGCGACATATGCGGCGTGACAGGAGTGCCTGCGCCGTACAGCGGGCAGGAGTGCAAGTGCCAATGCGCTTCCGGTGGCCGTACATGGCTACAGCAGGCCGCGTGCGACCAGACCTGCAAGAACGGCGGCGAGAGCAACCTGGCCGGAGGCTGCACATGCATGTTCAAGAACCAGCTCGCATCTCGCGACTGTGCGGTATGCGCCCAGGACTGGCATGTGCCGTCCACGGGGTGCACGCAGCACTGCAACAGCGACGTCACCTGCGGTAGAAACGGCGGGAGGTGTCAAATCAGCAGCACCTCCAGAACGGTGGCATGCACGGCATGCGGCGACAATAGGGACCCTGTCATCCGCACCATCGAAGTGAGCGATGCCGTGACCGTGGCCGAAAGCTCGTCCAGCTTCACACTCGCCATACCAGGGGTGGACCTTGTCATATTCGACCGAAGGACCATGGCCGTCTCCGCGAACACGATACCGCAGATCCTCCTGCCGCGGGTGCTCGAAGGGCGGACCATATTGATGCAGCCGGGGCACAGCGCCGTCTTTGCGATCGACATCGATGTAAGTGTCATCGTCGGGGCCGTCGATACCAGATGGGAGCTTCGGTCGCCTGTGGCAATCGCAATTGCGGACAACGCGTATGCGGTGACCTCGATCAGCAGCCCAGGAGGCGACCTGCAAGATGTGTGCGCGCGTATGGACAGGTGCGTGGGGTTTTCCAACACGAGCCTCTACAGTTGCATGGAGCTTGTCGGCACACGCATCTGCGCATTGCCCGAGGTGCTAGCCGACACAGGATCTTCCGTCATGGCAACGCATGCCAAGCTCAGCAGCGATAGCACGGCCACGTACAGCTTAAGCGTGCAAGACACGCTGCGGCGGGGGTGCGCGGTCTGCCGGGCCACCTGGTTCCCCGAGCCCACGGATTCAACCCTCGCTATACCGGCGTGCAGCAAGCAGTGCACTCCGGGCCACTCGTGCAATGGCATGGGCACATGCACCAAGTTTGGTCAGTGCAACTGTACCTTTCCGAATGCGGATCCGGCGACCGGGTGCCAAGAGTGCTTCGACAACTACTACCCCCGGCCGGACGAGGACGAGAACAACCAGTACCCCGGGGTCAACCCCTGCCAAAACCTATGCATCGCGGATGCACTCAACGATGCTAGCCATACGGGGTGGTTCTGCTCCGGCCATGGCGTCTGCGTGACGACCGGCATCTGCGATAGCAATTGTGCCGCCTTCATAGGCGCACCGGCAAGCGGATGGTCAGGCCCGCATTGCGAATTCGCGTGCGACAGCCAGGCACACGAGACCGACATCTGCAGCGGGCACGGCACATGCATCGACAACCGGTGCAGCTGCAGCGAGAATCACCACGGGCGGCTCTGCGACGCGACGTGCACCCGCCCGGATCAATACTTCTACGTGCAAGAAGACGACTGCACCGATAGCTCATGCCTGCCCGTGTGCGGAGAGATTGACGACGGGTGCGGACCGTGCGACAGCGACAGCGATACCAGGGACAGATGCACCAAAGTACGCTGCAACGGAGGCAAATGCGAGCCCACGTTCCAATACATGCACCACAACGACACGTTTTACTACGAGCCGTGCAGCGCGGCACTCGATGGCGACTCGCTGAAGGAGTGCACAGGCTGGAAGCGCGACTCCGCGGCGGAGTGGGTGGTGCGCAACCTGACAGCCAAGCAGATACGCATGCAAGAGGGCATCTTCTGCGATACGGGGGCGCGCGGCGACAACAAGGGCTTCTGCAAGAGGACCGAGTGCAAGTGCATGCACCTATCGACCATCACGCTCATTACCGACGCAGACGGCGCGCGGGTGGTCTCGCCGGCCGCGCTGCCACGCGGTGGGGAAGGGTGCCAAGTCGTAGGATGCCGATCCGCGGAGTTCGCGGGCGCAGGGGACTATACAAGCTTCTGCGGGGCGCAGGTCCCACCGACGATCGTCGACCCGATCAGCCTGTACGAGCTCGGGCCTCAGCAGTTCACGGTTGCGCTCGAGAACGAGCTGAAGCGCATCCAGCAGCACTGCTCGCACGGGGTATGCCAGGCGGATCCAGGGCAGCCTGGCACGACGAAAGAGAACCCTGCGCCAGCGACGGTGCAGGGGGTGCGCGGCAAGTGCGCATGCCGAGGAACGCCCAATACGGAATTGGCGGTGTGCCTGCTGGACTCCACTCCCACCTGGGCATCCACCTGCTGCACATCGACACTCGGTGGCGAGTCACCCTACTTTGGCCGCACATGCATGGACGAGTGCATCTGCGACCGGAACATGTGGTGGAAAGGATCCTGCGCGGGCGACAACCCCGGGTCGATGTCGCTGGGCTGCAACTGCCGCAGGGGATTCGGCGCAACCGATGACGAGCGGGCCGCGCTCTTCTGTGGATCGACATGCAAGGCCCAGTGCAAGGGTATCATCCGCGCCGACAAAACACCGGTACCACCGGCCATGCTGCTGTCCGAGTACTGCCCGGATGCAGTGCCGACCTCCGAGCCCTATGCGGCAGGGTGCTATGATGGCTTCCTGCCATGCAGCGGCCATGGCATCTGTGCACAGGACAATGGGATGTGCCAAATCAACCTCATGGGCACCCCGGGCGAATGCTCATGCTGGGGCAGCGACATTCAGATGGAAAACGTCAACCCCAGCGCGCTGCTGCCAGACACCGTCTCACTCTACGGCGGCGAGGCGTGTGATATACCGTGCCCAGGCGCCGACACGATGGTGGACTACTTTAACAGGAACTATGCGGTGCTCAATTCGGGAAACTACCTGCTGTCCGCCGAGAGCAGAGGCACCAAGTTCGGATTCTTCACCAGGTACGAGAAGGCGATCTGCAGTGGGCACGGGTGGTGCTCCACGAACGCACCCGTCGGGCCCGATGGCAAGCATTTGCAGTGCACCTGCGTATCGGGATGGGGTGGGGATACGTGCAGCGAGCAGTGCACGCTCGATGCGACCGCGTGGGGAGACCACCGACCAATGCAGCTGCGGAATCCGGTCTTCAATGCCACCGATGAACTCGCCAGCGACCTTGGCCTGTACTATGGGCTCTCGCAATGTGGGCCCAACTCCAAGTGCGACGAGAGCATATGCATACCCGCCACAACGGGGAGCTACAGCCGGCAGATCTATGCGGATGCACTGGCGACGGTCGCTCGGCTGGCGCGCAGATCGGTAAGCGACCAAGAGGTGCAAGACTTCTTTGAGCAGTGGGCGCTGACCTTCGTGGGGCAATTCGCGACATGCAAAGCCGGCTACTACAGTGGCAAGCCACTTGACCTTGGCAGCCAGAACAGCATATATGCCTTCGATGTGCCGCCACTCGTCCGGTGGCAGCTGGTGCGGTCGTGCGATGCCCTATATAGCGACAACACGTGGGAATCGGATGGCGGGCCGTGGTGCTGCACCTACCCGCGCGAAGGGGCAGCATGGCAGGACGATACCGTGGCAAATTATGTCGGCTTCACCCAGGGCGGCTGCCCGGATCAGTACTGCCCCAACTTCGCGATAGGGCGCCAATGCACGGCATGCGCTTCGCCGGCATTCACAGAGTACAACCCAACCTCCACCCTGGAATGCCCGGGCACGGGTGGCTATGGCCATGGCAGGTGTGCAATATGCGCGGGAGGGCCTGATGAGCACCTTATCTCACCGTATGCCTCGCTGATCGACGCGGGAACGGGGACGTATATGATACAGGGACAGCATGCGTGCGAGCACTGCATCAGCCACGCGCGTGAGCTGTCAGGGGAGCAGCTTTATTACTTGCCCAGCACCGAGTCGCGCGTCTGCAACAATGAAGTGCTGGTGAACCGCGGGAAATGCATGGGGAAGGTGAACACCTACAGCGGCATCTCCGGTCTCGCAGGGGATGTGGTGGATGCGCCGGGGTCATTGCTGTGCCCGGCACTGCAGCTGGGGCTGTGCAGCTGCGCCGACGGCTGGGAAGGTCCTACATGTGCCATGCCGACAGAAGCAGCATCCTGCCGCAACGGGGGGGTGCTCACCTCGATTGGCCGTGTCTCGGCACACAGCGCAAGTGGAAAGGCGTACAGCTACTGCAAATGCCAAGTGCCTACAGGCGATGGCATGGCCAGGACAGGGCACTACTGCGGCGGGAACACGGTGGGGAACATCTACGGCTTTGCCAGTGCCAACCTGATGGCATGCCAGTCGATTCAAAACATACGGTCCGGCCCGGTGCAAGGGGCGACCCTTGTGGAATGCAACGATCCCACCGGGAACAGCCCATGCGACCGCAGCGGATTTTGCCAAACATGCGCGCACATTGACTTGGACCCGGATGCGATGTGCATGGAGTACAAGGCAGTGGGACCAGGGGGTATAGTGACGGCGCACCAAGCGCAGGTGAAAGCACGGGCGGCATGCTAGCCGAAGGTATTCTCGCACGTCAAATGCAGCTCGACCGGCTGAGGTGCATTGGTATCCAGTGAGGCGATGCGGGTTGTGCCCATGCACATGGAG
>Ga0308017_1000634_pt1 | contig 10472 bp, 9 predicted proteins | sample Neamet280_FD_203145 | JGI IMG/M metagenome (GOLD analysis project Ga0308017, IMG submission 203145) | Marine microbial communities from water near the shore, Antarctic Ocean - #280 | ecosystem: Environmental > Aquatic > Marine > Unclassified | place: Southern Ocean | collected 2014-10-01
GCGAAAAAACCGCCATCGATGGGCGATCGGGGGGCGTGGGGGCATGGCACTCATCGACGTCTCCTCGGCAGCCCGGTTGTCAACACCGTGCCGAGCCGGGGTGTGCCCGATCGGCGACGACCATGGCCACAGTGTAGGGCATGGCGCCGGTCATCAAGCGCACAGCCGCGAATGGCGCGGCAGGTGCGCCATCAAAAATTCCATCTGATCGGCCAGGATACGGCGATTGCGCAGGATGAAGTCTTCCCACAGACTGGGCACGTAGGGGGCATACAGGAGCGCCATGCGCGCCTGCTCGGGCGTGCGGTTGCCTTTGCGGTGGTTGCAGGCCCGGCAGGCCGTCACCACGTTCATCCAGTGATCGCGCCCGCCCTGCGCCAGCGGCACGATGTGCTCGCGCGTCAGCAGCGCCTCGTCGAAGCAGTCGCCGCAGTAGGCGCACAGGTGGCGGTCGCGGGCAAACAGCTTGGCGTTGGTCAGGCTGGGCACCACGTCGAACGGATTGACCGGCATATGCCCGCGGGTGCCGATGATCGAATGCACCTCCACCATCGATAGCCGTCCGGTGCGGGCATTGACGCCGCCACGAAACGTGGCAATGTGCGCCCCGGCCACCCAGCGCACGTCGCCGGCGGCATAGTGCAACACGGCCTCCTCCAGCGTGAGCCACGCCTGCGGCAGGCCTTGCGCGGTGAGTTTGAGCACTCTCATGGCTGTGTCATAGTAGCGCGCTTTGGCGACACGCGCATGACACGCGCCCTTGCCCCCTGCGAGCGTTTTGGGTCCCGATGAAAATACTGTATGGTCTGCACAACCTGCGCCGCCACCCGCGCAGCGCGCGCGCGCTGACGATCGGCAATTTCGACGGCGTGCACCGCGGCCACCAGGCCATGCTGGCGCTGCTCATCAACGAGGCGCGGCACCGCGGCGTGCCCGCCTGTGCGGTCACATTCGAGCCGCACCCGCGCGATTTCTTCGCGGCGCGCCAGCGCCGCCCGGAGCTGGCCCCGGCGCGCATCGCCACGCTGCGCGACAAGCTGGCCGAACTGCGCCGCTGTGGCATCGACGAATGCGTCATCTTGCCGTTCGACGATGCGCTGGCTGCCCTGTCAGCCGAAGCCTTCATCGACCAGGTGCTGCTGCAGGCGCTGGGCGCCTGCTATGTGTTGGTGGGCGATGATTTTCGCTTCGGTGCACAGCGCCGCGGCGACTATGTGCTGCTCGACGCAGCGGGCGCGGCACGCGGCTTCGACGTCGCGCGCATGCTCAGCTACGAGGTACACGGTGTGCGCGTCTCCAGCTCCGAGGTGCGCGCCGCGCTCGCCGCCGGCGACATGGCGCGCGCCGCCGCGCTGCTGGGACGCCCCTACGCCATCAGCGGGCATGTGGTGCACGGCCGCAAATTGGGGCGTGCGCTGGGGGCCTCGGCGCCCGAGCGCGGCGACGGCTTTCGCACGCTGAATCTGCGCTTCGACCACTGGAAGCCGGCCGCCAGCGGCATCTTCGTGGTGCAGGTGTACGGGCTCGATCCCACCCCGGGGGCGGCGCCGTTGCCGGGTGTGGCCAACCTGGGCGTGCGGCCCTCGCTGGATCCGAACGATGTCAACGGCGGGCGCGTGTTGCTGGAAACCCACTGCCTGGCGTGGCCCGAGCGCGTGCAAGCGGCACTGGCGCACGCGCCAACGCCGGGGGAGGCCTACGGTAGAATCATTCGCGTCGAGCTGCTGCACAAGCTGCACGACGAGCGCCGCTACGACAGCCTCGATGCGCTGACCGCCGGCATCGCCCACGATTGCGCCGATGCCCGCGCTTGGTTTGCCGCGCACGGCCCCACGCCCGCCCGCCCATCATGACCGAACGCCGCGCCGCCGACACTTTGCCCGATTACAGCCACACGCTCAACCTGCCCGACACGCCGTTTCCGATGCGCGGCAACCTGCCGCAGCGCGAGCCGGATTGGGTGCGCCAGTGGGAGGAACAGGGCATCTATCGGCGTCTGCGCGAGGCGCGCGCCGGCGCGCCCAAGTTCATCCTGCACGACGGACCACCCTACGCCAACGGCCGCATTCACATCGGGCACGCCGTCAACAAGATTCTCAAGGACATGATCGTCAAGGCGCGCCAGCTCGCCGGCTTCGACGCGCAGTACATCCCGGGCTGGGACTGTCACGGCCTGCCGATTGAAAACGCCATCGAGAAGCTGTACGGCCGGGGCTTGAGCCGCGATGAGATGCAGGCCAAGGCGCGGGCTTTTGCCACCGAGCAGATCGCGCAACAGATGGCCGACTTCAAGCGCCTGGGCGTGCTGGGCGATTGGGAGCGCCCCTACCGCACGATGGACTTCAAGAATGAGGCCGAGGAAATCCGCGCCTTCAAGCGCGTGATGGAGCGCGGCTTCGTGTACCGGGGCTTGAAGCCCGTGTATTGGTGTTTCGACTGCGGCTCGTCGCTGGCCGAGTTCGAGATCGAATACGCCGACAAACAAAGCCAGACGCTGGACGTGGCGTTTCGCTGCGCCCAGCCCGATGCGGTGCTGCAGGCGTTTGCCAGCGCCAGCCCGCTGCCGCACGCCGACCTGGCCGCGCTGGCCGGGCGCGACGTGTATGCCGTCATCTGGACCACCACCGCCTGGACCATTCCCGCCAACCAGGCGCTCAACGTCAACCCCGAGCTGCCGTATGCGCTGGTGGACACGCCGCGCGGCCTGCTGATCCTGGCCGAGGCCCTGGTCGAGTCGTGCCTGCAGCGCTACGGGCTGACAGGCCAGGTACTGGCCGTGGCGCCGGGCCGGGTGCTGGATCGCATCGCGTTCCACCACCCGCTGGCACACGTGCACCCGGGATACGACCGCCTGTCCCCCGTGTACCTGGCGGACTACGCCACCGCCGAGGACGGCACCGGGATCGTGCACTCGGCCCCGGCCTACGGCGTGGAAGACTTCCATTCCTGCGTCGCGCACGGCCTGGCGCTGGCCGACATCCTCAACCCCGTGCAGGGCAACGGGGTGTACGCCGGCGACCTGCCACTCTTTGGCGGCCAGTCGATTTGGAACGCCACCCCGCTCATCATCGACACGCTGCGCCAAGCCGAGCGGCTGCTCGCCACCCAGACCATCACGCACAGCTACCCGCACTGCTGGCGCCACAAAACACCGGTCATCTACCGCGCGGCGGCGCAGTGGTTCGTGCGCATGGACGCCCCGACCGAGGCCACGCGCGGCATCTTCGCCACCGACCCGGCGCCGCAATCGCTGCGCGAAATGGCGCTGCACGCCATCGAACACACCCAGTTCTACCCGGAAAGCGGGCGCGCCCGGCTGCGCGACATGATCGCGCATCGGCCCGACTGGTGCATCAGCCGCCAACGCAGCTGGGGCGTGCCGCTGCCCTTCTTGCTGCACGTGGACAGTGGCGAGCCGCATCCGCGCACACCCGAGATCATCGATCTGGCGGCCGAGGTGGTCGAGGCTGGCGGCATCGAGGCCTGGAGCAAGCTCACGGTGACCGACATCCTGCAGCGCATCGGCGACCCGACCGACCCAAGCCTCTATACCAAGAGCACCGACATCCTGGAAGTGTGGTTCGACTCCGGCACCACGCACACCACGGTGCTCAAGGGCAGCCACGCGGGCGCCGGGCACGACGAGGGGCCCGAGGCTGACCTGTACCTGGAGGGCCACGACCAGCACCGCGGCTGGTTCCACTCCTCGCTGCTGACCGCCTGCGCCATGTACGGCCGCGCGCCCTACCGCGGCTTGCTCACCCACGGCTTCACGGTGGACGGCCAGGGCCGCAAGATGAGCAAGTCGCTCGGCAACGTGGTGGCCCCGCAGGAGGTTAGCGACAAGCTCGGCGCCGAGATCATCCGCCTGTGGGTGGCCGCTACCGACTACGCGGGCGACCTGGGCATCGACGACAAAATCCTGGCGCGCGTGGTGGACGCCTACCGGCGCATGCGCAACACGCTGCGCTTTTTGCTCGCCAACATCAGCGACTTCGACCCGCAGGCCGACGCGGTTCCGACAGCGCAGTTGCTGGAGATCGACCGTTGGGCGCTCGCCCGCACCGCGCAGCTGCAAGCCGAGGTGCTGGCGCACTACCAACGCTACGAATTCCACCCGGTGGTGGCCAAGCTGCAGGTCTTTTGCTCGGAAGACCTCGGTGCGTTTTATCTGGACGTGCTCAAAGACCGGCTCTACACGACCGCGCCCAAGAGTCTGGCGCGCCGCAGCGCGCAAACCGCCCTGCACCAGATCACGCACGCACTGCTGCGCTGGATGGCGCCGTTCCTGTCCTTCACCGCCGAGGAAGCGTGGGCCCTGATCGGGCACACGCCCAGCATCTTCACCGAAACCTATTGGGCCCTGCCCAGCCCGGATGAAGCGCTGCTGGCCAAGTGGGGCCGCATCCTGGCCATCCGCGATGCGGTCAACAAAGCCATCGAGGACGAACGCGCCGCCGGCCGCATCGGCCCCTCGCTGCAGGCGGAAGTCACGCTGACGCTGCCGCCGGAAGACCACGCGCTGCTGGCCAGCCTGGGCGACGACGCCCGGTTCGTCTTCATCGTCTCGGCGCTGACGTTGCACGCGGGCGCCGCGCTGGCGGTGTCGGTCACGCCCTCCCCCCACCCCAAGTGCGCGCGCTGCTGGCACTGGCGCGCCGATGTCGGGCACGACCCCGCCCATCCCCACTTGTGCGGCCGCTGCACGAGCAACCTGTTCGGCGCGGGCGAGCCGCGCCACGCCGCCTGAGGGCACGCCATGGCCAAGGCATCGTCGCGCGGCATGCTCACCTGGCTCGGACTGGCATTTGCCATCGTCCTGCTCGATCAGTTCACCAAAACACTCATCGTCGGCTTCTACCGACTGGGCGAGGTCACCCCGGTGACGTCGTTTTTCAACATCGTGCGCGTGCACAACCCCGGGGCGGCGTTTTCTTTCCTGGCCAACGCCGGAGGCTGGCAACGCTGGCTCTTCACCGCCATCGGGCTGGCGGTGGCCGTCTTCATCGTCTGGACGCTGCGCAGCCACGCGCACCAGCGGCTGTTTGCCTTTTCGCTGGCGTGTCTGCTGGGCGGCGCGCTGGGCAATGTGATCGATCGCCTGCTGCGCGGCTACGTGGTGGACATGCTGGACTTTCACTTTCGCTGGCTTGCGCCCCTGTTCGCGGGGGGGCACTTTCCCTCCTTCAACGTCGCCGACGCCGCCATCACCGTGGGGGCGGTCGGCCTGATCGTCGACGAACTGTTGCGCGTGCGCCGCAGTCGTTGACGGCCACCTCCAGGCGCGACGGAGCCGATGGACCGCGATCCTTGACTGTCGGTTATAACGTCGGCATGAAACGTGTCTTCGTCTGGTTGGGGTTGATCGGGGCGCTGGCATGTGCGGGCGCCTCGGCGCAACCCGTCGCTTGCCACGTGGCGTACGCCGGCGCGGTCCGCACCGTTGTCGTTGCGCCCAGCGCGCACGCCGAACCGACCGATCCCCAACTCACCAGTTCGTCCATCGCCGTCGAAATCGTCAACCGCTTGCCCCCGGCCCCCGGTGCCGGCGTGACCGTGCGCACGCTGAGCGTGCGCGAGGGACAACCACAGCTGTTGCATCAGGCCAGCTATCTGCCCGGTGCCCCCGTCACCGGGCCGCACGGCTTTACCGGCCTGCAGGTGGTACGCGAGCCGGTGCGCGGCAACGAACTCACCTACTGGTGCGAACATCTGCCGCCGCGGCAGTGATGGGTGACGCGGCCCTTCAGGGCAGCAGGATGGTCGAGCCCGTCGTCTGGCGCGCCTCCAGCGCCCGGTGTGCCTCCTGCACCCGCTCCAGCGGATAGCGCTGCTCGACATGGATGCGCACCTGGCCCGACGCGACCACGGCGAACAGATCGTCGGCCATGGCCTGCGTGCGCTCGCGGCTCGTGATGTGGGTGAACAGCGTCTGCCGCGTCACGTACAGCGACCCCTTGGGACCCAGAATGCCCGGCGCGAATGGCGGCACCGGCCCACTGGCGTTGCCAAACGATACCATCAGCCCGAACGGGGCCAGACAGTCCAGCGAGCCGTCCCAAGTGTCTTTGCCGACCGAGTCGTACACCACCTTGACGCCCTTGCCGCCGGTGATGGCACGCACGCTTTCCGCGAAGTTTTGGGTGCGGTAGTTGATGCAGTGCTCAGCGCCGTTGGCGATGGCCAGTGCGCATTTGTCGTCGGTGCCCGCGGTGCCGATCAGGCGCAGCCCCAGCACGCGCGCCCACTGGCAGGCGATCAGCCCGACGCCACCGGCCGCCGCGTGGAACAAGACGAAATCCCCCGGTTGTAGCCCCTCGACCGGGCGGCAGTGTTTGAGCAGGTATTGCGCGGTCAGGCCCTTGAGCATCATGGCCGCCCCCTCCTCGAACGAGATGGCATCGGGCAGCCGGCACACGTTCATCGCCGGCATCACACGCACGTCGCAGTAACTGCCCGGTGGCTGCGCGGCATACGCCACGCGGTCGCCCACAGCCAGGTGCGTCACGCCCTCGCCCACCGCCTCCACCACCCCCGCGCCCTCCATGCCCAAGCGGGCCGGCAGCGGCAGCGGGTAGAGCCCGGTGCGGTGATAGACGTCGATGAAGTTCAGGCCGATGGCGTGGTGGCGGATGCGTGCCTCGCCCGGCCCGGGGTCACCCACGGTCACGTCAACGAGGCGCAGCGCCTCGGGGCCGCCAGGGGCGTCGATTTGCACGGCACGGCTGAGCGTCATGGGAACTCCTACCAATGAGTCGTGGACCACGCGCTGGCGCGCGAAACGCGGCGGACAGCGCCCAACCCGTGATGGTGCCACGATTGGCGGCCAACCTCGGGGCTCGGGGTGGCGCGCAGGCGACGTGGCGCTACCCGACGGCTCGGCTACAGTCGGAATATGACGCGCGCCACGCCTTCGCCCTTGAACGCCTCCACCATTGTGCTGCTGACCATCCCGCCCCTCATGTGGGCTGGCAACGCCGTGGTGGGCCGACTGGCGGCGGCGTGGATTCCACCCATCACTTTCAATCTGTTGCGCTGGGTCATCGCCTTTGCGCTGCTGCTGCCGCTGGCGGCATGGGTGCTACGGGCAGACAGCCCGCTGTGGCGGCAGTGGCGGCGCTTTGCCGTGCTCGGGCTGCTCGCCGTGGCAGGCTACAACATGCTGCAGTATTTGGCGCTGCACACTTCCACGCCGCTCAACGTCACGCTGGTGGCCTCCAGCATGCCAGTGTGGATGATGCTGGTGGGTCGGCTGTTTTTTGGGGCTGCCGTGCAGCCGCGGCAGTTGGCGGGCGCCGTGCTGTCACTGACTGGGGTGCTGGTGGTGCTGTCGCAAGGTCAGTGGGAGCGGCTGCTGCAACTGCACTTCGTGCCCGGCGACGCCTGGATGCTGGCCGCCGCCTTCACCTGGGCCTGCTACAGCTGGCTGCTCACGCGCCGCGACGAGGCGCCCGAAATCCGCCACGACTGGGCCGCCTTCTTGCTCGCCCAGACCACGATGGGGCTGGTCAGCGCAGCCGCGCTGACGGCTGGCGAATGGGTGTGGCTCGCGACCGCGGCGCCCACCGACATGCCCACCACCATTCACTGGAGCGGGGCACTGGCGGCGGTGCTGCTGTTCGTGGCCGTGGGGCCGTCGATCATCGCCTACCGCTGCTGGGGCGCCGGCGTGCAGCGCGCCGGCCCGACGGTGGCCGGCTTTTTCACCAACCTGACGCCCCTGTTCGCGGCCATCATGTCTGCGGCGTTTCTGGGCGAGCCCCCGCAGGCGTTTCACGCGGTGGCGTTCGCACTCATCGTCGCCGGCATCGTGGTGTCGTCGCGGCGAGGGTGACGGCGGCGCAGCGGCGCTCAAAACGTCCCCGGATAGGCACCGCCGTCGAGCAAGATATTCTGCCCCGTCAAATATCCGGCCTGCACACTGCAGAGGAAAGCGCAGAAAGCGCCAAATTCCTCGGGTGTGCCAAAGCGCCCGGCGGGGATGACCCTGAGCTGCTGGTGCTCGATGGCCGCCAGCGGCTGGCCGGTCTTGTCGGCCATGGCCTGCAGCGTGGCGCGCAACCGGTCGGTGGCGAACTTGCCCGGCAGCAGGTTGTTGAGGGTCACGCCCCGCGCCGCCAGCGCGCTGCGCGCCAGCCCGGCGACGAAGCCGGTCAAACCGCTGCGCGCGCCGTTGCTCAGGCCCAGGATGTCGATCGGCGCCTTGACGGCGCTGGAGGTGATGTTGACGATGCGGCCGAAACCGCGCGCGGCCATGCCGTCCACCGTCGATTTGATGAGCTCGATCGGGGCGAGCATGTTGGCGTCGATGGCGCGCAGCCAGGCGTCGCGGTCCCACTGGCGAAAATCACCCGGTGGCGGCCCGCCCGCGTTGGTCACCACGATGTCCACGTCCCGCCCTGGCCCGCCCGGGGCCGACAGCAGCGCCGCGCGCCCCTCCGGGGTGGTCACGTCGGCCACGACGGCCAGCACCCGGTTGGTGGCACCCGCGGGCAGCTCGGCACGCAGCCGCGCCGCGGCCGCCTGCAATGCCTCGGCCCCGCGCGCGGCCATGATCACGTGTACCCCTTCTAGCGCCAACGCCCGCGCGCACCCCCAGCCCAGCCCCCGGCTGGCCCCACACACGATGGCCCAACGGCCTGCGATGCCCAAGTCCATGACCGACCTCCTCGTTTGCCATTTCGGGTTGGTTATGATTTCAGCGTCGCGCCATCATAAAAACCGATCGACCTCAGGGGGCAGACATGCGCGACACGCCCGTTAGCCGACCACCATGACGACGCCCACCCCCACACTACAAACCCTGCTGGTCGACCCCAATGAGGCAGCATCCCTGGTGTTGGAGAAAAAGCTCCAGCAGTTCGGCCTGGGTGTGTTGCGTGCGGCCACCATGGCGGATACCCTGTCGCTTGCACGGCGCCAGCCGTTCGACCTGGTGCTGACCGCCGGTTTGCTGGCCGATGGCGACGGCGTCACCTTGACCCGCCAGTTGCGAACGGTGGTGCGCGAGTCCACGCCCATCGTGCTCGTCAGCGCCAGTCCCTCGCCGCTGCTGCTCGACGACGCGTTTCGGGCCGGGGTGACCGACGTGTTCACCCGCGACGATCTGGAGCACCTGGACAACTTCCTGCGCTACTTCCTGTCGTCGCTGACCGACACGGTGCAGGGCGCGCGGCTGCTGTTGGTCGAGGATTCGGCCGCGCAGCAGCAGCACCTGGCTGCGATCCTGCAGCACCGCGGGTATGTGGTCGATACGGCCAGCAGCGTGGATGAGGCGCGCGAATGCATCGCCGCGCACGAATACGAGCTGTACCTGATCGATCTGGTGCTCATGGGCGCACAAAGCGGCATCGGTCTGATCCGCCAGCTGCGGCGCAAGCCGGAGGATTTCGTGCAGCACCCGATGATCGTGCTGACGGGTTACCACGACACGGCGCGCAAGAACGAGCTGTATCGACTGGGCGTCAACGATTACGTCGTCAAACCGCCGCCGGACGTCGAGCTGCTGGCGCGGGTGTACAACCTGGTCTACATGCGGCGGCTGTACCAGCAGCTGCGCGACCGCGAACGCTTGCTGCAAGCGATGGCGCTGACCGACCCGGTGACCCAGATCGCCAACCGCCACACCTACGACCAACTCGGCCCAAGGCACCTGCAGCGCGCGCGGCAGGACGGCAAACCGATGGCGCTGCTGGTGGTGGACATCGACCATTTCAAGCGTGTCAACGACCGCTTTGGCCATGCGTTCGGGGATACGGTGTTGGCTGCCGTGGCGCAGGCGCTGGCCACCGGGGTGCGGGCGCACGACCTGGTGGCTCGCTACGGTGGCGAGGAGTTCGTCATCCTGCTGGCCGACTGCCCACAGGAAGTGGCGCTGCGCAAGGCCGACGCGCTGCGCGAACGGGTGGCGCGCGGCGTGCGCACGCCCGACGGGCCGGTCACCATCAGTGTCGGGGTGGCCGTCATCCCGCCCGACAGCCAGGAAACCCTGGAACAAGCCTTCACCCGTGCCGACGCCGCCCTGTACGAGGCCAAAGCGGCGGGGCGCGACACCGTCCGCCTGGCGCCTGCATCGCGCCAGCCCAGTTAGGGTTGATACGGCTGCAAGCTGCGCAACCAGTGGGGGGCGGGCAGACGCCAGCGGCTGCGGATGATCTCGGCTCGGGCCTGCAAGACTTCGCGCGCGGGGCGTTGCGGTGTGCGCTGGGCGAGCACGACGGTGTTACCCTCGCGCGTGGGCTTGAAAACCCATAGCGCTTCGGGCCCGAACGCCTGCGCCAAGGCGTCGAGAGAACGGGCCAAGCTGGCGCGCCGGCCAAACAGGTTGACCGTCAAGCACCCGTCCGGGGTGAGCAGGCCACGTGCGTCGGCGTAGAACGCCGCACTGTCCAGCACAGGCGCGCCGGCGTCGTGGTCGTACAGATCCACCGCCAGCGCATCCACCGTGCCCTGCCAGTCCGGATGGTGCACCC
>Ga0308017_1000635_pt1 | contig 10468 bp, 19 predicted proteins | sample Neamet280_FD_203145 | JGI IMG/M metagenome (GOLD analysis project Ga0308017, IMG submission 203145) | Marine microbial communities from water near the shore, Antarctic Ocean - #280 | ecosystem: Environmental > Aquatic > Marine > Unclassified | place: Southern Ocean | collected 2014-10-01
TGGTTAATGTGGTTCCAGAAGATGTATAGGTTCCAGTGCCTATTTCAAAGTTTGAACCATCCTCAATAACATACTGAACGCTCTGTCCGTTTGTAATGCCTGCATTAGCAAAAGTTTGAAACCCAGTAGAGGCACTGCCGAGCGTGATTGTCCCAGTACCCGTGGTACTGGTGGTCATTTTTGCCCTATTAGCTAGAACAGCCATATGTCACCTATTATGCTATACGAATAATCGCATTGGAAGCATCCGCAGCGGGGAAAACAACAGTGAAATCGCCTGTGCTTGCCGCTTTGTCAGAGCCAAAGTCCAGAACAATTACAGACGCATCATTAGACGCCGAGTCGTTAAACAAAACCGCACCTCGAACCGCTGAGATGGTTACATTGGAGTAAACAGCATTAGCAAAATCGGTAATCGCTGTTGTGCCGATATTAGAAGGGTTGACCCTCGTAAGTGCCACACCTTTTGCACTGTAGTTAGTCCCACTAATCTCGTTGGCTGTCGCGTAGTTAGCAACACTGCCATTCATGGTGCTGCCAGAGCCACCCATGTTGCTAGGAACCGCGCTGTTCGTATAAAGCGCCAGATTAAAAGTGTTACCACCGCTGTTCAAAAAGTTATGCTTTGCTTCCATCAATTCTTTTTTGAAGGTGGTGCACATTGCATTGCCTGAAAAAGCCATATTACATTTTCCTTATGTGTTCAGCTAGTGCAGGATGACCAGCATCTGTGATTGCATTATATACAGTAGTTCTGTCACTTTGAATAGCCTGTTTCATATACCCGGCTATAACTTTCTCCATGTCCCCTTTATAGGCTTCTGCCTGCTGCCTAATAGCAGGAGGAGCCGTTTCTGAAAGGTACACCAGCTTTTCGACACACATATGAGCAACTTCCTCCGCTGTGAATCCTCGTCCGCTTGTAGTTTCTACAGTGACTTTGAAGTCACCCATTGACATATCCATCATTGTTTCGCCCTAATTACTCTTCCAACTCTATAGTTCTGAGTTGTTTCCTTTGCTTCACCCAAGAGCTTTAAACCGATTAAAGACTCTTGATACCTTTTTTCGTACATAGACATTACATCAGCCTCGCCCTTCATGAATATATACGCCTCAATTAAAGCCCCATACAAAAGTGTTAACTCTGCATTTTCGCTCAACCATGTTTTAGCCGATTCTGCCCCAACTGTTAAACTGGCGGGACGGTAGAAATAATTTAGTTCAACAGGATACGCAATGTCCGATACCGGAGATATGATCATGTTGGCGATATCAAATACCGCGTAGTATTCTGGCAGTCCTGAATACTCCCGAGCAGAAACGGAAGTAGCCTGTGCGTGATACTGAGAATACTCCTGCACAAAGCTAACGTCCTTAAACTCCATGAACCTAGTCGATCCATTATAAGTATAACTCAGCGAAAACGGGGCCAGAAAGTCAGACGGCAGAGCCAGATACTCATTGTTGGCAGTAAACGAGGCTGCTGCATTCCTTTTAAATAGGTCTAGTTGAACCATTTTTAAAATGCGTTCTTCTGCTATTCGGATAAACAGAGGTATGTTAGAAACAAAACTGCTCTCAGTATTTTCCGTAAAGTCTTGAATAGCTGTTTTTAACTCTGCATATGTAAAACTCATGTTGTTACCACCGTGATATTACCGACCGAACCAACTGCCACTAAGTTGTTAGGGGGGGACAAGCCTTCTTGAGAGCTAAACCCAACAGGGTTCCACCCATACTGCATTGAACGTTGCGATTGTAAATCTTGTTCTGGTCTAGGGTTCCTAAGAGCCTGTGGGTCCTGACCCACATTTGGAGAAAACAGTTGCGGTTGTTTTGCTTCCCACTCGTCCTTACCGACAAGAGCCCCTGTCCATTCCTTTCGCATGTCTCTTAGACGATACCGAAAACCGGACCTGTCTGATATTCCAAAGGCATGTTTTTCTGAAGCAAAAGCCATATTAGAACCTTAAATACTGGATGCTTGGTTGCAGCTTCAAAGGCACCCGATCCTGATCTTCATCCGCTGCACGTTGGAACTCTTCTTCGTACACAGACTTTAAAAGTTGCACCCGCTCTGGAGCCCTCTTAATAGCCAGATAGTACGCTAATCCCGCGACCATACACGGGTAAAACCGGAATGGCATGTCTGGGTTACTGGTCAAAGAATCGACATCTTGAATACGTTCGACATAATAAAAAATCAACTGATCGGTTGAGTTGTTAGGAACTGACCACAGATTAATCACTGGAGAAATTTGTCGATCAAAGTAGTATTGACTTGGCCTACCCTGAGTTGTTTTATTAGGTATTGTTATGTAGTCAGACCGACTAATGCGGTTTAGCAGAAAGTCGGTGCCGTCCCGGCGAAGAACAACGTCCAACAAATCTACAGCCGAAGCTGGAAGATTTACGGTTGCTTGTCCCTGAGTTAAGATAACAGAACTTGAGAGTCTAACAGTCCACAGGTTTATGCCTCGGTTTGCCCACTCTGCAAACATCAAATTCAATGAACGTCTAGCGGTCTTGGCATCATATCCCGTGCGAACCTCTAACCCACAACGTTCAAACGCTTCCTCTATAACTTCAACGGTGTCCAAGTTAAACTGGGAGAAGTTAGACGTTGTGACAGTCTCAGCACGACCACCCATATAGCTGTGGTTTGTACAAAAATAGAAAAGATTTGGAGTTTGGCTTGCAATAGTTATTTCAGTGTACGCTCCAGAGACCCCGGGAGTTCCAAAGGTCGTAACACCAGAAGTGTAAATTGCACCCGCGTCATGGGTTCCGTTACTTGTTATAGAAAACCGTAAGGGATGCCCAGAATTGGTGGAGTCAGATTGATCGAACCGATAGGTACTGCCCGGGGAAAGGGCCAATATTTTCTGACGATCATTGTTGATATAATAGCGGTTACCATCGGCTGTCGCTACCACCTTGACAGAATATACTGTGTTTAATGACATCGGTTGTCCTTTAAAACGTTCTTACTAAACCACCGTTGGCTTTTTTCCAACTGATACGCTTAGACGATTTCTTTTTCTTTGACGCCGAAGTACATTGCGCCATGGTCGGTCGGCAAGCGGGATAGCCTTCGCGCTTCTCACCCTTCTGACGACCGCAGGGTTTTCCGGTCTTGCAGTCCACCCAACCTTTTCCGTTGTTCTGGGAGAACCACTCTCTTAAAGACGCACCCTCTTTTGTCTTCTTGACGGCCATCAGTATATATTCGTTTCTTTTCGGTTGTTCTCCAGAACAGAGCCACAACCTTCCGCCACGAATCCGCCATCTCTAAGTTTCTTTTTAACAGGTCTTTTTCGGCTATCAGGAGATGTAATTAAACCGCCAGTCGCCGCGCTCTTAGTAGAGTTTCCCCAGTTTGACGCGCCCACCTTTCGGCACTTTGCGATTGCTCCCGAGGCGTATGCGCTTGGGAACACTTTGTATCGACCTTTGACTTTTTTGTAACATGCGTCTTTTGCCATTATTATTCTCCGAGGGTGGCGTGTTTATCTGGGTGGACATTTGAGTTCGGCCTATGCTCAACGTTCATACTCCTTATCACAAAGTCTTTCCACAACGCTTCCGTTTGATGAGCAACAACCGAAACTTCAGCGCGTATAGACACAACTTGAGTACCAAGCCACCCACAGTACCCGAGGGCTATAACTGCTAACAACTCTGATAAACGCGCCTTGCTCATATCACCACGCCCTACACGACCAATATCTCGCCGTTAGTTTATCCAACTTGCCCTCGTCGCATCCATGTCTTGCCCTAAATGACTTGCGCCGTTTAGGGTCTGACTTTTTAATGGTCATGTTGGCATCGCCAAACCGGACGATCTTTTCTTTGCCCTTGTCACACGCTTTAACGACCGACTTCTTGCCGCCTTGAATGTCTCGTCTAGGCTTGTTGCAAGCCATTTTGGACTTATCAATCTTACCCATAACAAAACCTCATCTAGGCGTGAAACGCAGTAACCATTTTTGCCCCAGAAACATTGAACTGAATCATCAGATTATTTTTAAACAGAACACCTTCTTCTGGAATATAAACATCGTCTGCTGCGTTAGCAACGCCGCTGGTTCTTGTGACAAACACTGCCTCGGCACCATCGTCTGCGGGGGCTGTCCCGTTGATAAACTCTATCCTTGTGGAAGCCGCGTTGGAAATAGTGGTAAACGCCTTCAGCCTAGTCCTTCCTGTAAGTAATGAACTCGTGGCTAAGTCCGTTATTCCCACAGAAACGTTGGCGGCATACTGGGCGCTACACGTTGCAGACACAATTTTTTTAAAGAACCTAACCCCATCAACAGTTGCCGCAGAACCCGTAGAAGTTATGATGTCTGTTATAGTCTTGTTATTCAAATCCAGTCCAACGATAGTTACCGTTTTGTTATTATCACCTGTCCCCGTAGTGGTGACAGATAATCTACGGGCCGTGTCGGCATTGACTGAGGGGAAGAAGGTATTAGCTAACGTGAACGCACCAGTTGGCCTTGCTGCCGCCGCGATAAACGTGGTGGAGGCAGGATCAAATACCCCAGATACAATGCTGCCCTCTACCGTTGTAGCGGTAATGTCTGAGCCTGCCATAACAGAACCCTCCTATATGTTATTAGATAGCGGTTGCGTCTTGCAAATTATTGGCCTGCAAATAAGTTAACGTCACAGTAATTTGACCCGCAGTAGCAGTCGCTCCCGCAGATATAAGTGTTGCTGTGATCTGGTTGTCACCACTAAAACGATCTGCTGTATCCAAACCCCCAGCGGCCAAAGTTTTAGTTTCCCCAACCGCTTTAACATTGGTATTTGCAATAAAAAACTGAGTAGTCTTGCCAATCATGCCCACAGAAAGAGTCGCTGCGCCACCCGCGTTACTAGCTATAGCCACTCTTAGTGTGACACCGAGTAGCTGTGAATTATCTGGCATGACGCCGACATTGTAAGTAGTTGTTCCAGCAGCGACTGCTGCGTCAATCATAATAGATTGAGACATCACAACTTGGCCCGTGTTCTTTACGTTTTCGCCTACAGTAGTGCCTGTTGTATTCTTGATTGTGCCAGCCTTGATAGGGCCTGAAAAAGTAGTCGTACCCATGTTGTTCTCCTGTCGGGGTTAAGTCAGCCACGAAATGTGGCTGTCAGGGATACTAGCACAATACAACAGGTCTGGACAAAAAGAAAGGGGCCACCGAAATAGCCCCTTCCAAACTGACACCGACGAGTGCGTAGAATCCACTAGTACCCGCCATTAGCCGTTATTAGTTAGGCCCCGGGGTTTCCAAAGACGCAACGTGGGTCTGAGAATCCGAAGCTGTAACGCTCACGGGCTTTAAACCGCATGTTACCAGTGTCGAAGTCTGCTTCCATGTTGGTCGAAAGAGCAGTCCGTTCAAAGTGAACAAATCCACGAGGCGCATCAGTCTTGATGAAAAACGCATCAGGGTCTGTGAAGAAGTCATTCACAGTATAGCCTTCAGGCAACATGCCCATAGACTTGATTGCGTTTGTGTCGTTGTCTGCTGTTCCAACACGCAGGTTGGAAACCATCAGACGCTCTGCAACAAATTGCAGTTGACGTGGAATCATCAACTTCATGCCGCGAAGTGCGACTTTCAGACCACGTTCGTCAACAAAACCAGCAATCTGAATCAGAGCGTCTTCCAAGGAAGTTTCGTTCAAATCCGCAGCAACTGTTGGTGTGTTGGCAAAAGTGCCACCGTTCGTCAGCGGGTGCGTAGTTGCACAGAGAGCAACACCATCACCACCAGCGGAAGCGCCAGCAGCAAATGCGTTGTTGAGAACCTGTGCAGCTTTAACCTGCTTAGAATGAGCCATTGAACGAGCGAGGGCGCGTGTGTAGCGACTGCCAAGGCGGTCGTACAGATTGTCCTCTATTGCTTCCTCAGTGATTGAGAATGCAAGCGCAAGGGTCTCATGGTTGTAACGAGCAGTGTATGCTTCGTTTGCGTCATCGAAATTAACAGCCGCACCTTCAGACTTTGTAGGTGCTGCGCCAAAACCGGATAGCATAACTTCTTCCTCAAACGCTCTATCTGAGGATTCGGTTGTGTAGATTTCCGAATGTTGGTTTTCGTAACGGTCGTATTCCATTCCAAACAATGCGTTTAGGCCGGGTTCTAGCTCTTTAGCCAGTTGTGCGCGTGAAATAGCCATGGGTCAGACCTCCTTTATACGCCGAGAGACGAAGGAGTACCCGCTGCAATACCACCATTGGCGGAATTAAAGCTTGTATTCAAACGTACTATTAGTGGGATACCAGCGACTGTGAAGTCTGAGTTATCAGGGTCATCTTGGACGCCAATAACACGAAGCTGAAGAGTAGCAGTGTTAGCAGAAGTATTCAAATCTGCACTTGCAGAAGCGATTCCTGTTGTATCATTGCCTGATGTGGCTGTTGCCATCCCGATGTTTTTAAAGACCATCGCCCGAACTTCCGCCTCAGTGTTTGCTGCTGCAACTACATTAGATGTCGCAATAGTAAACGTCTGCATTGGATTGTCGTATACGAACGCCGTGATAGGGAAGGTTGCATCTGCACCAGCCGCTGTACCTTGCCAGCTAGTCGAGAAGATTTTCTTACCATCTGATAGGCGGACAAACTCGCACCCCCAGAAAACACCCAAGAAAGCAACGTTACCACCAGCCGCAGCTTGCGCTACAGAGATAGTTCCACCCGCGATAGGTATAACAGGAGAACCCTGATACATTTTAGTATTGTTGTTAGACGCAATGCGGTACTGAGTTGCCCCAGTAGTGTTCGCACCTTGTCCGACGATTCCGATTGGGCGTAGCCCAAACGATCCGTTAGAATTGGCCATAATAGCACCTCAAAGTTATTCGGAGTCTCGTCTTGATCCCCCGAAGGATACACGACTTTGCCGATTATTAGAAATCGGCATTGAAGGATGTTGTTCCTTCATCAAATCCTGATCAACTGCTGCCATTTGTTCGCGGGTCCGGTTCCCGTAATACGCGGATCGTTCTTGGGCGGTCTCTACAGGTATACGACACAGCATCAATCCACCTTGTCCGATGACACCCTCAAATCGACCTTCGTCAATCGTAGCGGTCTCATAATCAGGGTACTCGTCCTTACGAACAGGTTCCCATCCTTCGCGCAGCTTGGTGTTGACATTCATCTTGTCCTCTTCACCACGCATTGCGGTTCGGACCCAACGATGCACATAACCCGCAGGGGGCTCTGGCGCATCAAGGCGACTGGGCGGTGCCCATGGTTTACGGCGCGTTTCTGTATCGCGGGTTGCGTTCTCACGCGGTTTTCTATCAGCCATTATATCAATCCTTCACAAATTTTGCATATTCTTCAAGCGGTACGTTTAAGCGTTTCGCCATCGCAATCTGTGACGGTGACAGTTTTACCGACCTGCGCCCCTGTTTTGTAGATGTGCGGGAAGCTGAAGCGCCAGCGGGTGCGACCTGTGCTTCTCCCGATTTTCTCGCCTTCTGGAACTTGTGTGGAAACTCAGTCCGAAGGCGCTTATCCACTTCACTATAGTAGTCTTCGGTCATCGGGTCAAACCCTTCTTCCTCGACCATTTGTTTGTGGATACCAAATGCAGCATACGTCATAGTTGTATCAGAGCCAAACCACTCATTTTTGGAAGCCCAATCTTCGGCCCGAGGGTCTGCTTTTGGCGCTACCGCTTGCTGCTGTTGTTGTTGTGGCCGCTGTTGTTGTGGCTGCTGCTCTGGTTCAGTCTCACGCTCTAAACGGTTTTTCGCCATCCGAACACGCTCTTGATCCAAAGTTGTTTTTGACAACAACTCCTGTGCCGCAATCAGCGCATCCGCATCTCCACTCTCATGAGCCTCACGAAACTGACGTTTCGCAGATTCATTTTGAGCAAGGACTCGGTTTTCCTCAGAACTAACATAACCCTTATCCAAGTTTTTAACCTGAGACTTGAGCTTGTTATTCTCTTCCAGAAGCTGTTGCGCCAATCGTTGCGCCTCAGAACGATCACGTTCTTCCTTGCGGTACTTTTCTGTTAGCTTTTTAATCCGAGTCTGAACTTTGTTACTATAGCTATCAAGTTCATCATCGCCGCTTTCATCAGCTTTCGCCCTCTTTGAGGATGGCTCTGGATCAGGGTCTGACTCAACTTCCGTTGACTCTACCTCAATCACCACTCCCTCGTCTTCTGTGTCCTGTACGTCTTCTTTTTCGTCAGCCATTGTGTGTCCCTCTAAACCTGTTTGATGTCATCAGGTTCAAGAATTGTAGCGATAACTTCGTCATCATTAATGATACGAACCTCACCGCCATCTATCTTAAACCGTGACCCTGAGTATCGACCGATACAAACCCATTGACCTTGTTTGCACCATGGGTCCGAATCCGCGCCAAACTTGTCAGGGTCCTTATAAGCCAACGGGCCGATCCTAAGAACATAAGCAACAACCGTTGCTACTGCCTCACGGGCCCGTACTTCATCAGGGATGTGTAAACCGCCCTGCGTTGTAACTGCGCCTTGATAGGGCATTACAAGCAATCTCCAGCCCGTAGGCTGTGGAAGGCGGTCGAGGAGGGGTTTGTCTAACAGAGAAGGGTCAAGCACCTTGTCCGTTGGATTTACATACGCGCTACTAACATCGGAAGATTCAGCGGGAGCCGCTTTCTTTTCCTTGTTTATCTTCTGCGCGACATGATCAGGAAGATATAAATTCTTCGTCATCGTCAGCGTTATTCTCCAGCAGGACTTTTAATTCCTCACGAGCGTAGGTCAGGCCCCGTATCTCACCCACCATGAGTTTATAATGCTCCCAGTCTTTAGCAGCATCATACCCAAGCGAACTTGCAATTTCTTGTTCCCTCGCTTGGAGCAACTTGTACATATGTTTTGCGAAATCAACAACATCCATGCGTAAGACCAGTATGGATGTTGTAAGTATTTGTCAACTGTCTGTATCCTCTTGGTAAATATTGTTGAATATGCGGTTCACATCCAACGTATAATCCAAGTCAGACTTTGAGTAGTGAATGTGCTGGGAGGGTCTGAAATCAGGGGCACCCTCTCCGGTCTCAAACCAAGCAGGATGAGTGACACGAACTCGGTTGTTGGGTAGCGCAACGATGTTACCCGTATACTCCCCAGCATCCAGCAGTTCCAACACATGACTCTGCTTGTGCTGCGCGGGGTCATCCGCAATCTCACTGTCAGTGTAGTCCACTGTGAACATATACTTGGCTGGATAGAACTCACTGTCTATCTTTGCCATCCACGGGCAAGGAGTTGTTCTTTCCATTTGATACACCGCATGTGTTCTGGAAGAACAATCCCAAGGCTGGGCCGAATGCACGGGCATTGGTTCAGGCCATTCCTCGTAAGGAGTATCCGCAACCAATGCCGTTATGGGCATTCGGGCCCACATTGCCCCGCCATGCACGTTAGGATCGCCATTGATGTCCGCCTCGCACCCCGTGAAGATAACCTGAAAACTCAAGCACCTGTTGGGCATTGTGGTGACAGCAATCGCCATCGCGTGTAAAAACTCTCCGTGATACGCATCATGATTATGTGTGTACTCACGCCGCACCCAACACTTAAAGTGTGGAATGTTACTTTGTAAATATGGCATCTATTTTAAAAAGTCCCCTTAAAGCCTGTTCCTGAAACTTGCGCTCCGCCAGCCCTGCCGCCTTTAGACATGCCTTTAGATTTCATGCGACCGCCGTTTTTTGCGTACCCCATGTTATTTCTAACGCCTGTAGGAAGTTCCTTTAGACCAGCTTGACCCGCCGTAGGTTGTTTCAGTTGACCGCCTACGGCTGCGCCCTTGGCTTTCATGCGACCGCCTACTGCTGCGCCCTTGGCTTTCATACGACCGCCTACTGCTGCACCCTTGGCTTTCATACGACCGCCTACTGCTGCACCCTTGGCTTTCATGCGACCGCCTACGGCTGCGCCCTTGGCTTTCATGCGACCGCCTACGGCTGCTGCAACGCCCTTGTCTTTCTTTTCCTTTGCTCTAGGACTCGGCAAATCCACTGGCTTTTTCCCCTTCGGAGTCGGTTTCATGTCAGGCCCGGGGGTTACTCTACGTCCGCTTGTAGTTTTTTGCTTGTCAAGCGCGGGTTCTCCGCTTCTGTCCGAAATATCTAAACTTTCATAGGTTGGATTTTTTTGACCCTCAACACGATATGGGCTGATATAATCCCTGCCTTTACCCTTAGATTTTTGGAAATTTAGTTCCGCCGCATTATTCCTCCGCCGTTCATCTCTAGCGACTGCTGCCGACTCTTTGGCCTCTTCCTCTTTTTTGCGTTGTTCTTTAGACTTTAAAATTCGACTTCCCATAGTACTATCCTTTATTCCATCAGTTCAAAGTGAGGCGCGTCGATAAACGGGCGTCTACCCTGCGACCGCCGAGTGTCGATATACGAGTTCATAGCATCTTCTGCTGAGTCGTTCCA
>Ga0308017_1000637_pt1 | contig 10459 bp, 20 predicted proteins | sample Neamet280_FD_203145 | JGI IMG/M metagenome (GOLD analysis project Ga0308017, IMG submission 203145) | Marine microbial communities from water near the shore, Antarctic Ocean - #280 | ecosystem: Environmental > Aquatic > Marine > Unclassified | place: Southern Ocean | collected 2014-10-01
CTGCATAATATGCCATATCAATTGCTTCTTGAACATCACCCCTAGTTTCAGATAATGGTTTACCCATCTCTTGAGTCATGTGTGCAGCGATACATTCTTTATCACGTTCAAGTATTGCTGCAGCTCGAAACATAATCTCACCACGTTTAGGTGCTGGAGTATTTTTCCACATCTTAAAAGCATCATGTGCGTATTCAACTGCCCTGTCCATATCTACTTTTTGTGAATCTTGAAATTCATCACCATCAATATTCTTTCTCGCAGGGTCAATATTTTTGAATGTGTCACCTGTCGCACAATCCATCCAAACACCATTCACATAATTCTTATAGATGTCAATGGCCATATCAATTACTCCCCATGTAACACCCAGCCCAATGGTCACATTGAACAAACTCTAACTCTCCAGCTGGAACTCCTACTTCTTTACCCGTTACCAGATATAATTTTGATGGTGACTCACCAACGCAAACACCGTTCTTATCATCTTTTGCGATTTGACACTCTTGTAAACTTTCATAAACTTGTTCTAACTCATACGGGCCGTCATCAAACAATTCTGGTTGAACAATATATCCACCCCACACCAATGCTAAAATTCCATAAATAACTGACATAACAAAATCTCCTTAATTAATTATATATACATTATAACAAACTTTTCACCTCAATACAAGGAAAAAGTTAACCCATTGAAAAAGACTCTCCGCAGCCACAAGTAGATGTAGCGTTTGGGTTAATAAACTGAAAGCCCTTGCCATCTAAACCATCTTGAAAATCCAAAGCCATACCCTTCAGGTATATCATGCTTTTCTTATCCATGAATACTTTGTAGCCATCATAATCAAAAACAGTATCACCTTCCTCTGTAGGTGTAAATTGTAAGTCATAAGAAAGACCAGAACATCCACCACCCTTAACTGCTAGACGTAAACCAATATCACTAGGTAATTCACTAATAAGATACTTCACCTGTTTACTTGCTTTATCCGTTACAGTTACGAAATCCATATTAGCTCCTTGTGATAGCAACAATTTTCTTGATCTGTTTATCAATAACCTCTTTACGTTTAGGCCATTTGATATAAACGTCATCAGGATTCTTTTGTAAATTCTTCAGTAGAGGCATAATGATTTTCTCTATCTTTAGTAAATCTTCTTTCCTCTTTTTCTCTAACTCTTCTACTCTACTAGTATCACCCTCTCTGGCTTTCAATAACTCATTAATCTTATCTTCAAGACCAGTAGAGATATTTGTTGTTTCTTCAGCTACTCTTGTCTTGACTTGAGTTTCAAACTCTTTGACTTCATCTTCGTCAACTGTACTGAAACCAAAATCAAAATCATCGTAATCCTCAATATTTAATTCATCTTCCATAATGTTCTCCTAATATTGTTGGCAAACACTTGGATACCTTTTCATAATCTTCAACAACTTACCAATATATATATCCACTTTGGAAATGGGTTTCTTGAAAACTTGTATCTCAAATGTATCTCTAACTGCTACAAGTATAACTACTTGTTCTGGTAACGCACCCGTCATTTCATAAAATGCTGATGCATAGAAAAATGCTTGGATGTAATAATCTTGAATCCAATCTTCTCGTTTAGCTCTTCGGGAAGTCTTGAAGTCAATAACAGATAACACACCATTGTATTCTGCAACACAATCAGCAGTTCCTGCAACCTTTAGTATATCGCTGTATAACGGGAGTTCTAAACCATAGATGTTATCGACATTACTCAGGATAAAACGCAGTCTATTGAATACGCTTACAACCTCTTCGGGGGATTCTGCCAAGGGCATATTATATAGATACTGTTCACAAAGGTTATGCACCATAGTTCCTAGTTCAGACGAATCTTTCATAATTCTTTGAGCTTCTTCTTCACCTACTTTCTTTCTCCACTCATCTATTCCTGTCTTGGGTTGCTTACCAAGAATAGAAGTGATGGAAGGGTATGCATTACCATCTGGGGTAACATATACCCTGTTGCCATCAACAACTTGTCTTTCAGCATGATCCTCTACTGCATCATAAAAATCATTAACGTGTGTGAATTCTCGCATACTTTCCTTTCATATTATTCTTTCATTGCACCCATTCTAAAGGTTAATGGAAATTCCATTCCATCACGCAATATTATAAAATCGACTACATCACCTATTTTCATAGACTTCACTCTTGTAGCCAGAAGTCTCCATTTTATCATTTCACCGTCCATAGATAAAATGATATCTCCAACTTTTATAATATCAGTAGCTGGACTATCGGGTACTATCTCGGATACATAAGCACCGATACCATGTGCATAACCTTCCATGTCCTCTTCTGTAACAGGACGAAAAACTATACCCATATAAGGTCTTCTGATTTTCTCACCTGACATTAACAGTCCAATAGTTGCTTGAACATAATCTCCGTCTATAGCAAATCCAATTCCTACACTACCACCTTGACCACTACCTTGACCTGTAAGTATCATAGTATTTATACCTACTAATTCACCGTGAGAATTTAACAGTGGCCCACCAGAGTTGCCGGGATTAATCGCAGCATCTGTTTGAATGAATGGAACGAATGGAGGAGCATTTGGAACAAACCTATTTAGTGAAGATACATTTCCAAATGTAACCGTAAATGATTGTCCCATCGGTGAACCAATAGCAATAACGTCTTGCCCAAGTTCAGGTGTTATACCCCATGTTAAAAATTTAAATACTTTATCATGTTCTGCATTAGTGATTTTCAGTAATGCTATATCAGATGCTTCATCATAGTTAACTAACACAGCTTGATATTCTTTATCGTCATGGAAAACAAGTCTAATTTTTCCACCATCAAATATATTGTTTACAACGTGTGCGTTAGTTAATACATATCCATCAGAACTAATAACGAAACCTGAACCTAAATGTTGTGGGTCTTGTTTTGGATTTGGACGCTGTTGAGGTTGTTTACCTCTTGGCTGATTACGAAATTGAAATCCACCACGTTCTTGTGGTTGTCCGTTTCCCACACTGTCATTGCCCCTTTCTGCATGAACCTCAACTACAGATGGAAGTACCTTTTTTACAATACTTGTTTTATAAGTGTGGTCTGCTTGTGCAGAAGTAATTCCTAATAAAAGAAATGATATAAAAAAACATAATATATTTTTTTTATAATGCAACATTTTGTGCTCCTTGCGGTTTGTTAATTTAGTTTTTTGGATTAAATAGTTCTATACGATTGCCTCCGATAATACAAGAAAGGTTTCCCTTTGCATAATTAAAAATGATAGCCCATTGTTTATTTCTTGGATTCATCAGCAATTCCATAGAGAGTAACATTCTATGTCTGTCATCATTGACAACACCTCTAGCAGCTAACCCTAACATATAATCTTCCTTTGCCATTTCCGTGATAAATTCTGTTGTATTACAATACACTAGAATATCAGATATCGGAATTGTCTTTTCTGCTGTCGGGGTATCTGCAATAGGCTTATTACCTAGAAGAAATAATAAACATAAGCTAATTAATAATAGTTTTCTCATCTTACCTTACCTCAAATGTCGATTGAGTATGTTTCTTTTTCATTCGTGTCATAACTTCCGTAAACTCTTTTGTAGGTTTTAACCTTCCTTTTGTTGATTCTAATCTTGATATATCAACGATACGGCCAAGTCCAACGATACGAATGACACCACCCTTCTTTTTACAACTAGGGCAGGGTTTAGATAAAGGAACATCCATCTCAGCTATTGTATAAAACTCTTCATAATTATGACTACATTTTTCACATTCAAAATCGTATAATGGCATTAGATACTTACTCCTAACGGTATTTCAAATTGGTTTAATTTATTCTTCCACTTCATAAATGACTTACCATGATCTGTTTTATTCAACTGCATCCATTGCCATTGATGTATCATCTCATGTGCTAATGTATAAATGAAATATGATTTATTCAAGAACTTACTATCCATAGAAAGCTCCCCGAATACATACTCGCCATGTACCCATCCAATATGTTCAGCATGACAATCATGTTTTCTTTTTATTGTAATATCATAAAAAGGATGTATGATATTATTAAAGATTTCCTCATTCAAGATATTTGTCCATCGGGTAATCAAATGCTTTGATGGGACAAATGGCTTTACTTTATTCTTATTTTCACGAATAGTTCTAATAACAATATTATCTTTTTTGATATACATTGTACTATCCTTATTTATAACTATTCGTAAGTATAGGTTTCTTACCTTAGGCTCTCTGGTCTACCACTCTTTTTTCTATTTACCTTGATGGGTGGCAGATCATATCCTTGTGTTTTAATAACTGCTGTGAAATCTTTCTCTACTACATACTCACATGATAAAACGATTTCCAAAAAAGTACCAACATACTTTGAGTCAGCTGCATTCCATAATAAATGAAAAGTATGATCGTCAATCACAACTTTCAAATGTTTATTTTTAAATGCCTCAATAACTTTAGCATTCTTTTCTACTTTCTTCCGTTTAGTGACTTGAACATCAACAACGGTATTTAAGTTTACCATGTGCTACACCTTTCTATAGAGATTAGGGAAAACTTCCAGAACCAACTTTTCAGTCAATCCCTTTACTTTGAGCTTCTTCTTTAACATCTGCTCGAATACAGACGATTCATCTTTACCCATAGATTCTAAAATCTGTACTAATAATTCTTTAATCTTCTTCTCTTTCAATCCATTTGATTTAGCATGACCGTCTACAAACATAGAGCACTTAGGCATAACTGTAAACAATGAAATCTCGTTCAATCCAAGTGGAGCAATATCTGGTACATACTTCGGAAACTTCTTCGGTACATTCCATTTTATATTAGGGTCAAATGTTCCTTGTAATACAAACCTAAAAATATTATTATCCTTGTACTCTTCAAGGATAGCTTTCTTCTCTTTTCTTGTTCCTGCTTTTGCTATCTTTTTAAATAATTCTGATATGTATAGTGTCATCTTATAAAATCCTCTATGTTCTCCATTAAGTATTTCAAACGATTTACAATAAAATAGTTCAATAATTGTCCCTGTTTCTGCTCATCCTTTTTCTTAGAATAACTATCCATGATACCTTTGGAGATTTCTTCTGGAATGTATTCAAAATCAATCAACTGCTGATTTCGTTTCCAGTTAACAGATAACCCGTTAGCCATATCTGTTTGTTCCATCCAGACTGCCAACTTCTTTTGTGTTATCGGTTTTTGTCTCACACCCTGTACCATGCAATCGTCATCTGATAAGATGTTAGGAACACCGTCACCTTTATCACCACGAATGATATGTTCTTGTAGGTATTTATAAGGGTCAGAAGCACTCAACATCTTTTTTTGTATTGGTGAGTACTGCTTAATATGCTTAAACTTCTGCAATTGAGTAAAATCTTTATCACTAGAGATGATAATACTCTTCTCTTGGATATTCTTAGCCAATATAGCAATAACATCGTCACCCTCAGCATGAGGTACAGCAATCACTTTATAGGGGAAATGAGTATCTATCTCAATGATGATATCATTAATGGTCTTAAATAGTGCTGACCAATCCATGCCATCTTGAGTTTTCTGTTTCTCCCGTTTGATCTTTCGGTGAGCTTTGTATTGAGGAAATACTTGTTTTCTCCAGCTACCATGGCAATCAGTACAGATAACAATTTCACCATACTTATCTTTATGTTTTATCCGGTAATTTCTGATACTGTTAAGTACCAAGTGACGGATAAAATCATCTGTAATCTTTTCTTCATGTGAAGTCTTATGAGCTATCATAATACTACCAACAATTATATTTGAGAAATCTAAGAGTATCATATCACACCTTCTACAATTTTTATATAATTTACAGAGTCAACACGAAAACTTCTCCATGCATCCTTATCTGTATCCCACACAGCAATCACATCAAGATTTTCTTTTTTCTCTGAATCACTTGTAATAGCTTCGGGTAATAATGATTCATGCAACGTACAATTCATTACACGTTCTTCGCCATTCACTTTTGTAAAGTTAATCGTTAATACATCCTTCTTCAAACCTTCAACCAACGTGTCCCGCTTCGTCATAATATTCTCCTTCAATGTTAGTTACATAATCAGTATATTTTACTATCTTAATATCAGAGTATTTCTCAAGCAAATCTAAACCTGCACCGCTCTTATATCGGTGTTCAAAATGAAATTCTTTTATACCAGATTGCAATATTAACTTTGCACAATCAACACATGGAGCAGCAGTACAAAACATATACGCATCTTGTCCTGACTCCGTTGACTTAGCTAACTTAGTTATTGCATTTGTTTCTGCGTGAAGAACTTCTGGTTTTGTATGACCGTCTTCTTCACATACATTAGAACCACCTGTAGGCATCCCATTGTAACCGATAGAAATAATCCTATCATCCTTCACAATGATACACCCAACCTTCAGTCTCGTTGCGGTAGAAAGTTGTCCATATATCTTAGCAACTTCTAAATGAGCTCTGATATATTTACTTTTCATTAAACCATGTATCCTCAACTATAGTTTGTTCTTTGATAAAGACATTACTTATAGCTTCTTTGTTTTGTTCAAATGGTTCAAACGCTGAAACTTTTTCTTCGACAACCGTAAACTCTCTATCAAAAGTTTTCTTAACATACTCTGCACCATCCATCACCATTTCTTTAGATGTTGCTAAATCTTGTATCAAGAGTTTAGCATTATCAGGTTTCTGAATTAGTAAAGAACACAGTAGAAAGAACAATAATATAATAATAAAATTCTTAAACATTAGAATACCCCCAGTAAGATAGTTTGAGCATTGATTCGACCAGTAACTTCCTGCTCTTTAGTCTTCATCTGCTTGATGTTTTTATTCAGAGTTCTCTTTGTCAAAGTACTCAACACCTCTTCAGGCTTCCTTGCCGTCTTTTGTAATGATGAATTACTATCAAAACCTTGAATGGTAGAACCTTTGACACTAAGACCTCTAACACTATTCTCAGCATAGTAAACACCCATCTTATTATACTTAGTATTGTAAACCCACAACTCGGTAGCACCGATAATCTTCTCTGGATTTACACTTGCTAATCTAAGTTCAGGATGTTCTACCTGATATTTTAAACTCTTAATAAGTCTTGATGCAGATAGTGTTTTCTTCTTTCTAGGTTTTCGTTGAGCTGTAGAGTTTTTAATAAGACGTTCAATGTCATCCACAATAACACCATAGAAATCCATAATCTTTTTATGGTATTTTGGTTTCAGGTGTCCCCATGCTTCATTAAGGTAATCATCGTCAGCATTGTAAACGTCAACTGTTTCATTATAGCAGTCGATATAAAATTGTCTCATTTTTCGAGCATGAACTGACTTACATCCCATCTCACTCAAATGATTATAACAATCATATTTATCTTTAAAATCACTATCAACAAAATCATCAACCTTACCTTCGATCTCACCGATAAAAGTAGAAATCTGCTCGTTGATTCTTTCCTGAATAGAAACTTTAGGTTTTTCTGTTTTTACCTTTTCTTCTTTCACAACTTTTAGTGAGCCAATTGAAGGGTCTTGCGGTGTTCCTTTAACAACTGGAACAGCTCGTGTCACCCCATCATTACAATAAACAATATCATACTCCATAATATAAATCCTTTCAAAGATGCATATTGGCCAAACCGACCAATGCAATAATAATAACAACACTATTTAACATAATAAGATTCGCACTATTCCGTAAATAAGCATTAACAATATGTAATGATGAACCTACCAACTGAATCAAAAATATAGTGGTAATACTAGCATCCTCACCATAATAGGCCATCAATAAATAAATCATAATAAAACATAATGAACCAATAGTCTCGCAAAACAAACGAAATCTATTATTTTTCCAATCATCTACTAACCAATTTTTCATTTTCTAACCTCAATTATTCGATACTGTCATAATATAATATTTACCTTTAACCATCCGCTCAGGATACTCTGCCTGACTCATATAATCATCTTCATCTTCTTGGGAGTCAATCCATTTCTCCCATTCTTGAGCCTGAACTTCATTATAATATTGCTCATCCATTTCAGGATCACCTGACTCATTAACAGAATCCAACCATGCTTCAAAATCGTCTTTGTCTAAATCTTCGTTGAAATCGTCATCCCATACACTCATTGGAAAATCTCCTATTCGTTAATTGTTATATACATTATACCAAAGAAAAATAGAACTGTCAAGGAAAAACATTAGAAAAGTGGCTCTGTAAGTCATTGTTTCTAAAGGGTTAACAAAATAAATTGAAAAAAGATTGTAACCCCTTATAAAACAACGACTTATAAGCCCTTTGTTTGTGGGGACTTAGGGGGATTGGTCTTTTTAGTCAAATAATCCAGTAAATCAATGACTCTACAGCAGTAACCATGCTCATTATCATACCATGCTAACAGCTTCAAAAATCTCTTGTTTAGCACGTTTGTAGAAAGGCAATCTATAACTGATGAAAATGTACTACCAATATAGTCAACCGAAACCAATGGCTCACATGATACATCAATAATACCCTTCATTTTACCTTTTGATTCTTTGTTGAACATTTCATGCAATGATTCAACATCAACATCTTTCTCCAACTCTATCGACATATCCAATAATGATACATCTGGAACTGGAACTCTAATTGCTGACCCGTCAAGTTTACCTTCTAGTTCAGGTAAGACAACTCCGACATTTTTAGCTGCACCAGTATATGTTGGAATCATTGAAAGAGTTGCAGCTCTTGCTCTTCGTAAATCAGGATGGGATGCATCCAATAGTGTTTGTCCCATAGTGAATGAATGAACAGTTGTAATGAATCCCTGTTTAATACCATACTGTTTTTGTAATAATTTTAACAATGGTGTCAAACAAGTAGTAGTGCAAGATGAAGCAGAAACTATATTATTCTCCTTCACCTTGTAATCTGTTTCGTTTACTCCGTATATTAATGTAGCATCTACATCTGCTGCTGGTGAAGTAACAATAACATTCTTTGCACCAGCTTCTATATGTTGAGATAATGAATGCTTATCTGTAAACTTACCAGTTGAGTCAATAACGTAATCAACTTCTAATTCTTTCCACGGTAACTTTGATGGACTGTTCCTATCAAAGTTTGGAATCGTTTTTCCATTGATGATTAAGTTATCCAACTCATACGAAATCTTACCATCAAAGTGTCCATGAATAGAATCATACTTAAACAAGTGAGCTCTAACGTCAACCGTAGTTCTAGCATTAATTGCTACGATATTATATTTTGGTTCTTTAATCAACTTCCTAACTAGGTTTCTACCGATTCTACCAAAACCATTAAACGCAATATTGATCTTTTTATCTTTATCTACCATCACTCACCTTTCATACAAAGTTGGGGCCGACTGTCCAGCATACTATTGAGTAACGTGTACCTTTTGTTACTGGTGTAACTCTATGCCAATCTCTACTATCAAAAACTATTACACTTCCAACGGATTTAATATCTCTCTCAACATCATGGTCTTTATCGTCATAAGGTTTACCACCATTATAAAACTGTAACAAACCACCATCATATGTTGTATCGTCTGTCAATGACATTGTTAAAGAAAGTTTCCTACCTTCGTTTGCTAAATCCTGCGGTGAAGCATCTTGATGCCAATCATAATGACCACCATCTTTATACCTTGCAAACTGAATAGCCTGAAAGTATTCTAACTTATAATTAAACAACTCTGCATTGGCTTGTCTAATAAAACCCCAGACAATTTCATTCATCATATTTTCTTTATCAATAATAAAGCTAACAGCAGTTTTTCTCATCTCATGGTCTTTTCTTGAGCTTTCTTTAACTTCAGAGTTATCACCTGCATCAGTAAAACCTCTATTGATAACACTCGCATCTTCAAAATCAGAATGTTTCAAACAATACTTCAAAAGAGTTTTACATTCTTTCTTCGGTATTGCATTTGGAAATATATAAAATGCCATCTCACTTCCCCTTTTTACAAATTAGCATTCTTTCTTGCTGGGTTACGGAATAATGAAGTCTCATTTGTCAAAGCATCCAGCTCTGGAAACGTATCATCTGGGTGTAGTTTATTAGCTCGTTCCAAAAGTTCTTCTTCTGTCTCTACAATATCTTCATCAGGAATACAGCAGTCAACTGGACAAACCTCTTGACAAGCTTCTTCGCCGTGAAACCCTACACACTCTGTACAAAGTTCAGGGTCAATATAGAAATAATCCAAGTCTTCACCTGAACCATCGTCAATAGCAGTGTTCGGACACTCTGGTTCACATACTCCGCAGTTAATACATTCATCAGTAATTATTGTTGCCATTGTTTTGTTCCTTTCCATTTTGTTTCAATTTTATCTTTGTAACAATCAAAAAAATACTTCATGTCACAAAACCAGTAATTTTT
>Ga0308017_1000638_pt1 | contig 10453 bp, 10 predicted proteins | sample Neamet280_FD_203145 | JGI IMG/M metagenome (GOLD analysis project Ga0308017, IMG submission 203145) | Marine microbial communities from water near the shore, Antarctic Ocean - #280 | ecosystem: Environmental > Aquatic > Marine > Unclassified | place: Southern Ocean | collected 2014-10-01
CGTCTGTTGTAGAGCCTGGCGGTTTCGTGGTGATGAATACATATTCCGGTCTCCCTCCTACTACTTTGGAAACACTCTGGAGAAGAGTACTTCCTAAGGCAAAGATCACTAGTGGCGAATTATGCATCCCCGGAAAAGACGGTCATCTACTGAGCACAGGCTCGCTAATTCGCATAGAACTTTAATACTAACTCATGTCTAGATTAGAAAAGGCAAAAAGCGTTTTACTCGGTCTGAGGTTAGCAACAGATGAGCGTTGGGTTAAGCTATGCGAAAACAACATAGGTGCTATCCTCAACGACCACGCATGGTGCGAGCAGAAAGCAGCCTCTAACGCTATAAGCGTAATAACGAAGTTTCCAATGTATCCTGACCTCGTAGAGGAGCTAACAAAGATCGCCATAGAGGAGATGGAGCATTTCGGGATGGTGATAGAAAAAATGCGCGCCAGAGGAATTGAACTTCAGTACGAAAGCAAGGACAGCTATGTGGGAGAACTCGCTAAGCACATCCTCTCATCCGGCGGCTCTAAAGAAAACCAACTCGTAAACCGTTTACTGTTCTCCGCCATGATAGAGGCCCGTAGTTGCGAACGATTCCGGCTCCTAACGGAAAAACTTACCGATCCCGATCTAGTGGACTTTTACCGCGAGCTTATGATCTCAGAGGCTCATCATTACACTACTTTTCTAGGATTAGCTCGTAAATACGGGGGCGACATAGATGTCGATGCTCGATGGCAAGAATTCCTCGATGTTGAGGGGGAAATCATAAAGCGTTACGGTAACACGGTAACCATGCACGGCTAATCCCACGCCCTTGCTACTCAGCTCCTAGCGTCCACCTCAATCCTACGTAGCTCATCTTTCCGAAAATAGGCCCGTACACAAGGCTCGCGTCGAATGTCTCGTTAAACTCATCCGGATAGTTCGCCCCTACAATAGGATTATCTTGCTTCACATCGAGAAGGTTTTCTATTCCGGCATAGAGTTCGAACCCTGTATGTATATTCCTGCTAAGCTGAATATTCACTTGAGTAAATGCCGGTGACTCGGCTAGGTGTAGTTCGTAGTCAGAAGACCCAGCAGATGGGCGAGGTAAAGCCTGAGGACCTACCCATTGAATGGTAGCGTCTATTCTGGTTTGTTCTCCATCAACACCTTCTTTACTAGCATAGCTCCACTGAGTGAATGCTCTGTGCTTAGATACATATGGGTCTTGTCGTAATTCAATATCAAAATCTTGATAATCAGTCTGTGCGTCAACCCATCTATATGCTGCCCTCACATTAACTCTCCTATGCAGAGACCAGTCAAATTCTAATTGAAGAGTCTTAGAACGAGATTCAGATGCGTTGTAAATCAGGATTCCGTAAGGTGAATTATACAGATCAGCTACTACCCTATTTTCGAATTCAGTCCAGTATCCGTCTAGAGAAATCGAGGCGTCTCTGGAATTCAGTCGGAACTTAGAAACGAGGTTAAATCCTATATTAGTCGCTACCTCTGGCTTCAACTCTCCTTGAATCACCCACCTTCTATTACTCGCCCAAGTCCCCAGCTGCTCCATAAACACATTAGCAGTTCTGAAGCCCCTTCCAGCTACTATCTTGATTGACGTTTCTTCAGCTAGGCTATATCTAGCGTGTAACCTTGGAGAGAAGAAAGCTCCGTACATGTTGTGATAATCACCCCTTACTCCGGCTACAACCATCAGCCTTTCGTTAGCTGTCCAAGTGTATTCGAAGAAAGATCCAGGAACGATTTCCGTACGCGATAGAGTATCTTCTTCTGCATCCCACTCATCATATGCTGCACCCCAAGTCCCTATCTCCTGAAAATCGTCATATAAGAAACTAACACCAGTAGTGAATTTATGGTCTGTATGATTTATGATGCTTGAGAACAAAATATTTCCTCTGAAGAAATTTTCTGTACCCTTATAATTCCTATTCCCAAATTGATGTGTCTGTTCGTGAGTAGATGCGAAAAATTGACTGCCGAACGATTTCCATTCTTGTCCGGGAAATACATATCCGGTTTTTGCAGAAAGCTCTAAGCGATCAATCATTGTTGCAGCCGTCCAAAGACTATCCGATTCTGTTTTAGCTAAAAGTTCAGGCATTAAATCCCAAACATCATCCGCTCCTTCATAGGCTGCCATCTGCCCTCCTAGTGTTTCGAGCTTTACACCTGTAATGCTGTACTCACCTCTTAGACCTCTATCCCCTCTTAGAGTCCACTCATTCCTGAGCACGATATCTCTCTTTAAAGGCGTGTCTAGAAATCCATCTTCGTTTCTGTCGTTAAGGTTATCTCCTATCTCTGCGTGAGATAATAGTGCAGTTGCCCAGCGTCTATCAACCTGATGTCTACTCACATGGTTCCATTCGAGCCTTCCGTCTTCACTTCTATAAATGTTAATGTGACGGGGTTCCGCATTAGCAGGGTTTCTTAGTGCTACGTTTATTTGGCCTGTGATGCTCTCGTACCCCGCTGTCACCGAGCCTGTGCCTTTAGAAATCGCAATCTGGTCTATCCAAGGTCCTGGAATAAACGAAAGTCCTTGAACTACATTCAAGCCACGTGGGCCAGGTAAATTATCTACTAGAATCTGAGTGTATTTACCATCCAAACCTAGCATTCTTATCTGTCTCGTCCCTGTAACCGCATCGGTAAATGACGCATCTACAGAAGCGTTAGTTTCGAAGGCTTCGCTTAGATTGCAGCAAGCTGCCTTAGCTAATTCCTTTCTATTTAACTGCTGTATATTCAGTGGGTTAAGTAAGGAAATAGACGTTGTCGCCCTTTGAGTGGTTACCTCGGCATCTCCAATGGATACACCTTCTAGGAGGGGAATCTCTACGTATTTTTGGCCTGTATAAACAAGCCCTACAGTCTCAAACCCTATCATACTCACCTGCAGTGTATCGCCTAAATTCATAACTGGGAGCTTGAAGAATCCGTGGATATCGGTCATGGTGCCCAGCCTCGTTCCCTTCCAAATTACAGAAGCTCCAGGTAGAGTAATGTATTCCACCTCGCCCTGATGTCCACCCTCAACATGGTCGTGACCTATGTGAGATTCAGGTGTGAAAACCTTTCCTTTAATCATTGTCTGGGCTGACGCATCTGTAAAGAGAATCAGTATCCCTAAACTTAAAATAAGACTTATAATTTTCTTCATAATAATCTAATCTCTGTATTGACAGCATTTAGGCAATGCAAAATAAATTGAATCTGGTGCCAGAAATAAATCAGTGTCATAGCCTTCACTTGAAACTATCCTCTGAAGCTTCTCCATCGTAATTTCTTTAGAAAGATACTTAACCGTGAGCTGCTCATTGAACTGCTCCCAATTAGCGTTTTTTACTGCATCCATGTCAACTATAGATAAAATTGCTGACTCACAAATAGGACAGCAGCCCTTAGCGGTAAAGGTTGTCGTCTCTAATGACATACAACCCGTCGCATAGATTCCTGCTAGAACCAGTAATATTCTATTCGTGATCGTGATCGTGATCATCGTGGTCGCCAGAACATTGAGTCGTTTCCTTCCTGTACTTGCAACATTGGTGTAGGTTAGAATACACTTCATCTGTTGCTTTGATCAAATCTGTATCGTGACCTACGTTAGCTGCAAGGCGATGCACGTCTATAGTGTCTGGAAACTGCTTGGTTTTATAAACCACATGTAACATGTGAGTATCTAAATCGAAATCTGCCGAAATAATCCCTTTAACATCATAAGCCGCTTCGATTCTGCTTTCACACATCCCACACGCCGCTCCGACTTCGAAAACTAGGTCGACTTTGTTTTGGGCCATTGCGCTTGAAGACATCAGCAGAACCACAACTGTAAATAGAAGGTTTTTCATAGTGCAAGTTTAGAGCACTTTGCGCACATGACCATCATCAGTAACAATTCTTGTGAAAATGAAACTGTTAGAGGGCTTATTTGCTAGTGAGGTTAGAACTTAAAAATTCTCTGTTCATTCTAGCGATATTTGTGAGGCTAATCCCTTTAGGACACTCTACTTCACATGCTCCTGTATTCGTACAGCTTCCGAACCCCTCGAGGTCCATTTGGTTTACCATGCTTAGCACTCTTTCCTTGCTCTCGGTTTGGCCTTGGGGAAGAAGCGAAAGCTGGCTAACTTTAGCTGAAACGAACAGCATAGCCGAAGAGTTTTTACAAGTAGCGACACAGGCACCACAACCTATACACGTAGCAGAGTCGAATGCCTCGTCAGCATCAACTTTAGCTATGGGAATTGCATTTGCATCTTGAGTCGCTCCAGAAGTATTCACGCTAACATACCCGCCGGCTTGAATAATTCTATCGAATGCACTTCTGTCAACCGTGAGGTCCTTAATTACAGGGAAGGCAGCCGCACGCCATGGCTCCACGTGAATAGTTTCACCGTCCTTAAAAGAACGCATATGCAGTTGACAGGTAGTAACATTTTTACCCGGTCCGTGTGCTTCACCATTGATAAACATAGAGCACGTTCCGCATATCCCCTCGCGACAATCGTGGTCGAATGCAAAAGGATCCCCTCCGTCTCTCACTAAACTATCATTGAGCACATCCATCATTTCCAGGAATGACATATCACCTGAGATGTCAGACATCTGGTGAGTTTCCATTGCTCCTACAGAATCAGGGCCTTTTTGGCGCCAAACTTTAAGCGTAATATTCATGATGATTATTTATAGCTGCGCTGCTTGAGCTCAATGTTATCGTAAACCAGTTCCTCTTTATGAAGCTTCGCCTCTGAAGGAGTTCCCGTGTATTCCCATGCAGACACGAAAGTGAAATTCTCGTCGTCTCTTAGTGCTTCTCCGTCTGGGGTTTGGGATTCTTCTCTGAAGTGTCCCCCACAAGATTCTGATCGAGTCAGGGCATCTAAACACATCGCTTCTCCTAACTCTAGGAAGTCAGCTAAACGTGTAGCTTTTTCAAGTTCTGGATTAAAGTCATTAGCCGAACCAGGAACTCTCACGTTAGCATGAAATTCCTTTCTCAACTCTTGAATCTCCGATATAGCTGACTTGAGATCCTTCTCATTGCGAGCCATACCACACTTATCCCACATGATTAAGCCTAACCTTCTATGGAAATCATCAACCGGAATATCACCTCCGTTATTCATGAGTGCAGAAATCTCATCTGAAATCTGTTTCTCCGCCTTTTCAAATTCCGGGCTGTCCGTAGGGATTTTACCCGTTCTAATATCGTCTGCTAAGTAATCTCCTATGGTGTAAGGCAATACGAAGTATCCATCAGCTAGACCTTGCATAAGAGCAGATGCTCCTAAACGGTTAGCTCCGTGATCTGAGAAGTTAGCTTCACCCGCTGCAAATAATCCAGGAACTGTAGTCATAAGGTTATAATCAACCCAAAGCCCACCCATGGTGTAGTGCACCGCTGGATAAATCTTCATCGGTGTCGCATACGGATTGTCATCCGTGATCTGCTTATACATATCAAAGAGGTTACCGTACTTCGCTTTCACAACTTCGCGGCCAAGCTCTAAGATTTTCTCGTCACTAGGGTTTTCAATATGTTGAGTTCTAGCAGCGGTTTTACCGTAGCGCTCAAACGCACTAGCAAAGTCTAGAAATACAGCTTGACCCGTTTCATTAACTCCGAATCCAGCATCACAACGCTCCTTAGCAGCTCTTGAAGCCACATCTCTAGGAACTAGATTCCCGAATGCAGGATAACGACGCTCTAAGTAGTAGTCGCGCTCGTCTTCCTTTAAATCAGCAGGACGCTTCGTCCCTTTTCTTATCGCCTCCACATTCTCCACAGATTTAGGAACCCAAATCCTACCATCATTTCTTAGTGACTCAGACATAAGAGTCAGCTTCGATTGATAGTGTCCACTTACTGGGATACAAGTCGGGTGAATCTGAGTGAAGCATGGGTTAGCGAAATACGCTCCTTTCTTATGTGCTCTCCAAGCTGCAGAAGCATTAGAACCCATAGCATTAGTGCTTAAGAAGAACGTGTTGCCGTAACCGCCTGTACAAAGAACCACAGCATGAGCGCTGTGTCTTTCTAGTTCACCCGTAATCAAATTACGAGCGATAATACCTCTTGCCTTTCCATCTACCATCACCACCTCCATCATCTCATGACGGTTAAGCATCTCCACTGTTCCTTTAGCTATCTGGCGTGATAGAGCGGAATACGCTCCTAAAAGTAGCTGCTGACCTGTTTGGCCTTTTGCATAGAAAGTTCTTGAAACTTGAACCCCACCGAAAGATCGGTTGTCGAGAAGGCCACCATATTCTCGTGCGAACGGTACGCCTTGAGCGACACACTGGTCGATGATGCTTCCGCTCACTTCAGCTAAACGATGAACGTTAGCTTCACGAGATCTGTAATCGCCACCTTTTACTGTGTCGTAGAAAAGACGGAAAACAGAGTCCCCATCGTTTTGGTAGTTCTTTGCTGCGTTAATTCCTCCTTGAGCTGCGATAGAGTGAGCTCGACGAGGGGAATCTTGAAAACAGAATGACTTTACGTTGTAGCCCATCTCACCTAGAGATGCTGCAGCAGAAGCTCCGGCTAAGCCAGTCCCGACAATAATAATGTCGATGTGTCTTTTATTCGCAGGATTTACAAGTCTGATGTTATCCTTATGCTTACTCCACTTTTCTGCTAGCGGTCCTTCCGGAATTCGAGAATCTAACATTTTCTAATTAGGCTAATTGAGTGAAATAAAGGTAAACCGGTATGGCTGCGAAAGCCGCAGGGACAAGGATGCTGAAAGCTGCACCGAACTTCTTAATCAGTGGCGTATACTTAGGATGGTTAATCCCCATAGACTGGAAAGCGCTTTGAAATCCGTGCCATAAATGCAGACCCATAGATATCATCGCAACTACATAAAGAATCGTACACAGTAATGCATATGAGTTTTCCGGAGAGAAGAATTGCAGTACTACTGTATGAAGATCCTTCAAGCCACCTTCTACCGGAATAGGCATTTCAAAGTGCATCACATACCAGAAATTAGACATGTGTGTCACTAAAAAAACAAGTAAAATTGTGCCTAGCAAAGCCATATTCCTAGAACTCCAGCTAGAGTTAGCCGATCCCTTCTCCACTACATACTTTACTGGTCTGGCTCTGCGATTCTGGAGTGTTAATGCGAACCCGTCCACCATGTGGAAGATGATTCCGGCATATGTGAGGTAGGACATAATTTTTATGGCCGGGTTAGTGGTCATAAATTTTGCGTACTCGTTAAACGTCTCCGCGCCTCCGTTTTCAATAGAGATAAATAGCTGGAGATTTCCAACTAGATGTCCTACAAGAAAGAGACAAAGGAAAAGGCCTGTTAGGGCCATCACGTACTTCTTTGAAAGAGACGATTTAAGTAATCCGTTATTGCTCATGGTCATTATATATGCTCATCTGTAAAGGTAGCATCACACCTACCGGTTACCAATGATAATAGCCATGAAAAAGAAGGACTCCCGAAATTCGCTTTGTTTATCATGCGTAAGCTAGAACAAAACAAGCACTGAAGTCCTTCCGGTCAACTAAGCGCGAACCCTACTCCGTAGGTTTCTTATCCAACATGAGCATCTCCTTCATAACTATCTCAGTAGTATACCTAGTGACACCTTCCTTATCATCGAAACTTCGATAATTAATACGACCCTCCAAAGCGACCTCCGACCCCTTCTTAAGGTACTGACCAGAAATCTCAGCAAGACCACCCCAGACCACGACATCGTGCCATAATGTGCGTTCTGTGTTTTCCCCGTCTAACCCCTTAAATGATTCATTAGTAGCCATAGGAAAACTTACCTTAACCTTACCGTCATCAAAAACAAAAGACTCAGGGTCTTTCCCCAGTCTGCCAATTAATTGGACTTTATTGCGTAATGCATTCATGATATATAAATTTTAAATTCTTTCACAAACTTCCGGTCTTTTATACCTCCTAGTACGAGGAGTTTGTAGCCGAGGGTGCTGAGTTTATAGGCGCTTCATGTACCTTCGCATTCTGTACTTCGACTCCTACAAAGAAGCCTCATGACAAATAAATCCGTCCGCGTAAGGTTCGCGCCTAGCCCTACCGGCCCTCTACATATGGGAGGTGTTCGAACTGCGCTTTATAATTATCTATTTGCGAAGGCAAATGGCGGAACGTTCATCCTGCGTATCGAAGACACCGATAGAACTAGATTCGTCGAGGGTGCTGAGGATTACGTTAATGAAGCGTTAAAGTGGTGCGGGTTGGATATCGATGAGGGGGTGATTGAAGGAGGGGAGTCGGGTCCATATAAACAGAGCCTTAGAGCGGATTTATATAATGAAGCGGTAGAAACATTACTACAAAAAGGACATGCATATCGCGCGTTTGATACGCCGGAGGAGCTTGATGCGTTGAGGAAGTCGGCGGAGGCGAATAAGCAGGTTTTTCAGTACGATGCGAGTACTAGAGGTGGGTGTAAAAATGATATTTCTCTGGATAAAGATGAGGTCAAAACACTACTCGACTCAAGCACTCCTTATGTGATACGATTCCGAACTCCAGACACGGCTGAGGACGTAGTTTTTGAGGATGAAGTGCGCGGCAGAGTAAGTATTTCCAGTGCGGTAGTAGACGATAAGGTTCTGATGAAAACGGACGGTTTGCCGACCTATCATCTAGCTAATGTGGTTGACGATAATGCCATGCAAATCAGCCACGTTATTAGAGGTGAGGAGTGGTTGCCAAGTGCGCCGCTGCATTTATTGTTATACAGGGCGTTCGGATGGGATGTTCCGAAATTTGCTCACCTGCCACTTATTCTTAAGCCTGAAGGAAATGGAAAGTTGAGCAAGAGAGATGGAGATGCCGGAGGATTTCCCGTGTTTCCTTTGACGTGGACTGATCCTAATACTGGCGCGAAATCAGCGGGTTACCGCGAGCAAGGTTATTCTCCTGAAGCGTTTTTGAATATGATACTTATGTTAGGCTGGAATCCTGGAGATGAGAGAGAGAAGATGGGGCTTGAAGAGGCGGCAGAGGCGTTTTCGCTAGACAGGATAGTGAAGTCGGGGGCTAGGTTCAGTCCGGATAAGGCGAAGTGGTTTAACGAGATTTATTTGCGCGAAACTCCCGTTGAGGAGTTAGCCGAGAAATTAGTTGAGTTGACACAGGAGAAAGGGATACTACTGGACGAATCCGACGCAAAACGTATCGTTAAAATGATGATAGAGCGAGTGAGCTTCCTTCATGAAATACTAGATTCGAAATGGTTATTCTCCGTGCCTAGTAAAGATGATTTTAATGCGAAGATGATTCGCAAAAAGTGGAAGCCAGAGACTGCTTCTTACATGGAAGAGTTAGGGGGGATGTTAGAGGGTATAGAACCTTTTGTGGCTGACGATATCGAAGGGGCCTTTAAGGAGTTTTTAGAGGAGAAGGAATTGGGGTTTGGGCAGGTGTTGCTGCCCTTCAGATTAGCTTTAACAGGCACTGGCGGAGGTCCGTCTATGTTTGAGTTTGCAGAGTATTTAGGAAAGGAGGTAACACAGTCAAGGCTTAAAGCTGGTGTGTGTGTCGCTCTTGAAATGAAAGAAGATAGCGAAGGATAGATTATGGGAAGAATTGAAGTAAACGGTCTTAGGTTCTATTCACACCATGGGTGTATGGAGCAAGAAACAAAAATCGGTGGAAACTATATGGTGGACGTCGTTTTAGAATCGGATCTGCAGAAAAGTGGTGAGTCGGATGACTTAAATGACACTATAGATTACTGTGCCGTGCATAACATTGTTGCCAGGGAGATGGCTATTCCATCAAAGCTTATCGAGCATGTAGGACGAAGAATAGTTAAGGCGATGCGAGCAGAGCTTAAAGGGGCGGCTTCAGTGGAAGTTAAGGTCACGAAATTTTCGCCGCCCATAGAAGGGGATTGTAAGTATGTGGCGATAATCATAAAGGGTTAGACAGGGTCGAAAGGTTAAAGGTCTAACCGCAGTACTATAAAACCATTTCCGGAACGTGATCGGGGACTACGAGGTCGCCAGCTGTTGCGGCAACGATGTCGTCAACGGATACGCCGGGCGCTCGCTCGACGAGGTGGAAGGATCCGTCGCGGATGTCGAGTACGGCAAGGTTCGTTACTACTCGCTTAACGCAGGCAACGCCTGTGAGCGGCAGTGAACACGTGGGGAGGAGCTTGGAGGCGCCGGCACGGTTAGTGTGCATCATCGCCACGACTATGTTGTCGGCTGAGGCTACAAGGTCCATAGCGCCGCCCATTCCCTTTACCATCTTTCCGGGGATTTTCCAATTGGCGATGTCTCCCGTGGAGGAAACTTCCATTGCGCCGAGGACCGTGAGCTGAACGTGGCGCCCGCGGATCATGGCGAAGGAGGTTGCGGAATCGAAAAAGGAGGCGCCGGGGAGGGCCGTGATGGTTTGTTTGCCGGCATT
>Ga0308017_1000640_pt1 | contig 10436 bp, 12 predicted proteins | sample Neamet280_FD_203145 | JGI IMG/M metagenome (GOLD analysis project Ga0308017, IMG submission 203145) | Marine microbial communities from water near the shore, Antarctic Ocean - #280 | ecosystem: Environmental > Aquatic > Marine > Unclassified | place: Southern Ocean | collected 2014-10-01
CGAGGTTATGGTCAAAAAAATCCACTATACGAATATAAAAGAGAAGCATTTTTTATGTTTGAAAATCAGAAAGAAATATTTCGACATATCCTTATTTATGATTTACTACGCTCTTCTATCTTATAAAAAATTATTTAAAATTAATTCATATGACAAAACAGACACTTTCTAATAAAAGTCGCTATTCCATTTTAAAATTATCTGGGTTTCGAGCACGTATGGCAACACCGCAAGGTCGGAAGACAATTCGAAATAGGCGAAAAAAAGGTCGAAAAAATTTAACGATTCGACGCTAACTTAAAAATTATTAGAGTTATTTATTTTTAATTACTCTAATAAGAAATAATTTTTTCTTTAAAATTCAATATAATAATAATTTAGCAAACTGAATTTTCGAATAACTGACTTATGAAATTTAATAATGAATTAACTCTTTTTTTAAAAGCTCGTTATCCAGTAATTTATATTAATACTATTGAAGAAGATCGAGTTGAATACGTTATTCGAAAACATGTGAAGACAAATTTAAATAGAAGTATTTACAGTTGGGATTTTGTAGATGGTTATACAAATAATCCAAATAATGAAGGGTTTGCTAAACGAAATCCACTACAAGCCCTTGAACTTGTAGAACGTTTAAATGAAGATACGCCAGCAATTTTTTTATTAAAAGATTTCAATCGCTTTTTAAATGATCTTTCTATTTCGAGAAAATTGAGAAATATTAGGCGAACTTTAAAACTACAACCTAAAACACTAATTATCATTGGATCTGATTTAGTCATTCCAAAAGAATTACAAGATTTGATAACAGTATTAGAATTTCAATTACCCTTAGAGAAAGAAATTAACCAAGAATTAAATCGTTTAATTAAATCTTTAGAAATTAACATTGAAGACCAATTATTTGAGAGTCTTACTCGTGCTTGTCAAGGATTATCCTTAGAACGAATACGGCGAGTGTTGTCGAAAATTATTGCTACTTACAAAACTATCAATGATAAAAGCATTTCAGTTTTGTTAAGTGAAAAAAAACAAATTATAAGTCAAACGGAAATTCTTGAATATGCATCAGTAGATGAGAGTATTTCAAACCTTGGTGGTTTAGATAATTTAAAGGATTGGTTAAAAAAACGAAAAACTGCTTTCAGTATCCAAGCCTATAATTATGGTTTACCCACACCCCGTGGATTATTATTAATTGGAATTCAAGGAACGGGTAAATCGTTAACTGCAAAAGCTATTGCAAATGAATGGGAATTACCTTTATTAAAATTAGATGTTGGGAAATTATTTGGTGGAATTGTTGGAGAATCTGAGTTGAGACTTCGTCAAATGATTAACGTCGCAGAAACTATTTCACCCTGTATTCTATGGATTGATGAAATTGATAAAGCTTTTAGTAATACCGAAAGTAAAGGTGATAGTGGAACAAGTAATCGTATACTTGGTACCTTTATAAGTTGGTTATCAGAAAAAAAAAAACCTGTTTTTGTAATTTCAACAGCAAATAATATTGACTTATTACCATTAGAAATCATTCGAAAAGGAAGGTTTGATGAAATTTTCTTTTTAGATCTACCGCAAAAAATCGAACGAGAAGAAATTTTTAAAATTCATCTTCAAGAATTTAGACCTGATAGTTGGGAATTGTTTAATTATTCGAAATTAGCACAATTATCCGAATCATTTTCGGGAGCAGAAATTCGTCAAAGTATCATTGAAGGTATGTACCATGCATTTTATGAGAAACGGGAATTTACGACAGATGATATTTGTATGGCATTAAATGAATTAATTCCATTAGCTCATTTAGAAAGTAAACAGATGGTTAGATTACAAAACTGGGCAAGTTCAGGTCGAATTAGATTGGCTTCTTCAAAACATATATATCTAAATTAATATATTCAATGAAACAAAAATTTTTTCGAGTGTTGGCTGATTTGAGATTTTCAATATTTATTCTTTTGGTAATAAGCTTTTGCAGTATTTTAGGGACAATTATAGAGCAAGATCAATCTATTGAGGTATATAAAACAAATTATCCATTAACGATGCCAGTTTTTGGATTCTTAACTTGGGATCGGATTATTCAATTTGGTTTAGATCATCTTTACAAAACTTGGTGGTTCTTTTTATTAATTTTTTTATTTGGACTAAGTTTGATATTATGTAGTTTTTTGCAACAACTTCCTTCGTTGAAAATTGCACGACGTTGTCAGTTTTTTCGTACTACAAATCAATTTTATAGATTAAAAATATCTACCACATTGGATCATTCTTCTTTCAACAAGGTTCTGTGGCGTATAAAAGAAAGTAAGTATTCAATATTTCAACAAAGAAATATGATTTATTGTTACAAAGGTTTAATTGGTCGGATTGCTCCTATTGTTGTTCATTTTAGTATGATTTTGGTTTTAATTGGAACAATCATAGGATCATTATTTGGCTTTAAAGCTCAAGAAATTATCCCAAAAACTGAAACTTTTCACATTCAAAATATTTTAAATACTGGCCAACTAAGCATTATACCAAAAACTTCAGCACGTATTAATGATTTTTGGATTACTTACACTAAAACAAAAACAATATCTCAATTTTATTCCGATATTTCTATTTTAGATAATAAAGGGAATGAGAAAAATCGAAAAACTATTTCAGTAAATTATCCATTAGTTTCTGGTGGTGTTTACTATTATCAAACAGATTGGAATTTAATTGGCCTGAGATTTAAAAATTTAAATAATGAAATTATTGAATATCCTCTGATAAATATTTTAAACAATCGAAATAAAGTGTGGTTAACTTGGATTTCTAATAAGTTTAAATTGAATAATGGAATTATTGCTATAATTAATAATCTTGAAGGTTATTGTTCTATTTATAATGAGACTGGGGAATTCTTAGGAAACATAGAACTGAATGAAATAATGAAAATTCCCGAACCAATAAGTTTATTAGAAATTATAAGCTCTACTGGTTTACAGATTAAAATAGACCCTGGTATCCCTGTTATCTATCTTGGATTTTTCCTTTTAATGGTAAGTACATTAATAAGCTATATTACTTATTCGCAAATTTGGATTATTCAGAAAAATAAAAGTATATATATTGGTGGAAATACGAATAGGGCGGCTTTTGAATTCGAATTGGAATTTTTTAAATTTATAAACTAAATAAATAATGAAACCCATCACTTCGTTTTATAATTATTATTTAACTAGCTATTAGCTTGGGAACTATTATAATTATACATAATTTTTTATGACAGCAACTTTAGAAAGACGTGAAAGCGTTTCATTATGGGAACGTTTCTGTGGTTGGATTACAAGTACTGAAAACCGTTTATATATCGGTTGGTTTGGTTGTTTAATGTTTCCTACATTATTAACAGCTACTTCTTGTTATATTATCGCATTTATTGCAGCTCCTCCTGTTGATATTGATGGTATTCGTGAACCAGTAGCAGGTTCTTTATTATATGGTAACAACATCATTTCTGGTGCAGTTATTCCTAGTTCAAACGCTATTGGTATGCATTTCTACCCAATTTGGGAAGCAGCTTCAGTTGATGAGTGGTTATATAATGGTGGTCCTTACCAATTAGTAGTTTTACACTTCTTATTAGGTGTATACGCTTACATGGGTCGTGAATGGGAATTAAGCTACCGTCTAGGTATGCGTCCTTGGATCTTCGTAGCATTTTCAGCGCCAGTAGCTGCAGCATCTGCAGTATTCTTAGTATACCCAATCGGTCAAGGTTCATTCTCTGATGGTATGCCTTTAGGTATCTCTGGTACTTTTAACTTTATGATTGTATTCCAAGCTGAACATAACATCTTAATGCACCCATTCCACATGGCTGGTGTTGCTGGTGTATTTGGTGGTTCTTTATTCTCAGCTATGCATGGTTCATTAGTAACTTCATCTTTAATTCGTGAAACAACTGAAAGTGAATCTACTAACTATGGTTACAAATTTGGTCAAGAAGAAGAAACTTACAACATCGTAGCAGCACATGGTTACTTTGGTCGTTTAATCTTCCAATATGCTTCATTTAATAACTCTCGTGCTTTACATTTCTTCTTAGCTTTATGGCCAGTTTTAGGTATCTGGTTAACTTCTATGGGCGTAAGTACAATGGCGTTTAACTTAAACGGCTTTAACTTTAACCAATCAGTTGTTGATTCTCAAGGTCGTGTAATTAATACATGGGCTGATATCGTAAACCGTGCTGATTTAGGTATGGAAGTAATGCATGAACGTAATGCTCACAACTTCCCGTTAGATTTAGCTTCTGGCGAAGTATTACCAGTTGCTTTAACAGCACCAGCTGTTAACGGTTAATTTATTCTTTCTATTTTTATTTTTTTTCTAAATCTCTTTCTATAAAGAGATTTAGAAAACTATGTTAACTCAAAGAATATTTTTTGAAGTCAAAAACAGGAACAAACACTGGTAAGTTTTTTAAGTAGAAAAGATGTGAAATACTCAATATCAAATTATCATGATTATTAAATAATTTATTTATGCAACTGGCCAAATCTATTCACGATGAATACGGGTTAGACCCTCAGGGCAATGTTATTCGCCCAAACGATGTAAAAATTTACACAGATTATAAAGATCGGAGAATTAGAGCAATAGACACATTCTTAAGTGGGACTGGTTCGTTGGGTGTGGTTACACAATATGGTAAGCTCGTTTTACAAGTGCTGCGATTAGTGGCACCATCTATATTTGTATGCCTGATATTGCTGGTATAATGAGTGTAAACGATGCCGTATAATTGTGAAAGCTGATTCATACTAGTGTCTCTTCTGTTATATAATGACTTGTTTTGTAAAATATTATGATAAATTTGAAAAATAAATTAAAAATGTTATAACTTTGGATTCCGAGAATTTAGTAGTGGATTGGCTCTCTTTCAACCTTGAAGGTTTTATGGATCCAGAAATTCTTGCTCGCCGTTTATGAGCACTTCAGTCCACATGTTCTGATTAACGATGTACCTAGTATTGGGTTTCATGGTTTGAAAAAAAAGTATAAGGTTTCTGTCTGTCATTACACTGGTACTGGATCTGAAGGTTACTCCGTATACTTTTTTTTAAAAGAATTTACATAATGGTTTTATATTTAAAAGGTATTACATAATTTGGTTGAATCAGTTTTGATAGTTTGTACTTTTGGTAGATAACGAAGTAAAATGCCTATCTCAATCAATAACTTGGATTAATTAGTGAACAGAAAGTGCCAAATAGTTTTTCTGTTAGCACAGTATTTCTACTATTCAATTTGATTTAGATTAAATTACTCAGTATTTTAAGAACAAATATTTTAAAACGTTTCAATTTAATTTCGATGATAATAATTCTGAAGAAACTGGGATGGTAGGATTCGAACCTACGAATGGCGGAGTCAAAGTCCACAGCCTTACCGTTTGGCGACATCCCAAAAATTTTGAAATAGATTAAGATATAAAAACTGGGCAAGAAGGGATTCGAACCCCTGACACCGTGGTTCGTAGCCACGTGCTCTAGTCCACTGAGCTACAAGCCCTAAATTACTCTTGTATATATATAGTACTAGAAATACTTTACTTTAGTAAAGTTTTTTCAAAAACTTAATAAAACTTAATTCTAAGCTTGCAAAATCAGTAACTATTAAACTAATTTAATATTTTGGATGTTAGTAATTAAAAAATAATAAATTTATAAATATGGCGAAAAAAATTTTATATCAAGACAATGCAAGACGTGCTCTTGAACGTGGAATGGAAATTATGGTTGAAGCTGTTTCAGTTACATTAGGACCAAAAGGTCGAAATGTTGTATTAGAAAAACCTTATGGATTACCCCAGATTGTAAATGATGGTGTAACAATTGCAAAAGAAATTAGATTGGAAGATCCTATTGAAAATACTGGTGTTTCGTTAATACGTCAAGCTGCATCGAAAACAAATGATGTAGCAGGTGATGGAACAACCACAGCAACGGTTTTGGCCTATGCTATGGTAAAAGAAGGATTAAAAAATGTTGCAGCTGGAGCAAACCCAATTTCAATTAAATTAGGTATGGAAAAAGCTACTCAATATCTAGTGAATCAAATAAACGAATTTGCTAAACCCGTGGAAGATATTCAATCTATCGAACAAGTTGCTTCGATTTCAGCAGGTAACGATAGTGAAATAGGAATGCTAATTGCCCAAGCTTTATCAAAAGTTGGCAAAGAAGGTATTATCTCTTTGGAGGAAGGTAAAAGTGTTAAAACGGAGTTAGAAATCACTGAAGGTATGACACTTGAAAAAGGCTTTATTTCTCCATATTTCATTACAAATACTGAAAAAATGGAAGCCTCTTATGAGAATCCGTATATTATTTTAACTGATAAACGAATTACACTAGTGCAACAAGATTTATTACCAATTCTCGAACAAATTACAAAAACAAAACGTCCACTTATTATAATTGCTGAGGACGTAGAAAAAGAAGCATTAGCAACATTAATTTTAAATAAGCTACGCGGTATTGTTAATGTTGTCGCTATCAGGGCACCTGGTTTTGGAGAATTAAGAAAACAAATACTTGAAGACATTGCTATCTTAACAGGTGGAACTGTAATAACAAAAGACGCTGGATTAAGTTTGGATAATATACAATTAGCTTTATTAGGTCAAGCCCGAAGAGTTGTAGTGACTAAAGACACGACAACTATTGTTACAAATGGTGAAACACTTAAAAGTATTAAAGTCAGATGTGAACAACTCCGAAAACAAATTAATATTTCTGATACATCTTATGAAAAAGAAAAATTGCAAGACCGAATTGCTAAATTATCAGGTGGGATTGCTCTCATTCGAGTAGGAGCTGTAACAGAAACAGAAATGAAAGATAAAAAATTAAGGTTAGAAGATGCAATTAATGCAACAAGAGCCGCAGTTGAAGAAGGTATAGTACCTGGTGGAGGAGCAACTTTAACGCATTTATCTATGAATCTTACGACATGGGCTAAAAATAATTTAAAAGAAGATGAATTAATAGGAGCGATAATTATTGCCCGAGCAATTTTATCACCATTGCGTAGAATTACCGAAAATGCCGGTATTAATGGATCTGTTATTATTGAAACTGTCCAACAACAAGAATTTGAAACAGGTTATAATGCAGCAAATAACAGTTTTGTAAATATGTATGAAGAAGGGATAGTAGATCCAGCTAAAGTGACTCGTTCTGGTTTGCAAAATGCAACTTCTATAGCTAGTATGATTTTGACAACTGAATGTATAATTGTTGAAGATATAAAGGTTTCAAATAAATCTTAAAATTTACTTGAAACCTTTATACCTTCAAAAAATCTGGGTAGGATTATAAACGTAATAATATGACTAGTATAAAGTAAGTGTTATTAATGTACATTGGTTATTTACAAAATCAGAAGTTACTAAGTTACACAGCTTTAGAGGATACAAGCTGCGGTATTAAACTAGCGTTGATTACCGATTCAACTATTCTATTCATTAGAAGTTTTCCTTTGAGTGGGAAAAGTAAAAGCAAAAGAATAATGGTTGTCATTTGTTTGGTAGTGTTATTCATTTGTTTAGAAGTGTTACTCATTTCTGGTAATGCATCATCGACTGAGGCTAAAGATAATTGGTTTTTACCGGAAGTTGAGGGATCTCCAATACCGAAGTCAGTTCAGAGTTATCGTAGATACTCCGATAGTAGACCAGCAAGGGGAACGATCGGAAAAATCCTGACAGAAGTGGAAGTGGAGTAAACCCAAACCCAAATTCTGGAAGTGAAGTTAACAGTTGTTCGTCAAACTCAACCCAAAAAGTTACGCCTGAAGTGATGAACTATGGTTTTTGGGGTAAGAAGTCATCAAAGAACTGGTATTAGAACCAACGGTAATGTAGTAAAATGTTTAATAAATATTAAAATTTTTATGAAAAATAATATTAGCTTCGATAGCTCTAGGTATATTGAGTTATTGAAAAAGGAAGAGATTTTAAAAAATAAAGGGATATATCTATTCAATGAAAATCGTGCTAGCATTTTTTAATTGTTTAGGTGTTAAATTTCTAATTTCTACAATTTCCTCAAAATCTCTCGTACAAACACGAATCTCACTTTCGATTCGGTTCTCATTTTTTAATCCATTCAATTTGTCTATAATTATGCATTGTCTTCTTTTTATTACTGGATTTGACAATGAAATATTTTTATAAGTTCTATCGATTTCAAGTTCTTTCCAAGAATTTTTCGTATTAAAACTTTCTATAAATTGAGAGTTTATTTCTAATTCGGATTTTTCTTTATAAATTAAAAGAGTCTCTGATAGAGTGTAAGGATATACCTGAGATAAGATGTTAGCAGCCATCCGAAGCTCTACAGACCATGTGTTTTTTCTTTTTTCTAAGACGACCCAATGACAAAAAGTGAAAGCTACAAACTTATTATCATTAATTTCTATTTTTAGTGGCTCTAACTCTAATAAATTTAGAAAAAAAGACATATATTTTTCACGATGGTATGTATTTCTAGGGTTTTTCTCTATAAATCGTAGAAAATTAGTTATAGGAAATTCTACAATAGCTATATTTATGGAATTTATGAAGCTTAAACCCTTTTGAATATCTCCTCTTTGGAGAAAGGAAACTAGCTGAAGACATTGAAATGAAGACTCTAGGTCCTTACAGAAATTTAAACAATACGGACTAACAATACCCTTAGAAATACCTAAACTTAAGTTTTTTAATTTTGGAAGTGATGACTTTTTTATTAGACGATCTAGTAATCAAAAGCTGTACTTAGAATTTTCTGGGCATAAATCTTGAAATTCAACCAAAAATATTCTCACTAATTCATCCTCAAATTCTTCAAAATTATATGATAAAAGCGAATTTTGACAGTATCTGAAACACTCTTGTCGTATCTCTAGTTCAAATCGTAAATGGTTCATTTTTTCATAAATACGATAATATCTTTTTGCTTTCTTGCGAACAGGTGCTGTCAACTTCAAATATTTTCTCGCTATTGATACTTTTTGCGAAGGATATTTACTTAAAAATTTTTTTTGCAACTCGTTAAAAAAGTTTTTATATCACTTCTTTTCCCCAATTCTGGGAAAGAGAAATCAAAACAATAACAAAGATCAAATCTTCCAAGCCTAATATTTTCATTTGCAATAGGAAAGGACTCAAATCTTATTATGTTTTATTTTAAAAAATGATAGAAGAATTTACCGTTATAGCCTGCGAATCTAGCTGCAATTCCATTCCAAAAGCAATTTTCCTGAAGATCCCAGTTAGATTTTACAAGGAAAACCTCGTATTTATTTTTGGTGGAAAAGAAAAGCTTATCACCCCCCGCATTTTCGTGTTCTAGTAGTTGAGAATTAAATCCGTACTCGAATAAAAATTCTCCAATTCCTTTTGGGTCAAGATGTCCTTCTATCAAAATATTTAAAGTTATATAGTCTACTTCTATTTTTTCAAACTTAAAACTTAGTATTTCACAACGAAGATCTTTTGAATTTTTAATATCTAGATTCATATTCCTGATTTACGTTTTTTACTAATCGATTATATGGTATGTAATTTAATTCCTCTTTCAGAATCTTGTAAATTGTGGTACGAGCTCGTTCAGTTACTTTTGCTATTTTAGTAATGGAAAGATTCTTATTTTCTTTCAAATCTTGAACTTGAGAGATTAATTTTTTGTCAATAACAGTTCTTCGTCCAATATACTTGCCATTTTTCTTAGCAGCTTGGATTCCTTGACGTTGGCGCTTTTTTCGACGTTCATTTTTAAAAGTAGAAATGGCAGCTAAATTAGTCGTAATTAACTGATTAACAGCCATATCATTGGAATATGGCAAATCTGATGAAATAAATCTAACTCCTTTTTTATGAAGTTGTTGCCATAATTTTAAAAGCTCAAGTATATTTCTACTGCGACGATCAATTTTAGTAACTAGTAATAAATCATTTTCTTTCAATTCATCATTAATCAAATTATAGAAAATAGGTCGATCTTGAATGCTATCTGCAGCAGACCCAACTCCAACTCGAATATTCTTTTTTGGAACGCCAAGTCTAAGAAATTCTTGTTTCTGAAATTCTAAGGATGAATTATCCTCTTGTGACTTTAAAGACACACGGGCATAAGAGTATCAGCAATTTTTTGGGATTTCTTGAAACATTTGTTTGCTTTTTTTTATTTTGTAGTTTAAGTAGACTATAGTAGACTATGTATGAAAAGTAAAGTATTTTCTAATATTAAACTACAATAATAGTGAGTTCGTTTAGGGGTTTTACCCCAGATGAACAGTATTAGGGTTAGAAATGAATAAAATATTTCCATTTAAATTAATCACGGTATCGGATAACCAAACATACTCTGAAATGGTCCTAAAATTCTCCAGAATGCAAATAA